>Ga0265306_10001228_pt1 | contig 12504 bp, 12 predicted proteins | sample Helome_3_FD_192493 | JGI IMG/M metagenome (GOLD analysis project Ga0265306, IMG submission 192493) | Marine sediment microbial communities from subtidal zone of North Sea - Hel_20160420 (Illumina Assembly) | ecosystem: Environmental > Aquatic > Marine > Subtidal zone > Sediment ...
CTCTCGAGTGGTACGACGACGTCGACAACCTCGACGTTTGGTTGGTTGAGGACGGTCCGGCCGAATGGCGTCGCGTGACGACGGTGGATGAGCGCCTGGAGTCGCTGAAGCCGATCGAGGGTTCTGGCACTGCCACGATCACGACGTTCGATGATCATACCGTTGGCTTCTCGACCGATGCCGTGGGCGTGCCGCATCTCGTCAAGGTGTCGTACTTCCCGAACTGGCAGGCCGACGGAGCTGATGGCGTCTATCGAGTGGCTCCGTCGTTGATGCTCGTGGTGCCCACAGAGACCGAGGTAGTTCTTGAGTTTGGGCGTACTTGGGTCGAAACACTTGGTATGGCGTTGACGGTTGTCGCCGTCGTCGGGCTCGGTGCCTATGGCATTGCCCGAGTCGTCAGGCGCCGAGGGGCAGAGGTATGAAGAACTACGTGATGACATTTGCCAACCGTGAATCAGCGGTTCAAGTAATCAAGGTCGGGCTTGTGGGCGTCGCAAATACCCTGGTCTACCTCTTGCTGTTCAACATCTTCCTGATGCTCGGGTTTGCCTGGTTCTGGGCCGTCACCACTGCGTTCATCCTGACCACGTTCATGTCGTACGTACTGAATCGACGATGGACGTTTGAGCTATCCGATGGCAAGGTGTCCGGCAAAGAGACGATCTCGTTCTTTGCCATCAACACCGCTGCCTACATCGGCTCGGTTGCAGTGATCTGGCTGGCGGATACGGTGTTTGGGCCCCTCGGGGCAATCGGCTACAACATCGCGGCGATCTTCGCAGCCGGGCTGATGATCCTGCCGAAGCTTGCCGGATATCGCGACATCGTCTTCAGCAAGGCGCTCGACACCGACCCGGAACCGGTCCCCGTCGAGGCCCAGTAGGTACCGACGTCAACCGTCGGATCGCAGCGATTGCCTGATGGCCCAGACGCCCTTCAGGGTGCGTGGAACGCGCTTGACGACGTTTGAGTTGGTATCGCGCAACTCCTCAACGAATGCGGGGAGTTCCTTGATGCGATAGCCAGCACGTTCGGCCCTGACAACCAGCTCGGTGTCGAACAGATCGGTTGTGGAGATCACCTGGGGTGCGACATCTTCGACAACGGAGCGCCTCACCAGCTTCATACCATGGGTGTCGGATACGCCAGACCCCAACGCGTACCTGAGGATCTGGTTGAACGTCCATGTCGCCATGCGTCGCGTCGTGCCCCGCTGATCGTCCGCGCCGTCGACGCGTTTGGATGCGAGGACGATGTCGGCATCGGCGCCAACGGCGAGAGCGTCGTTGAGGAAGGTCCCTGAGAAGTAGTCGATGTCGAAGTTCACCACCCACTCGGTGTCTGCCTCGAGGAAGCCATCACGCATTGCTGCTCCGTAGTCAGGTGTCGCAAGTTCGAGCAATGACAGGGTCGGACGGTCCTGCATCGCATCCTTGACAAGCTCTGCGGTGCCGTCCGTTGAACCGTTTTCAGCGATGACGACCCAGACGTTCGCGTCGACAGCGGCCATCTCTTCAAAGAGCAGCGGGAGCGCACTGGGCAGGTAGTCAGCCTCGTTGTGAACAGGGATGACGACCGTGACGTCGGTTCTGGCATCGTCGGTCATAAGTCCGGGAGTGTAGGGATGGGTGTGGTGTTCCCCTGAGGCGCTGGACGGGACCGTAGACTCGCACCATATGGATCTTTCAAACATCTTCAAGGCGTATGACGTCCGCGGTGTCGTGCCGGACGAACTGGATGAGGAATCGGCCCGTTGTATCGGATCTGCGTTTGCTGAATTTGTGCCATCCGACGAAGTCATCGTTGGATACGACTGTCGATTGTCCTCGCCAGCGTTGTGCGAGGCGCTCGTCGACGGCATCACGCGACAGGGAGTTGATGTTCGGCTGATCGGTGAGGTGCCCACAGACGTCCTCTACTACGCATCCGGAGCGTTGTCCCTCCCTGGCGTCGTCATCACAGCGTCACACAACCCACCCCAGTACAACGGCATGAAGTTCTGTCAGGCTGCTGCCGCACCAATAGGGGAGGAAACCGGACTCAGCGACATCCAGAAGCTTGCCGAACAGGGTGTTGCAGCTCGTCAGCATCGGGGAACCGTCAACGAGCAGGACGTCATCGATGGGTACGTGGACCACGTCCTTTCCGCGACCGGTGCCGAGGGGATCGCAGGGATGAAGGTTGCGGCCGACGGCGGGAACGGTATGGCGGGGGTGGCGCTTGCGCAGGTGTTCGATCGCATCGACGCTGAACTGCTCGGGCTGTACCTCGACCCCGATGGCACATTCCCCAACCACCCCGCAGATCCGCTCAGGCCAGAGAACCTCGTTGACCTCACAGCATTGGTGGGCGAGGAGGGCGCAGACATTGGCGTCGCATTCGACGGTGATGCCGATCGGGCCTTCTTCATCGACGACAGGGGAATCCCGCTCCGCGGGAGCACAACCACCGCGATGATTGCGGACTGGTTCCTTGAACGGCAACCCAATGGCACGATCGTTCACAACCTGATCTGCTCGAAGGCTGTGCCCGAAACCATCGAAGCTGCGGGTGGACTTGCGATCAGGACGAAGGTCGGGCATTCGTACATCAAGCAAGTCATGGCGGATACCGGCGCAGTGTTCGGTGGCGAGCACTCTGGCCACTACTACTTCAAGGACAATTTCCGAGCGGACAGCGGGATCATGGCGATGCTGATCGTCCTCCGGGTACTCAGCGACGCTGGCGTTCCTCTGTCGGAGCTGCGATCACGCTACGAGCCGTATGCACAATCGGGTGAGATCAACTTCATCGTTGCCGACAAGGAGGCGGCGGATGCCGCCGTTGTGAGGGCCTTCAGCCAGGTTCCAGCCGATCGACTGGATGGCCTAACGATCGACCTCGGCGACCGATGGTTCAACCTGCGACCTTCGAACACAGAACCGGTGCTTCGACTCAACGTCGAGGGGCCCGATGATGAGGCCGTAGAGGAACTCGTCGAACAGGTCGCTGCGATCATCAAGGAGGAGTCATGAGCGCAGACAAACCGCTCGTCCCGTCCGATCTTCTGGACATCATGCAGTGCCCAGCGTGCGGCGGCACCCTCGCAGAACGTCGCGAGTCGCCGGCGCTTGTATGCGAGGCATGCGGCAGGGCCTACCCCGTGCGTGACGGGATCCCGATCATGCTGGTCGAGGAGGCCGACGAGGCCTGACGATTCAGCTCAGAAGTCCAAACCGAAGTCGAACCCTGCAAGGTCGAGGTCCTCGATATCGACGACCTGGCTTGCCGGCGGCGCCTCGATGGTCACGCTGCCGTTCAGGTCGAACAGGTCGTAGCGCAAGCGCATCGTCTCGAACTGGCCATCAGCTGCGGTTGCCTGGGTTCCGTCGACGTCCACGATCATGCGCACGAGATATCCGTCGTCTGTGATCCACAGCTCGATGGGCAGTTCGCCTGAGGCGAGGAGTCCGGATTCGCCGATCTCCGCACGCTCCTCGGCGGAGAGCTCGTCGATCCACGCTGTGGTGTCGAATGTGATCCGGTAGTGCAGTGCAGTTGTTCCATTGACGGCCTCTGGGCCGAATCCTTCGACGACGGAGTTGGCACCGTCGTATACGCCGATGAATTCGTTCGGATCGGTTGGTGCTGCCTCAAAGCCGGAGGCGAGGTCAGCGCCGTCCTCGGCCGGCATGGAAATCCATTCCGCTTCGGTGCCGAACATCAGGTTGAAGAATCCAGACCTCGTGAACATGCGGTCGCCAACCTGTCGGAACTCCATCTCACCGATGAGGCCTGCCGCAAGCGCAGCGAAGGGATCATCGGAGTCGAGGTCGATCGCTCCGTCGAGCGAGGACATGTCCATGAGGAACGAGCTGTTGCCTGTTGCTGCGTCGAACGCGGTCGAGAAGAGCATCTTCATGTCGGTCAGGCCGGAGCCATCGTCTTCGAGGCCCGTCAGCTCGATCGAGCCCTCCATTCGGCCCGAAACGATGTCGCCCATGGTTTCGAGTGAGGCAAGGAGTTCAGCGGCCTCGGTGAGCTCGCCGCCAGGCATCGTGGTGGTCGTCTCTTCGGAGGCGACCGTGGTGTCCGTCAACGTCGAGGTGGTGTTCTCTGCTACCAGCGTTGTCGTTGGTTGCTCGGTATTGGCGATGGTGGTGCTGGAGCTGTCGGTGTCCGAGGCGGCCTCGACCCCGGTCTCACTTGCAGCACAGCCTGATGCGACCAGCATGAACCCCGCCACAGCAATGATGATTGACCGTTTCACGCGTTCACTCCTTGTCGATTCCCCCAACGATGGTGTATCGGCAGAACGGCTGGCAACATTGAGTCGGATACGACCACGCCGCCGCATTTGCCTACCATCAACATCCCAACACCAACACTACCTATCGAGGATGCACATGAACCACGACATCGCACATATCGGGCTCTCCGAGCAGGGTCACCTGAGAGTCGAGTGGGCCGGCAGGCGAATGCCAGTTCTCGCTGCGATCAGGGAACGATTCGAGCAGACGAAGCCACTGGCCGGATACCGCATCGGCGCATGCATGCACGTCACCTCAGAGACGGCAAACCTCATGTTGACGCTGGTTGCTGGCGGTGCCGAGGTCACCTTGTGCGCATCCAACCCCCTCTCTACGCAGGACGATGTGGCTGCCGCATTGGTGGATGCGGGAATTCCCGTATACGCCGTGCGTGGTGAGGATGCTGAGACGTTCTACGAGCACATCAGTGCAGTGCTCGATACCGAACCGCACTTGATCTTCGACGACGGTGCGGACATGACCACCGTCCTGCACCGTGAGCGGGTGGACCAACCGGTCCTTGGCGGCATGGAAGAGACGACGACCGGCGTCATCCGCCTCAAGGCCATGGCTGACGATGGAGTTCTGAGGTTCCCTGTTGTTGCAGTTAACGACTCCGACACGAAGCACTTGTTTGACAACAGACACGGCACAGGCCAGTCCTCGCTCGACGGAATTCTGCGGGCAGCGAACATTCTGTACGCAGGCAAGAAGGTCGTAGTCGCTGGCTTCGGCGACTGTGGGTGGGGGATCGCCACGAGGGCCAAGGGCATGGGCGCCGATGTCATCGTCACCGAGATCAACCCGATCCGGGCGGTCGCCGCGATGATGGAGGGCCATCGTGTCATGTCTGGCGCAGAAGCGGCCAGGGAGGGTGACGTATTCATCACCGCCACGGGGAACATCCACGTGTTCCGGGCAGAGCACTTCATGGACATGAAGGACAACGCGATCGTTGCCAACGCCGGTCACTTCGATGTTGAGCTTGATCTTGCTGCCCTCAACGAGATGGCAGAGTCCAGGCGCATCATCAGGGACAACCTCGAGGAGTTCACGCTTCCCGGCGGGAAGAGGATCCTCGTGGTCGCGGAGGGACGCCTTGTCAACCTTGGGGCCGCCGAGGGACATCCTGCTGACGTGATGGATATGTCCTTCTCCGACCAGGCGATCGCAGCTGAGTGGATCGTCGAGAACTCGGATTCCCTGGAGCCAAAGGTGTATCGCCTACCAGACGAGCTCGACGCGGAGGTCGCACGTTTGAAGCTCGAGTCGATGGGTGCCTCTCTCGAAGCCCTCACTGATGAGCAGGCGGACTACCTGTCATCGTGGGAACACGGCACCTGAGTCTGAGCCACCTCGAATCCTGTCACATCGGTCGGATACCTTCGATGGATGATGTGTCTTTCGTGCGCTCTGCCAGCCAAGGGGCTGTGCCAGAGCTGCCTGAGTTCCTTGCGTCCTGCCTCGACGCGGTTCGTTGCCGGAGTCGTGGCATCGTCCGCGTTCACCCACGAGGGCACGGCGGCACGGCTCGTCCACAACCTCAAGTATCGGCGGTCGCTTGCTGCGGCCCACGTTCTCGCACGATGCATGGCGCCCCATGTCCATCACGACGCAGCGTTCCTGGTTCCGTTGCCGAGGGCCGTCTTGCGGAGGGTGTCCTACGGGGTCGACCCTGCGGTGGTCCTGGCGCGGGAGTTGGCGAGCCTGACCGGCCTTCCTGTGGTGAGGGCGCTGGAGGCTCCGTTGTGGTGGCGGCGCCGGGCCGGCAGGCCGCGCCAGGATCGCCACGGTGTCGGCTTTCGGCTGAGAAACGATCCAGGGACGCATCTGGTTCTCATTGACGACGTGCTCACCTCAGGCGAAACGGCAGCGAGCGCGGTGGACGCAATCGGTCGCTCAGATATCTCCATCCTGACCGCTACTTCAGCAGGTACTATGTGAAGCAGGAGCGAAACCGTTACCGCACACCGGGAGGTGGCGTGGCAGAGAAGCGACCGAGCATCACATGGCCGGTCGAACGCTGCGCAACGGAACTCCGCTCCGAACCCATGGTCGTACCAGGCAGCTTGCTGTGCTGTGTTCGACTTCGTCCACGAGAGGAGGACGGGTGACCGTTCGCGTCCACGGTAGGAACATGCAGGTGTCCCAAGAGGTCCGCACGATTGCTGAGGATCGGGTCGAGCATGCTGGCAGGATCTTCGATGACGGCGGTGTTGTCGATGTCGAATTCACGGAGTATCGGAACCCGAGAATCGATGAGAAGTACACCGTCGAGATCACGTCGAATGTTGCAGGGCACATTGTCCGGATCGAGTCTGGCGCAGCGGATGAGCGCTCTGCCCTCGACGGAGCTGCAGACAAATTCGAACGGCAGCTCCGACGGCTGAAAGAGCGTCTCATCCAGCGAAATCGTGTTGCGAACAAAGCCCTAAACCACGAACAACCGGACTCCGATGTAACTAGTGACCGTGGTGGCGGGATCGTCAGGACCAAGAGGTTCTTGATGAAACCGATGACCGCAGAGGAAGCTGTTTTGCAGATGGAGATGCTCGGTCACGACTTCTTCTTCTTCCTCGATGCAGAGTCCGAGAGGCACTGTGTGGTGTATCACCGCCGCGACGGGAATATAGGACTAATCGAGCCGGAGTAGACCGGAGCCGAGATGAAGAGACTGCTAGTCGTCGATGATGTACCCCTGTTCAGAGCTGGTCTGACGGCCGCTCTGAACGGCGCTGGGTATGAAGTAGTCGGCGAGGCAGCCGACGGAGAATCCGCCGTCGCGGCTGCGGAAGTACAGCAACCAGACATTGTGTTGCTTGACCTGCTCATGCCAGGAATGTCCGGCATTGATGTGCTTGAGAAGATCGCTGCGGTCGCCCCAGCGGCGGCCGTGGTGCTCCTTACTGCCAGCGAATCGGAAGAAGACATGGTGGCGGCAATCAAGGGTGGGGCCAGGGGATACATCGTCAAGGACATGCCGTTCGATGACCTCGTTGGTGCGATCGACAACATCTCAACCGGTGGTGCTGCAATCTCGCCAGGGATGGCAGGCAAGCTCTTCGATGTGACACGGCAACTCCTGCGGCACCAGGAACTTGTCGGTGCGAGGAAGCCCACGCTGACCGGACGTGAGATCGAAGTCCTGGGACTTGTTGCAGACGGGAACACCAGCCGCCAGATCGGCGATGTGTTGTTCATCTCCGAGAACACGGTGAAGAACCACATCCGCAACATCCTTGACAAGCTCGGCCTCCACTCTCGCAACGAAGCCGTGCTTTACGCCATCCGCGAGAACATCATCACCCTGAGATAGCTTCGAGCCTCGATCTCCGAGCGTCGAGCTATGGGTCGGTTTCGGACCGTTTGTCTCGACTTGAGACTCAAGACTCGTAGCTCGTGACTCTGCGAGCCCCTAGATACTTCGAGGTCCCCGTAGTATCAAGGGACTATGTCGATATTCCAAAGGGTCCTGCGCGCCGGCGAGGGCAAGCGCATGAGAGACCTTCAAGCAGTCGTTGACCAGGTCAACGCCCTCGAGCCTGAGCTCGAGCAGATGTCTGATGAGGACCTGAGCGCACGAACGGCATGGTTCAAGGAACGACTCGCTGCCGGTGAGACCCTCGATGACATCGAGGCCGAGGCATACGCAACGGTGAGGGAGGCTGCCAAGCGAGTGCTCGGTCAACGACCCTACGACGTGCAGATCATCGGTGGTGCCGCGATGCATCGAGGCATGATCGCCGAGATGAAGACGGGTGAGGGAAAGACCCTCGTGTCGACCATGCCCGCGTATCTCAATGCCCTGGCAGGCGGCGGAGTGCATCTCGTCACGGTGAATGACTACCTCGCAAGTCGCGATGCCGAATGGATGGGGAACATCCATCGCTTCCTCGGGCTCGAGGTCGGGATCATCCAGGCGTGGATGACGCCGGAGGAGCGACGACCTCAATATGCAGCCGATATCACTCATGGAACGAACAACGAGTTCGGCTTCGACTACCTGCGCGACAACATGACCATGAACCCAGCCCACATGGTTCAGCGGGGCCATCCCTTCGCCATTGTTGACGAGGTCGATTCAATCCTGATCGATGAGGCCAGAACTCCGCTCATCATTTCTGGGAGGGTTGGCGAAACCGGCAAGTGGTACAGCGAGTTCGCTCGCATCGGGAACCGCCTACGTATCGACGATCACTACGAGGTCGATGAGAAGAAGCGGCAGGTCGTGACCACAGAGGAAGGCGTCACCAGGGTTGAGGAGCTCCTCGGTGTGGAGAACCTCTACGACCATGCCAACGTCGACTTCATCCATCACCTCGATGTCGCCCTGAAGGCCAAGGCGCTCTATCAGAAGGACGTCGACTACCTCATTCGTGACGGTCAGATCATGATCGTCGACGAGTTCACAGGCCGCGTGCTCGAAGGCAGGCGATATTCGGAGGGCCTCCACCAGGCAATCGAAGCCAAAGAGGGTGTGGCGATCAAAGAAGAGAACCAGACCCTCGCGACGATCACGTTGCAGAACTACTTCCGGATGTACGAGAAGCTGGCAGGCATGACGGGTACGGCGGTTACGGAGGAAAGCGAGTTTGTCGAGATCTACGGTCTTGAGGTCGTCGTGATCCCAACCAATCGTCCGATCGACAGGCTCGACCAGGCAGACCTCGTGTACGTGGACGAAGACAACAAGTTCGCCGCCGTCGCTGACGACATTGAAGTGCGACACAAGAATGGTCAGCCAATCCTCATCGGCACAGTATCGATTGAGAAATCAGAACGGCTGGCCGGCACGCTCAAGAGGCGCGGAATCCCCTTCGAGGTACTGAACGCAAAGCAGCACGAGCGTGAAGCCCACATCATCGCCCAGGCAGGAAGGCCCGGCGCGATCACCGTGGCGACGAACATGGCCGGTCGTGGCGTCGATATCAAGCTCGGTGGCAATGCTGAGGAGATGGCAAAGCAGGAGATCCGCAAACAGGGCATCGAACCGGACGATCCGTCATACGACGCTGAGGTTGAGAAGCAAATCGCCGTGTACGAGGCTGAGACCGAGGACGACCGCCAGCGGGTGCTTGATTCGGGTGGCCTCTACGTTCTGGGAACCGAGCGTCACGAATCTCGCCGCATCGACAACCAGCTGCGAGGACGCTCCGGACGGCAGGGTGACCCTGGCGAGAGTCGTTTCTATCTGTCGCTCGAGGATGATCTGATGCGACGGTTCGCCAACGAGCGTGTTGCTTCGATCATGGACCGCCTCAAGATCCCACCGGATGTTCCCATCGAGGCGAAGATGGTCTCCAAGTCGATCGAGCGTGCCCAAACGCAGGTCGAGTCGCAGAACTTCGAGATTCGAAAGAACGTTCTCAAGTACGACGAGGTGATGAACACCCAACGCGAGATCATCTATCGGTGGCGCAACCAGATTCTCCACGGCGACAACACCGAGGATCTGCTGGGGGAGTGGCGCGATGAGGTGATCGAGGACGTTGTCAGGGATATGACTGACGGTGCAGACCCGCACGATTGGGATTGGGACGATCTCCAGGTTCGAATGCAGGCGATGTACCCGACAGCCCTCAAGAAGGATTCCTTCGACCATCCGGACGACCTCTCGCCGGACGAGGTCATCGACGCGTACATCGTCGATGCGGCAGATGCCTATGCAACGCGTGAGGACGAGCTGACACCGGGGGTGATGCGGTCCCTTGAGCGGACGATCGTGTTGTCGGTGATTGACAACAAGTGGCGAGAGCATCTCGGTGAGATGGACTACCTACGAGGGGGCATCGGGCTGAGGGCCATGGGACAGCGTGACCCTCTTGTGGAGTATCAGCGCGAGGGATACGGGTTCTTCGAGGATCTTGTCGACTCGACGAAGAGCGACTCGATTCGATACATGTACCACGCTCAGGTGACCCAGCAGCCAGCAGAGCCAAAGCCGACCAACGTGATGACGTCGTCTGGCAAGGGCGACGGAACGACCCGCAGACAGGTCCAGCGTGACGGCGACAAGGTCGGCCGCAATGCTGCTTGCCCCTGTGGATCCGGCAAGAAATACAAGCGGTGTCACGGCGCTCCCGGTGCCGAACCGCTACCCACCTGACCGCAGGGCTATCGTCTTCAATCGTGGAACCCGTAGAACTTCGATCACTCGTATCTGATCTCAAAGGCCGCCTCGACGACGCACGATCATTCCTCGACATCGAGGGCAAGGAGGTCGAGCTTGCTGAACTCCGCGAGCTGGCTTCAGCTCCCGACCTGTGGGACAACCAGGACAACGCTCGCGCCGTGACGAGCCGTCTTGCACGCCACGAGCAGATCATCCAATACGTGGTTGATCTCGAGTCGAGCCTCGATGACATCGATGTCTTGCTCGAGATGGCGATCGAGGAGGGCGACAAGGCTTCTTTCGAGGAGGTCGAATCCGAACTTGGTGGGCTCGTCAAGGAGCTGTCTGTGCTCGAGCGGGAGTCGCTGTTCTTCGGCGAATACGACGACAACCCTGCAATCGTGTCCATCAATGCAGGCGCTGGCGGCGTCGATGCCCAGGACTGGGCGGAGATGCTGTTGCGCATGTACGTCCGATATCTGGAGCGATCATCGTTCTCGTTTGTGGTGGATGAGGTCCTCACCGGAGAGGAAGCTGGCATCAAGTCTGCCACCATGACGATCGCCGGCGACAACGCCTACGGCACGTTCGAATCCGAGCGCGGGACCCACCGATTGGTGCGTATCAGCCCGTTCGATAGCCAAGCACGGCGCCACACGGCGTTTGCTGGGGTCGACGTGATTCCTCAGGTAGATGTTGCAGACGTTGAGATCGACCCCGATGATCTCCGAATCGATACGTACCGCTCCTCGGGTGCCGGCGGCCAGCACGTCAACAAGACCGATTCCGCGGTGCGTCTGACCCATCTTCCGACAGGGATCGTGGTTTCGTGCCAGGCAGAGCGAAGCCAGATGCAGAACAAGGCGAGGGCCATGCAGTTGCTTGCGGCGCGGCTTGCAGAGAAGGCCAGGCAGGACCAGGCAGCCGAAGTTGCCGCGGTCCGTGGTGAGCAGACCGAGGCCGGTTGGGGCCGCCAGATTCGCAGCTACGTCCTCCAGCCCTACCAGATGGTCAAGGACCTCCGAACGGACTTCGAGGTCGGCAACATCCAGGGTGTACTCGATGGCGATATCGACGGCTTCATCGACTCCTACCTCCACTGGCGTCGCTCTGAACACGTCGAGGCGTAGGGCACCGCCACAGCGGTCGCCCGTCGTGTCGAATTACCAATCGTCGCGGCGTCTTTCCCGTGAAGAGGAAAGGAGCCTCACATGGTGAGACGAACTCTGTTCATCGGAGCAGTGGTCATGGCGCTGTTCGCACCAACCGCTGCGCTGGCAGGAGAGCGCGGAGAGATGGACGCTGGCGGCGATCAGGGAGCCGCTCCCCAGCATGAGACCGACGTAGGGACACAATCCACCGATGGCGTGCGCGCTCAGGCGGCTGATCGGGAACGTGACCGCCAACGGGATCGTGAGACGGATCGTCCACCACAACGGGAGACAGATCGCAGATGCGACAGGGTCACCGATCGGGCGACCGACTGCGCGAAGGACGAGGTTCGGAGCTGCGACCGGGTGACGGACCGTGTCACCGATTGCACTCGCGACAGTGACGGCGACGACGCTCGCCCAACGGTGCGTCAGGTGCTCAAGCGATGCCTCTGGCATCACGTTGGCGACCGCCCGATCTGGGAGGGCCTGAGCCCCAGGGAGCTCCGACACCTGCTCCACCGGTGCCTGTGGCACCACTTCCGCAACGCGCCACCGGTCTGATCCGGGTAGCAGAAGCTGGTTCGAAGTCCGAGAACGAGGGTTAGCTTCGAGGAGCGTGACGACCCCGTCCCGATACCGATGACCGACCATTCAGCACTCGATGCGCTGGTTGATGGGATCCGCGAACGCGATGATGCGGCGTTCGCGGATCTCCATCGGCTGCTCGCGAATGACCTGTATTCGTTCGCGTGTTCGCTGGTGCGAGATCGGCGGTTCGCCGAGGACGCCGTTCAACAGGCCTTCCTGGAGCTCGTCCGCGCTGCACCTACGTTGCGTGGCGATGGACGGTCGATGCGATCGTGGTTGTTCAGGAGTGTGCGCTTCACGTGTCTCGACGAGATCCGCAGACAAGGGCGCAGACCCGAGTACCCCACCGAGACGATGC
>Ga0265306_10001229_pt1 | contig 12503 bp, 9 predicted proteins | sample Helome_3_FD_192493 | JGI IMG/M metagenome (GOLD analysis project Ga0265306, IMG submission 192493) | Marine sediment microbial communities from subtidal zone of North Sea - Hel_20160420 (Illumina Assembly) | ecosystem: Environmental > Aquatic > Marine > Subtidal zone > Sediment ...
GTCCTGAAACGGCATAATTTCGCCGGTGGCAAATCAAAATTCGACGAACTAGTCGATCAGGCCCGAACAATGGCTAAATCGATGGGCATGGTCAACCTGCTGGCAAAACTGGAAAAACTCGGGGCCGATAACGGGCCGGAAAATGTCGACCTGGACAGCGGTCTTACGCCCCGGGAGCTGGAAGTATTGCAAATGATCGCTCAGGGTAAGAGCAACAAGCTGATTGCTGCGGAGTTGAACCGCAGCCTGGCCACGGTAGCCACCCACGTGCGTGCCATCCTCAACAAAACACATACCGCAAACCGGACCGAAGCGGCTGCATTCGCCGCTGAGCACAAGCTTTTCCAGGCTGATTAATCCGCTATTTGCGCAGTTAAAGAACCAACACTGAGTCCACGCTCGCGCTCCCATTGACAAACGTCGGCTTCGAACAAGCTCTGGATCGCTCGTCAAGTAAAATCAAGCAGCGCAGAGGCCTGTGGATAACTTGTTATTTTATCTGTAAATCAGTTAGTTACCGATTTTTCAGCCCCTGCCCGAGCTGCAACCCGGGTGTAGAAGTGCGTATTAACCAGTCGAGCCCGGCAGGGTGGATTAGCTGGTTTTCGCATGCCGGCGTTGCTGGTACCTTTTTGGGGTCGTTTTCGTCGGCTGAATACTACCGCTCATCCGCGCAAAAAAGCGTTTCTTGACCCAGTTCTCCGTTATTTTTGCATTATCCACCTATATTTCTGATTCGCCTGAGGATTCTCCTGTTATGGATCTTCAATCACGATAAACAAAACCCGTTTATTCCGGGTTTAATCGGACACCATGGATGAATCGACTTTTTCACCTGATAACCACACTTTTGCTCTGCGGCTACCTGGCGGCTTGCGGCACCGACACCGGTTCGAGTGGTAGCGGCATCGGGAGTGGCAGTGGCGGTTTATCCGGCGATGGTCCAGGCCTGACCCTGCGCCTGACCGATGCGCCGTTTGATGACGCCGTGCGGGTATCGGTAAAATTCGTTGAAGTAAGGCTCAAGAAAAAGGGAAGTAACGAATGGGTCAGTATCGATTTAAGCAGCAAACCTCAGTCAATCGATCTGCTGGCGTTGCAAGGCACCAAAACCGCCGAACTGTTGCGCGAGGCGAAGGTTCCTGGCGTCGACTACGATGAATTGCGCATGATCGTCGACACCGCGACGATGGCTAATACCATCGAGCTTAGCAGTGGCGGGATAGTCGAATTGAAAATCCCCAGCGGTGGTTCGTCCGGACTGAAGATAAAGGGTGACTTCACCGTCTCCGATAACCTGCCGACGTCGCTCGTGGTTGACGTCGACCTGCGTCAGTCGATCAAGAAAAATGGCCCCGACTATATGATGCATCCGGTGCTGCGCATGGTGAAAGGCAATAACTTCGGCCATGCCCGTGGCATCGTCGACCCGGCATTGCTAACCGCGGCGAGCTGCTCGGACCCGTTGGTGGATACCTTTAACTCGGTCTATGTCTACAACGGACATAATGTTACCCCGGACGATATCAACCAGAAATCGAAGAAGAATGTCGATCCGTTGACCACTACCCGGATCGGATACGATGCCGCCAGTTCAAGTTACATGTACGAGGCCGCATTCCTGCCGGCGGGCGACTACACCATCGCATTTACCTGCAACGCTAACCTGGATGATCTCGACAAGAACAACAACCTGAAGTTCTTCAACACACAGAACATCACCATCAAGCTGAACAACACCAGGTTTTTCTAGCCCGGAATCGTTTTTTCCAGCCTATACTCAATTAAAAAGCCGGTGGAGTAGGTGCAGGGGAGCAGGTGCAAGACTATATGAATCCGGGAGCAGCAATAATCCATTTAATCGCACTACTGGCACTGGTTGCCAGTAGTTGCGTTATGGCGCAGGATTCCTCAGATGAGGATGATCTGAACCAGTTTCTCGATCTGCTCAATCAACAAACCTCGCTGGCCACCAACACCCGCCTGAACGCCGATTTCGTACCCGGCATGCTCAGCGTGCTCGACGCCGAACAAATGCAACGCCGCGGCTTCAGAACGGTGTGGGATGCACTGGAGTCGCTCCCGGGGGTGCAGGCCAGCAGGGACACAACCGGTGAACGCAGCATCAGTGTGCGCGGCATTGGTCAATTGTTTGAGCCCAGCAAGGTTAAGCTGCTGCTCAACGGCGTCGCAGTGAACACTTCTGCGAGCGCCACCACCGGCACCATCTACGACACGCCGATAGAACAGGTCGAACGGATCGAGTTTATCCGCGGTCCCGGCTCGGCAACCCATGGCGAATTCGCCTACGCCGGCGTCCTCAACGTCATCACCAGGAAACAGGGCCAGCAATATTCTGTCGGTGCCGAGTCCTACGAGGGCATCAACTTTTCCGCACTTTACAGTTACGCAAAGCCCGACAGCGACTTCAAGGCCAGTATCAACTTCGCCGCTAACCAGAGCGACGGTCAAAATATTGATTCCGGTGATGACAGCTCAGCCGCCGGAATACCGACTTACGCCTCCGGGCCGATCAACAACAAGCGTGATTTCGTTTCGGCGATTGCCAGCTTCGACTTCGGCGAGCTGAACGCGCTCATCCAGTTTCAGGAGGCGAACCGCGGCGATCATTTCGGCGCCAACGATTTGTTGCCACCCGATGACAGGCAAACCGTGATATCCGACCGATTGATATCGGCCTCACTGAGTCAACCGTTCACGCTTGCCGAAAAACTGAGCGGTAAATGGTTTTTGAGTGCGGTGGAAAACAAAACCGAAAAAAACCAGCTGTTTCTCGGTACCGCCGAGAATTTCGGTGGCCTCGGCAACGAGGACGATATCACTGCCGATTCCAACCTCGAGGAACAGCGCTTCGAGGGGAAGGTTAACCTGCAATATGAGGGCGACGCACACACATTGTTCGCCGAAGTGTCGGCCGTCGATATCGAGATCACGGAATCCAATCGATCCATCAACCTCGATCCGGTCACCGGGACACCCTCGTCGAACAGGAACGATTTCCCGGGCCCGGTCGATGACTCACAGGATCGCAGCTCGATCAGCCTGGTGCTGCAGGATGAGTACCGGATCGACCCGAGCCTGACCCTGACCACGGGACTGCGCTACGACGACTACGAAGATATCGGTTCGAATCTCTCGCCACGCATTGCCCTGGTGTGGCGCAAGTCGAATCGGCATATATTTAAAACCCAGCTGGCGCGCGCTTTCACACCGCCCACGCTGCTCGAGACCGGTGGTTCGATCGAATCGTCTATCGATCCCGAAACCAACGACACCCTCGAGTTCGGTCATATCTTCCATAGCAACGACCTCATCATACGTAACACGATTTACTTCTCCAGGCTCGATGATTTGATCGCGTTCCAGGAATCCGCCCCGACCGGCTACAAAAACACCGACTCGACCGATTTACGCGGTTACGAACTCGAAGCGGAAAAATCGATCGCTAACGAGTGGAAATTCATCGGCAGTCTTTCGTTGCAGGATTATGACGATGACGAGTTGCCCGCCGCGGTACCGTGGATGTTCAAGCTCGGCACCGAGTACCGAATTATGCCGTTAACCCTGGTCCATCTGCAGATCAACGCCTTCGGTGAGCGCGACCGCCAGGAAATCGATTCGCGCAGCGACTTCGAACAAACCACCCAGGTTGATATCAGTCTGCGCAGCAGGAATTTCCTCGATGTCGCTGGTCTCGATTTCCGCTTTGGTATCCGCAACCTGCTCGACGAAACCCTCAAATATCCCGCGCCCGCCGATACTTATGCCAATGACTACCCCTACAGCGACGGTGCAATGCTGTGGACGCAGCTCAGTTACCGGCCATGAACACCATTAGCGGCATAATTGCGTGTTGAGATTTTGCGCCAGAATCGGTCTCACCTTCCTCTGTGGCCTGGTCTCAGTCCTGGGGACCATCTCGCTGGCGCAGGACGCGTTATCGCCAAGACTGCAAATCGGCATCAACCTGCTGCCCGCAATCGTCGCCGCCAACCAGAGCCTGGCGGCGACCGACAATAGCCGGAACCTGCCCATTTACCTGGTGTACGCGGAAGACCGCTACCAGGCGGAGCAAATCAAACCGCGCATCAACCAGGTTGGCAAAATTCGCGGGCGCGCGCTCGAAGTGATGTCGATTTCACTCGATGAATTACTCGCCGCCGAGCCGCTGCCGTTGAGCGTGGTTTTCATTGCCGAACCGCTGGATCGGCAGCTGCCGGACCTGGTCCGGTTCGCGCAGCAACAACGGCTACTATTATTTTCTCCTTTTGCGGGCGACGTCGAGCGGGGCGTCGCCGCGGGCTTTCAGGTCACCGACAAGGTGCTGCCCCAGGTCAACATGGCCTCCCTGAAACAATCAAAAATTCAATTAAAAGCGTTCTTTCTGCGCATTGCGGTGAAACATGAGTAAACCAGAACTTCTGAAGAACTTCATTTCGACGGTGGACCTTAAGTCCTCGTTACTATTTCTCGGCATCGGTTTGGTGATTATCGTGCTGACCCTGTGGAACTGGCACTATGATGTCAAACCGCGGCTGGTCAACGAGGCACAGTCAAACACCCGTGTGCTTGCGGCGTCCTATGCGCGTTCAATCGAATCGCAATTTCAGAAAGTCAATGGCCAGACCGATGTTTCGGCGATCCACAATTCGATCAACGAAATGCTATTGATCAACGACCCCAGCACCGGTGAAAAACTCTATTATGGCGTCAGCCTGGAAGTCGACTACGATGCTTTTCCGGCCGACTACGACGTGGTTAATATAAGCGTGGGTGCGACTAATTGCGGCGCTTGCATCGTTACCGAAAATCCGATTTATAGCCGCGCCAGCGGCGAACTCATCGCCATCCTCAAGATTTACGCCAACCCTGTTTTTTACCAACGCCTGATCAATGATATCGTCGACGGTCTCGCGCTCATGCTGCTCGGCATCATCATCGTGCTGGTGGTCGCCTGGATCACTTCAAACCGTTTGTTGATCCGTATCCGTGAACGCGAACGCAGCCTGGTTCACGAAGTGGGCGAGCGCAAGTCTGCGGAGGAACGCCTGGAGCAAATCGCGGCTTATGACCAGCTGACCAACCTGCCCAATCGCTACCTGCTGCAGGCCGATTTCACGCGTAAGCTCGAGGAATCCTCACGCAGTAACAAAATGCTGGCGACCCTGTTTTTCGATCTTGATAATTTCAAGGGCATCAACGATGTTCACGGACACGAAATCGGTGATTTATTGCTCAAGCAGGTTGCCTTACGCATGTCGGAAGTGACCCGTAACTATGACCTGCTGGCGCGCTTTGGCGGTGATGAGTTCGTCATGATCATGTCCAATCTCAGCGAGCGCTCGGATGTAATCCATGTCGTCGAAAAAATCATTGCCGGCTTCATTCCGGTATTCGATCTACCCGGTGCCGCGGTGCAAATCACCACCAGCGTCGGTATCAGTATTTTCCCTGAAGATGGCAATAATCCTTCGGAGTTACTGAAGAATGCGGACCTGGCGATGTACCGCGCCAAGGCGGAAGGACGCAATTGTTACCAGTTCTTCAATTCCGAAATGAACCTTGAATTGCAGTATTCGCAATGGGTCGAGACCAACCTGCGTGAAGCGCTCGAGCAGAATCGCCTGCAGCTTCACTTTCAACCCCAGGTTAATCTTGACACTGGTGCGGTCGAGTCTTGCGAGGCCTTGATCCGCTGGCCGCAGGAGGGCGGCGAACATATCAATCCGGCCGACTTCATCAGGATTGCCGAGAGAACCGGGCAGATCACCGAAATCAGCAACTGGGTGCTTAACGAAACCTGCCGCTTTCTTTGTGACTGGCAAAACCAGGGATACCAGACCATTCGCGTCGATATCAATCTTTCGGGTAAGGATTTTGCCGACCGCGGCATACTGTTTAAATATCTGCCCATCCTGCAACGCTACAACCTGAAACCGGGTCAGATCGGCATCGAAATTACCGAGAACATACTACTCGAGTCGACCGAGCAGGAGATCAAGGCATTGACCGTATTGCATAACGCAGGCGTGCATATTTCCATCGACGATTTCGGCACCGGGTTTTCGTCGCTGAATTATCTCAAGCAACTGCCTTTGTCCGGCATCAAGATCGACCATAGCTTCGTGCACAATGCACCAAGTAGCAAGGATGACATGGTTATCATGCAGGCAATTGCCCTGGTCGGTCAGGGCTTCGGACTCGATGTCGTCGCCGAAGGCGTTGAAACCGAGTGGCAGGAATCGCTGTGTCGCGAGGTGGGCTGTAACACGATACAGGGCATGTACGTATCTGATCCGCTGCCCGCAGATAAATTTGCCGAGGGTTACCTGCGCAAAAAATAACCCTTCTTATCGGACGTTTGAATTGTGCTTCTTAGCGGCTACACTGGGTTGCCTCGCGCCCTTGAGTCGATGCACCGATGCCCGAAAATTACCAGCTGGTAGAAACCCTGTTACAGCAGCCGCTCGAAAACGGTGACGTGATCTGTAACCTGTGCCTGTGGCGTTGCCGACTGCGCCACGGCCAACGCGGTTTCTGCCAGGCGCATGTCAATCGCAACGGCAAACTGTACAACCTGTCCTACGGCATCATTTCGGCGATCGAGGTCGAGTCGATTCGCAACAAGCCGGTGTATCACTATCGTCCCGACAGCCGCGTGATGTCGATCGGCAGTTATGGCTGCAACTTTCGCTGCAAGGGTTGCCACAACCTGGAAATTTCCTGGGGCGTAGAAGCACTCGACAAGCTCGCACGCGGGCAGTCCAGTGATGCTTTTGCCACGCCCGCGCAAATGGTCGAAACCGCGTTAAAGCATGGGGTTGACGGTATTGCTTTCACCTATTCCGAGCCCGCGGTATGGCTTGAGTATGTGCTCGATGTATCGCGGCTCGCGCACCAGGCCGGGCTGTTTACGGTTTATGTATCCAACAGTTTTGTCACCGATGATGCGCTCGAGTTGATGGCGCCGCATATCGACGTGCTGTGCTCGGACATCAAGAGCCTGTCGGCCGGGTTTTACAAGGACATTTGCCCGGTGGGTACAGTAGAGCAGGTTTTGGAATCGATCAGGAAAGCCGCCGAGCTTGGCATTCACGTCGAGACTCGCACCAACGTGATCCCGACCAAAAACGATAACCTCGATGAACTCAAAGGGATTGCGCAGTGGATTCACGATAACCTGGGCGCGGACAGCCCCTGGCACGTGACCAAATTTTTCCCGGCCTACAAGCTTTCGCATTTACCGGCAACCGATAACGCGATCATCGACGCGGCGGCCGAGGCCGGTCGCGCAGTGGGGCTGCAAAACGTGTACGGGCATAGCGATATTTCCTGCGACTGTGCGACCGAGAACGCACCGGTGTCGGCGTGGTTGGAGCTCGATCCCGACGCGCTCGAAGGGATCAACCAGTGTGCCGCCAGCTGTTGCGGGGACGCAGGCATCCTGGTCAAAAAGTTCGAACGCGAAGCCGGCCTGCTCGCCAAAACCGAGTAGGCATTACCCTCTCGACCGCGTCACCGCCGTTTTACCAGGTCATCCCCGCGGTTTCTTCAGTCATCCCAGTTTCTTCAGTCATCCCCGCGAAAGCGGGGATCTCACAATGGCGCCACGATCCCGGGATTCCCGCTTGCGCGGGAATGACAACTAAAGTGGAAAACGACGGGGAGGTATAGGCACGACCTGGGGACTGTTCTCGCCCCACTCTCAGTCATCCCCGCCACTCTCCGTCATCCCCGACCCTCTCCGTCATCCCCGCGAAAGCGGGGATCTCGCAACGACGCCACCACAACAAGATCCCCGCTTTCGCGGGGATGACATAACAAAAAAACCAAGGGATGAGGCGAGAAAAGGGAGAGCCCACCTACTCCAACGATGACAGCAATTTACGCACCGGGGTTGGCAGGCCATGATTAGCGAGCGCATCAATATCGACCCAGACATAGTTATCGCTATCAGAAATTTTTTCCGGGAGCTGTTCCATCTCGATAATAGCCAGCGAAATATCGAGGCTGTAATGCGTGAACTGATGACGGATGACCTCCTCCTGCACCAGTTTCGGCGCCTGTGTCATCGACAGGAAACTTTCCTGCCAGAGCTCGACCGCCGTCGCCCCGTCCACTTCAGGCAACGACCACAGCCCGCCCCAGATCCCGCTTGGCGGGCGTCGCCAGAGCAATATCTGGTTCTCGTGACGGTGCAATAGCATCAGCGTACGTTTGTGCGGCTTTGCCCTGGCCGGCTTCTTCTGCGGGTACTCGGCCTGGCTATGATGAAGATAACTCCCGCATAGTTTTTTCAACGGGCAGGCCTCGCACTTCGGCTTCGATTTCAGGCACAGCATCGCGCCGATGTCCATCATCGCCTGGTTAAATTCGGCAGTATTCTCGGCCGGGGTCACCGACTCGGCCAGGTACCAGAGTTGCTTCATGGTGTCGCTTTGCGCATACCAGCCGGGCACGCGGAAACAGCGAGCGAGCACCCGCTTGACGTTGCCATCGAGAATCGGCCAATGCTGGCCAAATGCAAAACTTAAGATCGCGCCAGCCGTTGAGCGCCCTATTCCCGGCAATGCCTCAACCGCGGCGAAGGTTTGTGGAAACCGGCCCCGGTGTTGATCGCGGATAACCCCTGCGGCCTTGTGCAGGTTGCGCGCGCGGGCGTAGTAACCCAGTCCCTGCCAGTGTTGCAGCACGTCATCGATGCTGGCATCGGCGAGTTGTTCAATATCCGGAAACCGCTCGAGAAAATTCTGGTAGTAGGGAATGACAGTGCTGACCTGGGTTTGCTGCAGCATTATTTCGGAGAGCCAGACACGGTAGACATCCTTGTGCTGCCAGGGCAGATCGCGCCGACCGTAGCGCCGATACCAGGCCAGTACCCGGTTGGCGAAACCGGCCGCATCGGCATCCATTCAGTCAAACAGGTTTTTCAGCTTGTCTTTCGCTTTCGCCTTTTCGACTTCCATTTTCTTTTCCAGCTCGCGTTTTTTAGACTCGGACAGCGCTTTTTTTTCCGCTGCCAGTTGCGCTTCGAGCTCGGCTTTTTGTTTCGCAATTTCAGCCTTGAGCTTCTCCTTTTCCGCGTCCACTTTCGCCTTCAGCATTGCATCGAGTTGCACGTCGATTTCCGGATCGCTAAACGGACCCTTGATGCGCACCGGAATCTCAAGCCCGGCGAGTTGATCGGCGGAATCGCCCTGCTGCCCTTCAATGCTACCGACCAGCTTGGCGTTGACCAGGTAATCGACCATTTCACTGTTCAGATTGGCACTGCCTTCGCCACCAACCCGCAACAGCGGTGCCTGCAGGTCTAGGTCGTCACTTGAAAACACACCTTTACGGATAACGCCACTGATGGTAAGCGACGAGAAATCGGTCTTCAGTGTTTCATTCGCCGGTGCGTCCTTGCCACTGAATTTGGCCTTGGCGGTGTCGATCGACTGGCGCAGGTTAAAACCATTCAGCGCACCATCGAGAAACTCGAGCTGCATCGTACCGTTGCTATTGAGCTTCAGCTTGCTCAGCCATTCGCCGCTAGTGGTCAGGTCGGCTTTCGCATTGAGCAGTCCGGCTATCGGGTCCTTGCCGGAATAATCCTTGAGCAGGTCGCCAACCTGGACACCCTGGATCGTTTTGCTGACGCTGTACTTCGGCTTGTCTGCTTTAACATCGATCACCACCGCGGCTTCGACCGTGCCGTCATAGGTGTTCAGCGTGACCGGCTTGAGTGACACCAGCCCGTTTTTCGCGGTTACCTTGATATCGACCTCGTTCATGCGCAGGTTCTGTACTTTCACTTGCCCGATCTTAAAGCCACCGTCGATATCGAGATCGCGCAGGACCTCCATGGGTAACTTGATTTCCACATCTTCGCTGGCGCCGCCAGCTGATGTAGACGTGGCCGGTGCCTCAGTGTCAGTTGCCGGTGGCGTGCCGAGCAAGGCATCGACATCGATATTCTCCGTAGCGAGATCAAATCTCAACGCGGGTTTGGCAAAGTTGCTGACCTGTACCCTGCCTCCGACCTGAAACTCGTTGAGTGCCAGCGCCATGCTGTCGAGGGTTAATTGTTGCTGCTCGATCAGGTATTCGACGTTTGCCTGGAGATCGAAGATGATGTCAAGCTCGCCACTGGCGCTGGCATCGAGATGCAGCGTCATTGGAAAGGCTTCATTCGGCACGATACGTCCGGTGCTGACATCGAGATCGATGATGCGAAACTCGGTACCCGCCTGTTCGTCGAGCCAGAGCAATTTTATATTCTGTAAATCGAGGCCGCCAAACGCGCCCTTTATCTCGAAACCGGATTCAGTCGGCGCCGCTTCTGTCGCGGCCCCGGGCGCGGGTTTACTCACCAGGTCGTCCCAGTTATTGACCCCGGCCTTGTTCTTGATCAGATTGATCTCGAGATCACGCAACACCAGCTTATCGATTTCGGGAGCAAAACTGATCAGTGACGCAACATCGACGCTGATACTCGCCTCCTTGACCTTGACCATAGGCAACTCGCCGAAGCCCGCGGCGTTGGAAAAACTCATCGCGCCGAGTTTCATGCCGAGCGCGGGGAAAATGGTCAGGTCGACATCACCGTGAAACTGCAACTCGCGGCCGGTGGCCTCGCGCACCACCTCCGTCAAGTCCTGCTTGTAGGCGTTGGCGTCGAACACCGCGACAAATATGGCTACGACGGCAATCAGGAAGGCAACTGCAGCGCCCAGACCGATAACGAGATAACGAATGATTTTCTTCATAATGACGGAGTAGCTTTATACCTTAGCTTTGATCTGAAATAATGAAGCTAATGTGGCATGAAACGGACATTGATACAAGATCATGAGAGATAAACTGGGTGACTGGGCTGACCGCGCCAGGGGATTCCACAATCAGCGTTCCGCCGATACGGGCAATCTCGGGTGGTTAGCGCTGCCGATTGCGCTGCTGGTGCTGCTATTACTGGTAGTTGGTTGGTACTGGAGCGATGAACCCGATGCCTTTGACGTCGTAGCGGCCGCGGTCGAGCACGCACCGGCCACCGAGTCGCGACTGACCACTGGCAGTTATACCACCAGCGTGACGATTTCCGCGATGGAGACGCTACTCAACAAACGCGGCGGCTATCTCAGCAACGACATCATGCCACCGTCGATCTGGCTGGATAACATCCCCAACTGGGAGTTCGGTGTGCTGGTGCAGGTACGCGACATGACACGCTCGCTGCGCAGCGATTTCAGTCGTTCGCAGTCACAGTCGACCGAAGACGAGGACTTGATCATCGCCGAACCCAAGTTTCATTTCGACAACCAGTCCTGGTTTTTACCGGCCACGGAAAATGTTTACCAGGAAGGCATCGATGCGCTTTACCGTTATCTCGAACGCCTGCAGAACCCTGGCAATCCCGACGCGCAGTTCTACGCTCGCGCAGATAACCTGCAGGAATGGCTCGGGCAGGTGGAAAAGCGCCTCGGCAGCCTGTCGCAACGCCTGAGTGCTAGCGTCGGACAGACGCGGCTCAACACCGATCTCGCCGGAGACGCGGACGCAGTGCAGTCGACCCAGACCAGCAGCCAGGTAGAAGTCAAGACGGCGTGGACCGAAATCGACGATGTTTTCTACGAAGCCCGCGGCGCCGCCTGGGCGCTGGTACATTTGCTCAAAGCGGTGGAGCTCGATTTTGAATCGGTGCTGCAAAAGAAGAATGCATTGATCAGCCTGCGTCAGATCATCCGTGAACTCGAGTCAACCCAGGAGGCGGTGTGGAGTCCAATGATTTTAAACGGCAGTGGTTTCGGCCTGTTTGCCAACCATTCACTGGTTATGGCTTCCTACATTTCGCGCGCGAATGCCGCGGTAATCGATCTGCGCAGCCTGTTGTCGCAGGGCTAGCCTGTTAATTTCCCATTCCCCATTTACTAATCATCTCCTTTTAGCAGTCATTCCCATTTTTTAGCAGTCATCCCTTTTTTAGCAGTCATCCCTTTTTTACCTGTCATTCCCTTTTTTACCTGTCATTCCCGCGCAAGCGGGAATCCCGTAATGATTCCATGCTAGTATTTCGCCTGATAAATCTTCAAGGACGAAGAAATGGACCAAAATTACCCCTGTGTTTATATCCTTACGAACAAACCCCGTGGTGTCCTGTACACCGGTGTTACATCAAATCTGACCCGTCGCCTCTGGCAGCATAAACACAAGCAAATCGAAGGATTTTCCAGCAAGTACAATACTGATCGATTGGTATGGTACGAAATGCACAGTGAAATCTACGCTGCAATCACCAGGGAAAAGCAGATAAAAAAGTGGAATCGGGACTGGAAGATCGAGTTAATTGAGTCTGTCAATCCAAAATGGAAAGACAGGTCTGATGAGATTTTGGACTAGATTGAATTATTGTGAGATCCCCGCTTGCGCGGGGATGACTGAGAGGGTCGGGGATGACTGAGAGGGTCGGGGATGACCGAGAGGGTCGGGGATGACTGAGAGGG
>Ga0265306_10001230_pt1 | contig 12502 bp, 9 predicted proteins | sample Helome_3_FD_192493 | JGI IMG/M metagenome (GOLD analysis project Ga0265306, IMG submission 192493) | Marine sediment microbial communities from subtidal zone of North Sea - Hel_20160420 (Illumina Assembly) | ecosystem: Environmental > Aquatic > Marine > Subtidal zone > Sediment ...
TGCTGATGCTACTTTCAACGCATAGACTTTTTAAGGCCAGCGGGTAGGCCCTTCGGGCCAGAACCTGAAATGCAGAAACCTGACACCTATTTATTTTTGACACCTGACACCCGAAACCTGACACCCGGGCCTACCCGCCCGAGGTCTGGGGAAAGGCTGTATTGGAATACAGATATTCCATCTTCTCCTTGTGCTTCAACTCTTCGTTGGCCATTTTAAGCAGCATTTCCCGCGGCTCGCCCGCCGCATGCAAGTTGGCCATTTCGGTATAGAAGTGATGGGATCTGAATTCCCTATGGGAAGCCGCCAGATACACCTCTTCAGGCCTGGAATTTTCATTAATCTCCGGTTCTTCAAGGTATTCGGCAATTTTATAATCAACGACATCACTCATCCGCAGGCCCTTATCGCCAAAATGACCATCACGATAATCCACCAGAAAGGCCTTATGCTTCTTTTCTTCGCCGGCAATAAACTCCAAGGTACTTTTGACACTCGCATCGGTAATCTTTGAATGGATGTCCATGTAAAATTGATGCGCCTCCTCCTCACGCTTTATGGCGATCTCGAGAATATCGGCAACCCTTTTTTCCATAACCATGCCTCCTCATTTAACCATCATAATTATTGGTATTATAGTCCCCTGCCGCGTCTTTAATACCGCTTTTCATAATAATGTTCCGAGTTGCCGACCACCCGCAGTGCGGGTGGCGTGGATTTTTCCGCCATCAGCGGAAAAACCAAAGGCACGGCAGTGCCTTAATCGGTGCGGGTATAACCTGGTGCAAAGGACCCGGTTAAAAACACCCCATTGCGGAATTGGGGTATAAGTAGTTGTCAAAAAATCGTTGGAAAAACGGAACGATTTTTTGACAACCACTATATAGGGATCGCGGCCAGACACAAGTCTAATGATTATATTATAAAATAGGTACAAATCAAATGGCGTCAACCAAACTGAATACCGAGCATTCGACCGCCTTAAAGGTGTGCAGCACGACACGCCTGTTTCACTTTCATCTCGACAAGCCGGATTTGAACGTTTATGGTAACTTAAAAAACATTAATTTAGCATGAGGTTGGACGCATGGATAAAAGCATTAAAATGTCGACGGCGATATTGGAAGCGTTTGATGACGGCATATATGTGATGAACCAGGATCTGGTCGTCGAATATATGAACAGTGCCATGATTGCGCAATTTGGCGACGGTATCGGTAATAAATGCCACCGTGTGGTCAATCAGTCAGATGAAAAGTGTTCGTGGTGCCGTTCAGATGAGATCTTTAAAGGCCAAAAAATCAGCCGCGAAGTATATGTCCCTCTGGTTAACAAAACATATTTTATGACCGAAATCCCTTTTGAAAATGACGACGGCACCGTTTTTAAACTCAGTATTTACCGGGACATTTCCGAAAGAAAAATGCGCGAAGAAAAGCTGCGGGCCTCCGAAGCTGATTTTACCAACTTATTTGAACATGTGGCCTGCGGTGTGTTCATCAGCAGCAAGGAAGGCAAATTTTTAAACGCCAACCATGCGCTTTTAGACATGCTCGGGTATGATGATAAAGATGAATTTTTAAATATCGATATCGCCAATGACCTCTACGTAAAGCCGGAAGAGCGCCAAAAATTCAAAAAAATGATCGAGCGCCACGGCCGCGTAATTGATTGGGAGGTCGAATTTAGACGCAAAGACGGCGGTACGGTGCCGGTCCTGCTCACCGGCCATGTTCGCTATGACCAGCAGGGAAAGATTATCGGTTACGAAGGACTCAATATCGATATGACCCAGAGAAAACTGATGGAGCGTCAGCTCAAAGAGGCCCATGATTTTATCAATAAAATCATTCAAAGCTCACCCAATGCCATCACCGCAACCGACATGAAAGGCAATATTCTGATCTGGAACCGCGCGGCCGAGGAAACCATCGGATATAAGGCGACCGATGTCATTGGTAAAATGAATATCCAGAAAATTTATCCCGACGAGATGGCTCGCAAGGTGATGCAGATGCTCAGGAGCCCGAAACACGGCGGTGTCGGGCGATTGAACGTCTACCCCATAGTGTATATGCGCCAGGATGGAGCGGTCATTGAAGGCAATCTTTCAGCCGCCATTATATACGACGCCAGCGGCAAAGAAATCGCAACGGTGGGCTCATTTGTCGATTTGAAAGAACGCCTCGAAATGGAACGTGCGCTGCGTCAAATCCAGGAGCAACTCCTGCAGTCCGAAAAACTGGCGGCCATGGGGCGCCTGACTTCCCAGATTGCGCATGAGTTAAATAATCCGCTGTATGGCATCATGAACACCCTTGAACTGCTGAAAACCGAGATTTCCCCCCAGAGCAAACGTCGCAAAGTTCTGGAAATGGCCTTGTCTGAAACCGTTCGGCTGAGCGATCTGTTGCGCAAAATGCTATCATTTTCCAAACCGGACCAGGAGGAAAAACAGGCTGTCGATGTCAACACCGTGATTGATGAAATCCTGCTCCTGCACGAAAAACAATTGCATGAAAATGACATCAAAATCAAAACCGAATTTGCACGGACGCTGCCGGAAATCAGGGCTTCAAAAAATCAGCTGCGGCAGGTTTTTTTGAATTTGGTGGCCAACGCCCGGGACGCCATGCCCAATGGCGGCACCCTGAGTGTGACGACCGCAGCAGACCATGAAAATATTGAAATTAAAATAGCCGATACCGGTATGGGTATCAAAGAAGAGCACCTCAAAAAGATCTTTGACAGCTTTTTCACCACCAAAGACAGCGTAAAGGGCGTCGGTCTCGGATTATCGGTTTGCTATGGCTTTATAGAAGATCATGGCGGCGATATTCAGGTCCAGAGCCGGGTGGGCGCAGGAACCACCTTTGCGATCACCTTTCCAATCCTGCAGGAAACCGCTGGAAAACAGGAAATCCATTCCTCATAATCTCGCCTATCAATTCTTGTATCGTCTTATAATTCTATAAATTCTGTAATAACTAAAATTTCAATCGAACTTTATTCAATTTGTTATACCAATTTTTTCGATTATTTATCAAAAATAAAGATAAATTAAAAAAATGCTTGACAGAGCGTAAAAACTTTATTTATAGAAAAAACTATAATAACTGAAATAAATGAAAGGAGCGTTCCGATGGAAGACGTATTGACCGTTTTCAAGGCCAGTCAACTTTGCAGTGTGTCGGCCAAGACCATTATCAACTGGATCGAGTCCGGTCATATCAAAGCATATAAAACCGTGGGCGGACACCGCCGTATCAACCGCTCGGATCTGGAATTTTTCATGAAAAAGCAGGGCATTCCGATTCCGGCACAGGAAGCGGACAGCCTCAAAAGAAAAATCCTGGTGGTCGACGATGATCCCATTATCGTTGAAACCATCGTACAGGCACTGGAAGAGGATGAATTTGATTATGAGGTCATTTCAGCTTCAGACGGATTTGAAGCCGGGCTGCAAATCAATCATTTTGCCCCCCATCTTCTGATTCTGGACATCATGATGCCGGATATCAAAGGCTATGAAGTCTGCAAAAAAATCAAGAAAAATCCGGATACGGCCAACACAAAGATAATCGTACTGTCCGCTTATCTGGACGAAGACAAGTTTAAAAAAATGAAGCAGTACGGTGCGGATGCCTGTTTCTCCAAACCGTTTCCGCTGCCCCAGCTAAAAGAAGAAGTGGCCCGTTTGTTAGAGCTGCGTTAACCAGACAAACGCATCGGCGACGATTCGCACAGCCAGCCAAGGAGGCACCATGAAACTAAAGGAAGCCTTGAAAAAAAAACAGTTTGTTGTGACCTCGGAAATCCAGGCGCCCATTGATCAGGAGCCGGAAGATCTGGTCCGCAGCCTTTCCAAAGTGCGCGGGCGGGTTGATGGCGTTTCATTGTCCGAAGTCGAATTCGAGGGTGTCGTCGGAGATACCATCAATACCTGCCAACTTTTAGATCAGAATCAATTCGAACCGATTTATCAAACCACCACACGGGATAAAAATCGAATCCAGCTGCAAAAGGATTTGATTGAAGCCCATGAGGCCGGGATTGACAACCTGCTGGTGTTTACCGAAGATTACCGCATTACCGGCGACAGTTTGCAGGAAATGATGTTTTTTCATGTTGATGCCGGCAAACTGCAATCGGTGCTGCAGCATATTAAAGAAGGGCAAACCGTCGAAGGCGATACCCTCAAATCCAAAGCTGATTTTCTGGTGGGCTCGGGCGTGGAGTCGGCCTGGGGCAAAAATGTGCCCGATCTGGAAATGAAGGAAATGGAGGAAATGACCAAACTCGGCACCGGATATTTTCTGACAACGCCGGTTTTTGACGTAGATCAATTCGCCAAATTTTTACATCGGGTAGATACATTTAACATACCGGTCATCGCCGAGGTCATGATCCTGCGAACAGCCGGCATGGGCCGCTTTCTCAACCGGCATTTAAAATCCGGCCTGGTGCCGGAATGGATCATCCAAAAATTGGCCCGGGCACCGGATAAACTAAAAGCCAGCACTGAAATATTCGCTGATATTGTCACCGGCCTGAAAGATCTCTGTCAGGGAGTCCACATTATTACAATCGGCGGAGAAGAAAAGCTAAAAAATTATCTGGATGCCGCTAAATTAAAATAGGTTTACCCGTTTACCGGTTGTCCCGTTGAGCCCCTTGTCCGCGATTTCATTTCTTTTGCCGGCCAACCGGCAAACGGGTTAGCGGGCCCACCGGCCAACCTTCCCAAAAAAGGAGTCAGCCGCTTGGACAAAATTGTCTTAACCATCGACAACAAAAGGATTAGCTGTCCCCCCGGGACTTCGATACTGCAAGCTGCGACCCAAAATGACATAAAAATTCCGCACCTGTGCTATCATCCGGACCTGAAACCCTTTGGCGCCTGTCGGCTTTGCCTGGTGGAAGATGAACAAAGTGGCCGTCTGATGGCTTCATGTGTCACCCCGGTTGCGCCGGATATGACTATTCAGACCGACACGCCGCGCATCATCAGCCATCGCCGCAATATCGTCCGTTTGATGATCGCCGAACATCCGGAATCCTGCATTGTTTGCAGTAAAGGCAACCGCTGTCAGCTGCGCTGGGTCGCGGCACAAATGGGCATTGGTGAGACGAATCTGTATGCAATGCCCAATTATAAACCGCTGGAACAGGCCAACCCGTTTATAATTCGAGATCTGAGTAAATGCATCCTGTGCGGCAAATGCATCCGGGCAGATCATGAACTGGTTGCCGTCGGTGCGATCGATTATAATTCGAGAGGCTTTGCGTCCCGGCCGGCAACGGTTCACGAACAGGGACTTGAGCAATCAAATTGCACTTTTTGCGGTACCTGCGTTTCCTTGTGTCCGACCGGCGCGCTGTCTGCAAAAAACAGCCGATACGTCGGCAGTCCGGCGGAAGAATCATTTTCGATCTGCGGGTTTTGCGGTGTCGGCTGCAGCCTGGCCATGGGGCAATCGGCCAACAAGGTCATCGACGTTAATCCGGCGCATTTGACCGAAAGCGTCAACAAAGCCACCCTGTGCGTACGCGGCCATTTTGCCCATGATTTTCTGAATTCGCGCCGGCGCATCATCGCGCCGATGATGCGCAAAAAGGGGGAAGGTGAAACCCTCCAGATGACGCCGGTTGCATGGGACGAGGCCCTGGACCAGGTGGCCGAACGGTTGCGTCATATTAGGGATGAAAGCGGCCCGCAGAGTATCGCCTTTGTGGGTTCTTCAAAGTGCAGCAATGAAGAAAATTATCTGTTTCAAAAAATTGCCCGGGTGCTGATCGGCACAAACAACGTCGATAATGGCGGATATGTTTCCGGACAATTCCTGTCGACCATATTAGATCAAAAAACCGGCGGCGGATGTCGTCCAAGTCCAGTCAGCGATCTGGAAAAGGCAGATGTGATTGTGGTCCTGGGGGCCGATCCCAACCATTCTCTTCCGGTAGTCAGCTACTACTTGAAGCGCATTGCTAAAAATGGCGTGCCGCTGATTGTGGTCGACCCGCGCAAGACGGAACTGGTCAGTTTTGCATCGCTGTGGCTTCCCGTCAAACCCCAGACGGATCTGGAACTGATCAATGCCCTGGCCGCTTTGCTGCACGAAACAAATGCCTACGACTCTGAATTTATCGATCACTACGCTGAAGGATTCAGTCTCTTTACCTACGCTTTGTCTTCGCTCGATGTGGATAAGGTCTGCCGCATGACCGGGCTGGAGATGAAAGATCTGAATGCGACGACCGCGCTTTTAGAAGAAAAACGGATCGCCTTTGTCATCGGTCATGGCATTTTACAGCAGCGCTACGGCACGCATACCCTGGGAGCGATTCTCAATCTGTCTTTGATGACCGGAAGCCTGGGCGCAGAAGGCGCCGGTATTTATATTCTTGCCAGAGAAAACAACCAGAGCGGCGCCATGGATATGGGCACGGTGCCGAACCTGCTCCCCGGACGAATGCCACTGGCTGAAGATAGCGCCAGAAAAACATGGGAAAAGAACTGGGGGGTAAAAATTTCCCCGGATCCGGGTCTCAATCTGGGCCGCGTTATCAAGGCGGCCGAAAGTGGCCAGATCAAGGCCCTGTATATCATGGGTGAAAATCCGTTGCGCTCTTTACCGCAACCGCAACGCGTGAAAGCTGCGCTGGCAAACCTGGATTTCTTCGTCGTACAGGATATTCTGGACAGTGAGATCGTCAAGCTCGCAGATGTGGTTTTGCCGGGTGCCGCTGCGAGCGAAAAAAGCGGCTCCTTTACAAATCTGGAAGGCCGAATCCAGGGCTTTTCACCGGTGGTGTCCCCGCCCGGTAAGGCAAAACCCGACTGGGAGATTTTAGATCTGCTGGCCAAACGGCTGGGGGCTGCTGAGGCTTACGGAACGGTGGAAAAAATCCGAGAAGAGATTCGACATCTGGTGCCCGCCTACGCTGACATGAATGGTCGTGGGCCCGGCTGGGTGAAAACATCCAGCCCGATGGCTGTCTTTGGTGTCGCCGGCGCCCGGGAAAAGATATCCTTTTCACCGGTGGTTTCAACCGCTGACGAACCTGCTGATAGCGACTACCCGTTTACGGCCATATTGGGCTCTTTGCGTTACCATTTAGGCAGCGGCACTCGAACGAGCGCCTCTGACCGCATTCGAGAATTTGATTGCGGAGGAGAGGTTGACATCAGCGTCGCGGATGCAGACAAACTGAAATTAAAAGATGGTGATGCCGTACGAATAGAAACCCGCTGGGGAGAGATCAAACGGAAAATTGGACGCAGCAATCGTATCGAACCCGGCCAGCTGTTTGTGCCGCTGGCGGTCAACGCCAACGATGCCATGAATCTAATTGACTTAAACGACCTGGCAGATCCCAACACGACCGGCTGGAAAACATGTGCGGCCAAATTAAAGAAGGTATAAAGATTAAAAATAGGTTTCAGTGTTCAGGTGTCAGGTTTCAGAAAACAGAAGACAGACGACAGACAAGGCGTTTCCTCCTCCAGTATTTGCAATTTGTTTTCTGTCTTCGATCAAAGGGGGAACCTTGAACCTAATTGAAACTGGCAACTCAACAAATTGATCGCTTATAGGGGTTGTCAAAAAAACGTTCCGGTATTCAAACGTTTTTTTCTACAACCCCTTATGCCGCACTTCCGTATTCCGGAACATTATTATGGCAAACGGTAAAAATATTAATTTTTCCACAACTGATCGACGGAGCACCACGTATGAAACCACCAGAGATTGATTGGGACCGGATTCACGAAATTATAGAAAAGCATAAAGGCGTCAAATGGGGGCTCATCCCCCTGTTGCAGGAAGTGCAGGAACATACCGGATATATTCCGCCCGAATCGATTGAGCTGATTGCCGAGGCCATGAATTTGTACCCCTCAGAGGTTCAAGGTGTTATTACGTTTTATGCCGGGTTTGCCCTGAAGCCCAAAGGCAAATATGTTCTGAGGGTCTGCCGCGGTACGGCCTGCCACGTCAAGGGCGGCCGCAGCGTTCTGCGCTTGATGCAAAAAGAACTGAATTTAAAGGAGGGTGAAACCAGTTCCGACTATCAATTTACCCTCGAAACGGTTGCCTGTCTCGGGGCCTGTTTTCTGGCACCCACCATGATGATCAATCGGGATTATTTCGGCAAGCTTTCCCCGACCAAAGTCAGCAGCGTTCTGGGAGAGTATCAAAAAAAATAAGGGAGAAAGTGCCATATGGAGAAGCTTTCATCCATTGGAAAGCTGGAGTGGCTCCGCAGCAAGATATTGTCCCGCAAAAAAGAAGGGACCATCGAAGTGCATGTGTGTATGACCGGCTGCCGGGCATACGGTGCCGCCGGTGTGCTGGAGTCCTTAAAAGATGAGATCACAAACCAGAGGCTTGAGCGCCAGGTGGAAATCCGTGCAACCGGCTGTCACGGCTTTTGTGCCAAGGCGCCGGTGATTGCCATTGAGCCCATGGGGGTTCAATACCAGGAAGTGGAGCCGGATGATGCCGTCGAAATCGTCGCTCGGACCTTGAAACGCAGCCAGCTCATCGACCGTCTGGCCTATCACGAGCCCAAAACGTTTCAACCGGTATTTTACCGCAACCAGATCCCTTTTTACGCCAAGCAGGAACGCCGGGTTCTGGCCAACTGCGGCCGCATCGATCCGACCCGCATCGAACATTACATTGCCGCCGGCGGCTATCAGGCTCTGGTCAAGGCGCTATCGAAAATGTCACCCGAAAAGGTGATCGATGAGGTTCAGACGGCAAAGCTGAGAGGCCGCGGCGGCGCGGGATTTCCCACCGGCCTCAAATGGAAATTCGCGCGCCAGGCTGAAGGCCGGCCCAAATATACGGTGTGCAACGCGGACGAAGGCGACCCCGGCGCATTCATGGATCGCGCCATTTTAGAAGGGGACCCCCACGCCGTGGTGGAAGGTATGCTCATCGGTGCCTATGCCATGGGCAGCGAGTACGGCTACATTTATGTGCGTGAAGAGTATCCGATAGCGATCGATCATCTAAACATCGCAATCGAGCAGGCCAATGAACTGGGACTTCTGGGCGAAAATATCCTGGGCACCGGCTTTAACTTCGATCTCTCGCTGCGACTGGGCGCCGGCGCGTTTGTGTGCGGTGAAGAAACCGCCCTGATGGCCTCCATTGAGGGCAAGCGCGGTATGCCCCGTGCCAGACCGCCGTTTCCGGCTCAAGCGGGTATCGACGCCAAACCCACCAATATCAATAACGTTGAAACCTGGGCCAATGTAGCGCTGATCATTAAAAACGGAGCAGAATGGTACGGCCAGGTGGGTACTGACGAGAGCAAGGGCACCAAAATCTTTTCTCTGGCCGGCAAGGTCAACAACACCGGACTGGTGGAAGTGCCCATCGGTTCCACCGTCAAAGAGGTGATTTATGATATCGGCGGCGGCATACCCAAGGGCCGGGCGTTTAAGGCGGTTCAGATGGGTGGTCCCGCTGGCGGCTGTGTGCCCCCACAGTTTTTAAGTCTGCCTATCGATTACGATACGGTCCAGCGCATCGGGGCCATCATGGGATCTGGCGGCATGGTGGTCATGGACGAAAACAACTGCATGGTTGAAATCGCCCGCTTTTTCTTGAGCTTCACCCAGTCAGAGTCCTGCGGCAAATGCGCACCCTGCCGTCTGGGCACCACCCAGTTGCTGGAAATTCTCACGCGCATCACCCGCGGCCAGGGCCGCATGGAAGATATCGACACCATCCGCCAGCTGGGAGAGACTCTGACCGAGGCCTCCCTGTGCGGCCTGGGACAGGCCTGCTCCAAACCGGCCCTTTCCACCCTGAAATATTTTCTCAAAGAATTCGAAGACCACATCAAAGAACACCGCTGTGCCGGTGCGGTTTGCGATTCGATGGTCATCTCCGCCTGCCAGCATGCCTGCCCGGCAGGCATCGATGTGCCTAACTATGTGGCCGCCATCGCCGAAGGGGATTACGCCAAGTCCGTTGAAATCATCCGGGAGCGCAATCCGTTTCCGGCGGTCTGCGGGCGTATCTGTATCCATCCCTGCGAATTTAAATGCCGCCGGGGTGAGCTCGACCAGCCGGTTGCGATTCGGGCCCTTAAGCGCGTCGCTTCAGACTGGTATTTTGAAAACATCGGCCCGCAAAGAGAGCCGTTTGAAGTAACCCGTCCCCAGAAAGTCGCCGTGGTCGGCGCCGGTCCGGCCGGCTTAACCTGCGCCTATTTTCTGGCCAAAATGGGATATCAGACCACGGTTTTCGAAGCCCAGCCCGTGGCGGGCGGCATGCTCGGCATTGCGGTTCCCGAGTTCAGGCTGCCGCACAAGGTGATCGAAGAAGAGATCCAGTATATCCAAAACTGCGGGGTAGACATCCGCTATAATTCACCTATTGACGCCAAACACACCTTTAACGACCTGCTCGATGAGGGCTTTAGCGCCGTCTTCATTGCCGCCGGGGCCCAGGCCAGCAAGCAAATCGGCATCCCCGGTGAAGAAGAAGGCCTTGAGGGCCTTTACTACGGTCTCGATTTTTTAACCCAGGTCCGCATGGGCAAAAAGGTGCCTTTAAGCGGCAAAACGGTGATCATCGGCGGCGGCAATGTGGCCGTGGATGTCGCCCGCACCGCCTTAAGAACCGGTGCACAGGAAGCGCAAATATTCTGTCTGGAACCCCGCGACGAGATGCCGGCCTGGGAACAGGATGTTGAAGAGGCTATCGATGAGGGCATCATTATTAACCCCGACCAGTCGCCCAGCAAAATCACCCACGAAAAGGGGCACGTGACCGGAGTTGAGTTCACCCGCTGCGTCTGTGTGTTTGATGACGAGGGCTGCTTCAATCCGACCTGTGATCTCGAAGATACGCGCTTTGTGGATGCCGACAATGTGATTGTGTCCATCGGCCAGGCCGCCGACATGTCTTTTCTATCGGCCGACAGCCAGCTGGAGCGCGAACTCTGGGGCGCACTGGTGGTGGACACCAATACGCTGGCCACCAATATCCCGGGTGTTTTTGCCGGTGGCGACTTTACCACCGGCCCGACTTTTGTGATTCGCGCCATTTCATCCGGCAGACGCGCAGCCATCGCCATCGACAAATTCTTAGGCGGTGACAAAAGCCGCGTGTATATCCCGGATGAAAAATCCCCCAGGCATACGGGTACAAAACTGGCGCTGGAAGAAGAAAGTATGGAAGATAAACCCAGGGTGGGTGTCGGGATTGAGGATGCCCGGGACCGGATAAAGGATTTCAGAGAAGTCGAAAAAGGATTTAGCGAAGAGGAGGCTTACCGCGAAGCCATCCGCTGCCTCCGATGCGATCTTGAAAAAGAGGAGAATGCGATATGATTCGATCCATAACGCAAAAAAAACCGGAAAAAGAAATCGAGCGCCTTTTGAAGGGGCTCAACCGGATTTTCATCATTGGCTGCGGAACCTGTGTGACGCTCACTCGCACCGGTGGTGATCCGGAAGTACGCGCGATGAAAGAAGAGTTGTCCACGAAGGGTAAGATGGTCACCGGTCAAACGGTGGTTCCGGTTGCCTGCGATAATTTAACCCGCGAATTTCTGGGTGATTTCGGCGAACAGATCAATCAGGCCGATGCGCTGCTGATCATGACCTGCGCCTTTGGCGTTCAAAGCATTGCCCGGCAGTTAAGCAAGATGGTGATTCCTGCTCTGGATACCCTGTTTATCGGCAAAGAAACAGCGGTGGGACTGTTCGATGAGATCTGCACCCAGTGTGGCACCTGCATCATCGGGGAAACCGGCGGCATCTGCCCGGTGACCAACTGTCACAAAGGCCTGGTCAACGGACCCTGCGGCGGCACCAATCACGGTAAATGCGAAATCGATGTGAACAAGGACTGTGTCTGGACCTTGATTTATAATCGCCTCAAGGAGCTGGGACGGATTGATTCCATGCGGAAATATCAAAAACCGCGCAATCATCTGGGTGAGCCCAAACCCGGTAAATTCAAGCTTCCTGAAGCTTGAATTTAGTTACTGGTTATGGGTTATTCGTTAATTGGTAAGAAAGACAAATAAGTTTTCGTGGATTTTTGCAGATCTATAAAAGAAGGGAAGTTTGAGATGCCAACGAAATTCAAAGAGGCCCTTGAATCCGGCAAATTTGTGGTGACCAGCGAGGTCGCCCCTCCCAAAGGGACGAACCTTGAAAAATTCAAGCACCATATTGAGCTATTAAAAGACAAAGTCGATGCCATGAATGTCACCGATCATCAAAGCTCGGTGATGCGCTATCCGTCGCTGGGCGGGGCGATGATGGTCAAAGAAATGGGCGGGGAAGTCATCCTGCAGATGACCTGCCGGGATCGCAACCGGCTGGCATTGCAGGCGGATCTTCTGTTTGCCTCTTCGCGCGGGATCCAAAATGTTCTCTGCCTCACCGGTGATTCGGTCATATTAGGGGATCACAAAGAGGCCAAAAGCGTATTTGATATGGACTCAAGCCAGCTGTTGAAAACGGTTC
>Ga0265306_10001231_pt1 | contig 12501 bp, 8 predicted proteins | sample Helome_3_FD_192493 | JGI IMG/M metagenome (GOLD analysis project Ga0265306, IMG submission 192493) | Marine sediment microbial communities from subtidal zone of North Sea - Hel_20160420 (Illumina Assembly) | ecosystem: Environmental > Aquatic > Marine > Subtidal zone > Sediment ...
ATCAATACTCTTGTTGCCAGTTGTGATTCCGTCATCGTTGATGTCTTTGCAGATGGGGTCATGCATTATATGGCCGTGTTGACCCGAATTCGCAATGCGCTGATCAACCCCGCATGGATCTGCTTCCTCTGGGTCGGGATCACGGTTGGCGTATCGATGATCGCAACGCCTGTGCGCTTCACAGCCTCGACAATAACGCGATCGGTCGCTCTCGACGTTGGCCGCGTCGTTTTTGCGGCACTCAACAAGGTCGAGTTGGCGGCACTCGTAATACTGCTCGTCGTTGTGAGGGTCGCCGGGCTCGCCAGGCGCTGGTGGGCATTGTGCGCCGCGCTCGCACTGATCGTATTGGCGCAGGGTGCCTGGCTGATTCCCGAACTCGCCGCACGCACCGACATTATTATTGCGGGCGGCGAGCCGCCGCCCTCCTACGCTCATGCAATGTACTCCTCGCTGGAACTCGTCAAGATCGGTCTGCTGCTGTTCTGCGGTTTCTCGTCCCTGAAGGCGGATACGTGAAGATCCGGACCAAGCTTGTCTTGTCCTTCACGGCTATCGGATTGGCCGCAACCGCCTTCAGCCTGCTGGCCGATATTCCTGTTCATTCCCGGGTCCAGCAATTGGGCGCGTTCAATTCTCCCGCCCTTTACCAGGCCCAGAAGATAGAAAGCGGCATTAAGGGCGCCGTGCAAGAGGGCTTCGCCTATGTCGTTTCGGGGGCCGAGATCGAGAAGAACGAGTTCCTGCTATGGGCCGAAAACTTCGAAGGGCAGATTGCCACATTCTCTGAAATGCTTGAGCGCATGGATCTCTCTGCAAAGCAGGTGCAGATAGAGTCTGAATTACTCGACAGGATAATTGCGGAACAAGAGCAGATGGTTCGTGCCGCGAACGTAATGTTCGACGAATTCGAGATCGTCGGTAAGGTCAGTGAGGCCACGTTCGTGGAGTTTGAGGATTTCGTTGATTCGCTGCTGATCGCGGTAGAGAGATTCGTAGAAATCGAGAGAGCGGAACTCGACGAAGCGCACGAGCTGGCAATTGAAGCGCTCGAGATTTCGGAGGCCGTGTTGCGCGCTCTCGGACTTGCCCTGCTTGTTTTTGCGGTTCTTTCGGGGGTAGTCCTTTCCCGATTGATTACGCGCCCGTTGCTCGAACTCGTCGACGCCTCCGTCGAGGTGGGCGGCGGCAACCTGGATCGGAAAGCGAAAGTCATGTCGCAGGACGAGATCGGCCAGCTCGCTCAGGCTTTCAACACGATGACTTCGAACCTCAGGGAAAAAACCACGTCGGTGGGTCGGCTAAACGAGGAGATAGCGGAGCGAGAAAATGCCGAGGCACGGCTGAAGATCGAGCACGATCATCTGTCCGCGATGACCGATGCGTTACCTGATCTGCTATTGGAGGTAGACAAGGAGGGCTGCATCTATGACGTCCGGGCGCCCGATCCACTGCTACTCGGTGATTCGCCCGACGCGTTGATTGGCAGGAACATGGAAGACGCGTTTCCCGGGGAGGCTGTACAGGCAATCAGGGAAGCGCTCGCGCAGGCAGCGCAATCCGGATCGCACCGGGGTACGAGGTTTTCGACGCAAATGGCGGCAGGGCGGCGCTGGTTCGAGCTTTCCATCTCCGTCAGGGGACAACGCAACGATGACTCGCGGTTCGTAATGCTGGCGCGCGATGTCACTGATCGAAGGGCGGCCGAAGAGGGCAAACTCGCACTCGAGCGACAGGTACAGCATGCGCAGAAGCTGGAGAGCCTGGGCGTCCTGGCCGGCGGCATTGCGCATGACTTCAACAACCTGCTCGTCGGTATTCTTGGCAACGCCGATCTTGCGCTCGATGACATTTCGCCGGTATCGCCAGTGCGTCGCAACCTGGAGGAAATCGAGAGCGCCGCCAAACGTGCGGCAGACCTGGCCAACCAGATGCTTGCCTATTCAGGTAAAGGTCGATTCGTCGTCGAGACGATCGCGATAGGAGAACTGGTGCAGGAAATGGCCTACCTGCTCGAAGTATCGATCTCCAAGAAGATCGTCCTGAAGTACCACCTGGCCGACGGCCTTCCGACATTCGACGGCGATGCGACCCAGATCAGGCAGATCATTATGAACCTGATCACCAACGCGTCGGAATCCATCGGGGGTTCGAGCGGGGTGATCGCCGTGTCGACAGGTATCATGGAATGCGACCGCGATTACCTCGATAGCGCCGTCAGCATACCGGTGGGCGGCCAGGATGGACTCCTTCCCGAAGGTGTGTACGTCTACTTCGAAGTCGCGGATACGGGAAGCGGTATGGACGACGCGACGATCGAGAAGATCTTCGACCCGTTCTTTACGACCAAGTTTACGGGTCGCGGCCTGGGCCTGTCTGCCGTTCTCGGCATCGTGCGCGGCCACGAAGGCGCAGTAAGGATTTACAGCGAGATCGGCAAGGGCACGACGTTCAAGGTCCTGTTCCCCGCGAATTCTGATGCCGTTGGGCAATTAACGACCCACGAGGACGATGCCGATGCCGATCGCGACTGGCGCGGAACGGGGACCATCCTGATCGTCGACGACGAACAGACGGTGCGCACCGTCGCTAAGCAAATGGCCGAACGATTCGGTTTTGATGTGCTCCTGGCCGCTGATGGAATCGAGGCCGTCGAACTGTTTCGGGAGAACTGCGACGACATCGCCTGCGTGCTCCTGGATCTGACGATGCCGCGTATGGATGGTGAGGAAGCGTTTCGGGAAATGCGGCGGATCGATCCCGAGGTATCTGTCATTCTTTGCAGCGGCTACAACAGACAGGACGCAACCCAGCGATTTGCCGGCAAAGGACTCGTTGGTTTCATGCAGAAGCCTTTCCAGCTCAGCACGCTGCGAGAAACACTCCAGTCAGTCTTGGCAGTCAAGAGCGACGACGACTAGCCGACAGCACTCGGGCGACTGGCGACGGCACCATACCAGCGTTTTAGATTGACAGCCTCTTCCGGTACCGCGATCTTGATCCATGCAGCGAAATCCACGACCACGAGCGCCGAGATGTCTGCCATCGAGTAGAAACTTCCGGCAAGAAAATCACGCTCCGCGAGCTCATCATCGAGCCGCTCGAAGAACCTTGCAACGCGTTGCCGGCCGCGCTCGGCGAGCTCGGGAATCTGCGGATACGAGTCGGGGCCTGTCACGGCCTGGTTCGACAGCCCTTTCACCGAATTGCGAAATGCCTCGGCCATGGCCCACAAACCCAATTGTTCGACCTTGGCATTCCACATCAGGACTGAAGCGCGTTCCAGCGGCGTCTTACCCATCAAAGGCGGCTCCGGGTACAGCGATTCCAGGTAGTCGCAGATCGCCACTACCTCGGTCAGGATCGTGCCATCGTCGAGTTCCAGCACAGGCACGACGCAGTCAGGATTGATTCTGCGAAACGCCTCGCTGAATTGTTCACCGCTGCCGAGGTCGACCTGCACGGTTTCGATGTCGATACCCTTTTCCGCAATGAACACCCGAACCCGTCGCGGGCTTGGCGCCGTCTTGCAGTCGTAGAACTTCAAATCAGTCCTCCAGTGCTTCCGCAGCCTTGAAAACGGTCTCGGAATTCTGCTTAAACAGCATTGCCCGGGCCTCCGGGTCGCCGCTCAGGTCACTCTCCCAGTCGCTGCCAAGATCCATTCCGGCGCGCAAGCCGGGGCGTTCTTTCAGCGTGTCGAACCAGCGCCGCAGATGGGTGAATTTGTCGAGGTCGACTCCAAACCTCTCGTAGGGAACCACCCAAGGAAATGACGCGAAATCTGCAATCGACAGAGCGCCGGCCAGGTACTCTCGATTGCGCAGGCGTACGTCCATCACGGCGAGCAGGCGATCGTACTCTCTGCTGTAACGATCGAGGGAATAGTCATGCTCATCGTCCGTATAGCTTCGGAAGTGGCTGAGCTGCCCCGCCATCGGTCCAAGGCCGCCGGTTTGCCAGAACAGCCACTGCAACACCTCGAATCGCTGCCTGTCTTCCTGCGGCAGGAACATTCCCGACTTCTCGGCCAGGTAGATGAGGATCGCGCCGCCTTCGAATACCGAGATCCCGGTGTCGGTATCGATGATTGCCGGCATGCGGTTGTTCGGGCTGATCGCGAGGAACTCGGGCTTGAATTGATCGCCGGCGCCAATGTCCACGCGCTTCACGTCGTAGTCGAGACCACACTCCTCGAGCATGATGGAAATCTTCTTGCCGTTGGGGGTTGGCCAGTAATAAAGCTCGATCATTTTCTATGCCTCGTGCAAGTACTTTTTCTGTTTGGCGGAACCGGGCGCCAGTATATGATGTTTCATGGCACTCATCGCCATGGATTGACATGAGCAACCACGAAGCACTTCAACTCGATGCCTCCGGCGGCCACAAGGTGCCGGTTTACCTGTGGGAACCCAGCGGGGAACCGGCCGCCGTCATCCAGGTCTTTCACGGTCTGGGAGAACATGCCGCTCGCTACGGACGCTTCGCCGACGCGGCGACCCGTGCCGGTTACGTGGTCTGCGTCCATGATCATCGCGGGCACGGGCCCATGGCCGACCCAATCGGCTTTTTCGCGTCGAGAGATGGCTGGAATAGGCTCGTTGCTGACGGGCATCTCGTGTCCGATTTCCTGAGAGCCCGGTACGCAGGCAAACCCGTCGTGCTGCTCGGCCACAGTATGGGTTCCTACATCGCACAAAGCTACGCGATGCGCTATGGCGACGTACTCGCCGCTCTTATCCTCTCGGGTTCCACATGGCCGTCGCGCATGCTCCTTCGCGTTGCCCGGCTGCTCGCGCGCTTAGAGGCCTGGCGGCTCGGCAGGAAGGGTGCAAGCGCATTACTCGACAAGCTGGGCTTCGGCGATTTCAACAAGAAGTTTCAGCCGGCACGAACGGAACTCGACTGGCTGTCTCGTGACAACGACGAAGTCGACCGTTATGTCGCCGACCCTCTTTGCGGCGGGCCTTACAGCACAGGCTTATGGCTGGACCTGCTGGGCGGCCTGCTCGAAATCTCGAAGTATGCAAATCTCAGGAAGATCCCGCCGGATCTGCCGATCCTGATCACAGGCGGCGCCGACGACCCTGTCGGCGGCGAAAGTGGCATGTTGAAGCTCGTGTCGCACTACAAGTCAGCGGGCCACGCGGCCCTGAGCGAGACCATCTATGCCGGCGGCCGGCACGAGATGTTCAACGAGATAAACCGTGACGATTTCACATCTGATCTGCTCGGCTGGATCGCCTCGACACTTTCCCGGCGAGGCGTCGGCGCGGGTTGAGCTGCGAGTTCAGACCACTTGTCGCCGCGCAGTCAACCGGTCCGGCAGGTGCAAGCCAAGGTATGTCCGACACAATGTCATTGCTTCTTCGAGGCGCTCATCACTGATATGACCTTCGGTCCGCACAGCATCCGCAAAGGTCGTGTCGCAGATCTCAGTGTAGAAACCCAGCTTGTGTGACCAGTGCGAAATTTCCGGTACGACAAAATAGCGCTCAAAAATATCGACGAGGCACTGACTCATCGATTGCACTGCCGTCCTGTACCCCGCCGGCTCGCGTGAACGGATGCGTGGCAGCAAGCGCAGTGTATCGGATGTCCTGTCCCAGTATTCGGCGGCTGACCTGATAATCGAATCTGAAAGCTGTACCCAGCCATCGGGGGGCATTTCGGGCTCAAACCTGCCCAGGTGCTCGACAAAATCGTTGACCCACGCCGTTGCGATATCCTGCAGAAGATCGTCAATGCCGATATAGATTCGATACGCCGATCCACGCGACACCCCCGCTGCTTCGAAGACATCACTGAACTTGAGGGGAACTCCATTGTTCTCGAGCATCAGTCGTTGCGCCTCACGCAGGAGCTTGCGACGGTTCTCGCGCCCACGCGTTCGTAACTTGGGGATTCTCTGGGTCGACCGGCTCATATGACCCCGAATTGTAGCCGACAGGCATCGTCAATCCAACGGCGGTGCCTGCCTCAATCACGATGTTAGAATTTGTGCGAATGAAAAATATTAATGTGCCGCGAAGATACCGCTTATGAGCAAGATTGCCGGAACGACCCGGATGCCTGATCCGGGCAAGATCAAATTTCTCGATCGCAATCTGCCCGTGCACGCGCCCGACGATGCGCGCGCGGCCCTGCAACAGTATTTCGGATTGCGTGGCGAGTTGCGCCTGCTTGACAGCGAGCGCGACCAGAATTTCCTTGTCGCCGCGGATGACGGCCAGCGCTACGTCATGAAGATCGCTAATAGTGCCGAAACCTCGGACGTCATCGAATTCCAGGTTGGCGCCTTGCAGCACATCGAAGACACCGATCCGGCGCTACCCGTGCCGCGCGTCATATGCTCACCCGACGGTCGACGCTGTTTTCGGCATCGATTCCCGAACGGCACCGAACACTTCGTCTACCTGTTGTCCTACCTGGATGGCATCCCACTCGACGACACGGAATTCACGTTCGGCTCAGAGGGATACAAGCAACTCGGTGCCTTTATGGCACGCCTCGATATTGCTTTGCGGGGCTACTTTCATCCTGCGGCAGAGCAGGACCACCCCTGGAATATCGCTGCATGCGGACGACTCAGGCCGCTGACCTTGCACGTCGACGAGGGCAGGGAAATAGTCGAGCAGGTCCTCGATCGCACGTCGGGGGACGTGCTGCCGCGATTGCGGCATTTGCGACACCAGGTCGTTCACCAGGACGCCCATACGGGCAACGTCCTCGTGAACGCCGACGAACCCGGGACGATTACCGGGCTCATCGATTTTGGCGACATGCTGTACGGCACGCTTGTCGCCGAGATTGCGGTCACCTGCGACAGTATTCCGTTCGATGCCGATGATGTCGTTTCGCCCGTTTGTGACATCGTTTCCGGTTTCGACTCGGTACTCACTCTCGAGGAACAGGAGGTAGACCTCGTGTTCGACCTGGTCTGCGCGCGCAACGCTCTCACCGCAACCATCGTGGCTGCACGAGCAGCATTGACGCCCGAGGAACCGGCGCACATAGACTCTCCCGGGCTTTTTGTAGAGCGATTGCAGAAGCTCGAAGCCGTGGGAAAATCCGAATTCCATCGCCGCTTGCGTGCAGCGTGCCGCTTTCCTGCCTACTGTCCGACGGACTCAAGTGCCGCTCTCGCCGACGACTATGAAGATGCCCTGATTGCATCGCGTCACAGGCTCATGGGGCGAAAGACGACGCACTTCTACAAGCGTCCCATGCATTTTGAACGCGGCCGCGGGCCCTGGCTGTTTGCAACGGACGGCCGTCGCTATCTCGATTGCTACAACAACGTGCCGCAGGTCGGGCACTGTCACCCGCATGTCGTACGGGCGATTTCGAGACAGGCCGCGGCCTTGAATACGAACACAAGGTACCTCTTTAGCAGCGCACTCGAGTACGCCGAAAGACTCACTGCAAAGCTGGCACCGCATCTCACGACGTGCATCTTCGTCAATTCGGGGAGCGAAGCCAATGACGTCGCCTGGCAAATGGCAAAGCTCGTGACGGGCCACAGCGGCGCGGTGATCATGGAAGACGCGTACCACGGCGTAACGGACGTCATTCGCCACTTTTCACCCGGGCATCCGGACACCCCGCTCCCGGGGTTCCTGCGCGGTCTTATCGTGCCGGACCCGTATCGTGGCCCGTACCGGGAGGACGATCCCGACATCGTTCGACATTATGCTGCAGACGTCGATCGCGCGGTCGACGAACTCGACGCAACGGGGCACGGCACTGCGGCGTTCATGATCGATTCCGCGTTCTGCTCGAGCGGCGTGCCGGACGTACCTGACGGCTACCTGCGTGCGGTCGAGGAAAAAATCCGTGCGGCAGGCGGACTGATGATCTGCGACGAGGTGCAATCGGGGTTTGGCAGGATGGGTCAATGGTGGGGCCACGAGCACCATGGCGTGCGCGCGGACATCATTACGATGGGCAAGCCTGTCGGCAACGGCCATCCGCTCGGTGTCGTCGTCACGACCGACGACATCCTCAATCGATTCATCGACAAGACGCGACTGTTCAGTACCTTCGGAGGGAATACCGTTGCGTGTGCTGCCGGCAACGCCGTGCTCGATGTTATCGAGGGCGAAAACCTGGTCGAACACGGCATGGAAATCGGTGACTACATGCGCGGTGAGATTGAGAAGCTCGCGGCGAAGCACGATTTGATCGGCAACGTCCGCGGACACGGCATGGTGACGGGACTCGAGTTCGTGACTGACCGTGCCGCAAGAACGCCTGCTACGACGGCGACAGCAAATTTGCTGGAGGTCATGCGCCAGAATGGCGTTCTCGTGGGCAGCGAGGGTCGCGATGCGAATATCCTCAAGTTGAGGCCATCGCTCGTCTTTCGGAAAGAGCACGTCGATGTATTTGTCGACGGTCTCGATCGCAGCCTGGCGGTCGTCTAGATTCCGTCGAAAGGCAAAAAAAAACCCCGCTCGGAGAGCGGGGTTTTTCGTTCAGCTCTTTCGAGCAAACTCGATCACGATCTAGAAAAGATCATAGCGTACTCGAGCGTACCAGTAGGCGCCGTTGAATCCGAACGGGCTGAACTGGCTGTACCGGTTGCCGACTCCGGACGCGGCGCCCGGGTTGTCATCGGGCGTCTCGTCCAAGGCGTTCTGTGCACCGATAACGACGTGCAGCGCATCGGTGAACGCGTAAGCCGCCTCGAGATCGACGAGGTATTTTCCGTCGTAGACGTTGCCGTCTTCCGAGTCATACCAGTCATCGTAGTAGCTCGCGCGCACCAGGAAGCGCCACTTCTCGTAATCGTGGTTCGCCGAGAGATTGTAACGCGTCTCGGGCAGGCCTTCCTGATACTCACGGATACGTGTCGCATCGATAGTCGTGCCCGCGTCTTCCACCGTCGTTTCCGTGTGGTTGAACGCAAGTCCGAAGGTCGTTTCACCGGCTGCCCAACTCAGAGGATAGGTCGCCACAACGTCGAAACCCTCTGTTTTCGTATCGAAGTCATTAACAAAGAAGCGGAAGTTCTGCAGGTTTCCTGCACTCGTGACGCCTTCTCCGATCAGGTCGTCGATTTCCTGCTGCGTCAGGCTGAACAGTGCAGACAAGCTGAGGCGATCGTCGACCTTAATATGGAAGTAGTCGATCGTTACGTCGAGGTCTCCCAGGTTGAAGAATGTGCCCAACGTGTAGTTGTCCGATTCTTCCGGCTCCAGCGGCTGGCCGCCACGTAGAGCAGCGACTTCCGATGTCGACGGAATGGTGCCATTGTTGACGAGATCATTCAGAACGAAGTCGAACTCAGTCGACACGTTGAACGCATTGGACTGTCCGGGCGTCGGGGCCTTGAAGCCCGTGCTGTATGTGCCGCGGAGGCCGAACGCATCGGTTATCCGCCAGTTACCGGCGACCTTGTAATTCGTCGTCGTGCCGAAGTCATCGAAGTCCTCGTAGCGAACAGCTGCGGCAAGCAGGAGGTTTTCCATCGGCTCCCACTCACCATCCACATACACTCCCCAGTTCTTGCGGCTAAACGTGCCACCGGCGATGTTGCTGAAACCCGGGAACCCGTTGGACGCGGCACTGAAACCCTGCTCTGCCAGCGGTCCGATCGTGAACGATTCTTCCTGTCCCACCGTAATTTCAAACTGCTCCTTACGCCATTCGGTACCGAACGCCAGGTTGGTGTTATCCGTCGGTGAATAAGCGAAGTCAAGGTTGACCATCTGCTCGAGCTGGGTGTAGTCACCTGGGTCAAAGGCGGTCGGCGTTGCGGGTCCGAGCGAGGCGTTCACCGTATTACGGATGAAGAAATCGACATCGTTCCGGCCGACGCTCGCGCTGACGTCCCAACGCAGCCCGTTGTCCATCTCTCCCTCGACGCCGGCTGTAATCGCAGAGTCATGAACGTCGCCGCCGAATCGTGGTGTGAATCCGCCCGGGAAGATCTCCTGGAACGAGAAGCAGTCATCGTCGGCAAAGACCTGTCCGAGCGCCGTTGGATCCGGCACGTCGTTCATGATCGTTACTGTGGGGCAGCCAGCACCGCCGTTGGCCGGCCCATCACCACGCGCCTCGCTCAGGTCGCCAATCAGCAATGTAGCACCACTATCCGCGCTAAATACCGCTCCACGCGTATTCGGGTTACGGAAGTAGAAGCCGCCGTCGACACTTTTCTTGACGTAGTTGGCGAACATGTAGGCGGACCCACCGTTAGGGAGATCGATTCCGAAGTTACCCCACAGCTTCCACTCGTCATCAATTTTCGGCGAACCCCAGACTTGTGCAGGGTTCGCAACCGCCGTGTTGCCGGCGGCGATAAGGGCCGCGGCATCATCACGCTGTACGGAGCGGTCTGTCGGGTCGGTCTCGCCGTATTCGAAGCTGAAATTGGCGAAGCCTGTATCCGTGAGCGGCAGGCCGATGTTGCCCGAGATTGAATACGTCTCGCCGTCACCATCGGAGAACTCGCCGTACTTCGCCTCTAACGTAGCGCCTTCGGCATTGTCCTTGAGAATGAAGTTCATCACGCCGGCGATTGCGTCGGAACCGTACTGGGCCGCAGCGCCGTCACGAAGTACTTCGACCTGCTTGAGCGCGATCGAGGGTATGGCGGAAATATCCGGCCCCTGCGCGCCGTCAGCGACACCGTTGCCAAGCCAGTAAATAACGGCGGCCCGATGACGACGTTTGCCGTTGATCAGTACCAGCGTGTGGTCCGGTGCCAGACCACGCAGGTTGGCAGGGCGAACGATGGTCGCCGCGTCACTGATCGGCTGCGTGTTTACGTTGTACGAAGGAACGACATTACGTACCAGGTTCGAGAGATCCGTATCACCCTGGTTCATAAAGTATTCCGCCGAGAGTACATCGACGGGCGCCGGCGAATCTTCGACGGATCGCGCTTTGGAACGCGTACCCGTTGTCACGATCTCCTCGATCGAATCTTCTAGCGCGAATGTTTGTTGCGGCAAAGCGACAACCAAAGGCGCGGCAAGGCCGCACAATAGGCGCGCACGATTGCCTGTAAATATTTTCACTGGATAGTACCCCCTTCCATTTTCATAGGTTTTTTGCGCGAATCATTGCGTTTTTGAACCGCTGGCAATTGCAGTGCCGAACCCTTTATCGCTTGTATTGCGCGGCACGCGGACAGCCGTTGTACGTTAACAACAATGAGACGCATTCTACTATTGGCTTTTGGGGGACCATAGTCAAGTTTTTCAAGGCTGGAAAGCGTTGAATTAGTTACATTTGTTACGTAATTTCCGCGCTCTCTGCGCCGTCGAACAACGCCAGGCCCCTGGCTTCGAAGCGTTCGACGTCGCGCGCGTCCGGCGCCGCGAAGTACTGTCCCCCGGAAGATTGTGGACGGCCGCCGGGACTGCGGCCATCTGCGATGTCCCGAACCACATCGGCGACCATGACGCAGCCCTCGGCGTAAAGGCCGAGCACGTTTGCCAGGTAGGAATTGCCGGGGCGCGTGGCCTTACGGCGAATACCTGTCACAGGACCCGTATCGATGCCGCTGTCCACGATCCAGTGCAAGGTCGTGCCGATTTCCTTTTCGCCGGCGAGCATTGCCCAGAACGTGGCCATGACGCCGCGGTAGTCCGGCAGAATACCCGAGTGAAGGTTTATGACGCCCAGCCTCGGAATCGCGATTGCCTCTTCCCGCAGTATTCGACGATACCGAATCGAGATGATCAGGTCTGGCCGCAACTCTTCGAGGACCCGTAAACCCTGCCGTGAGTTGGGACTACTGAGGGCAGGTGGCGGCGATTCGGCCAGCTCTACGGCGACCGGTTCACGGATCTCGCCGCGAAGAAATCGATCACACAGACGGGCGTCTGCTCTCGCGAGGCGTGCGAGCGCCGAATCCTCCGGCGGAATCGATTCGGAAGCGCCGGACAGTAATACCGAGTAATCGTGCTCGGGGAGTAATCCTATGAGTCGGTCGAGGGCGTACAGACTCGCGATGTCGTGATGGCCCAGCAGGGTAATGTTCATGGCGAAATACCCGCAGCGCGTCTCAGCAACGAAAAAAGGCCGTCCCCTCTCGGGAACGGCCTTTCGGAATAAGATCCTGGCGGTGTCCTACTCTCACATGGGGAAACCCCACACTACCATCGGCGCTGCGTGTTTTCACTTCCGAGTTCGAAAAGGGATCGGGTGGTTCCCACGCGCTATTGCCGCCAGGAAAACTGGTTCGGAAGTTAAATGGGGACAGTGACCTTAACTCAAGGTACTGAACCTTTAACTCCCATCAGAGTTAAGGTCACTGTCCCCTTAACTCCAGGAATAAAAACAATTCGGAAAATTTCTGACAATCTGAGATTCGTTATCTAGCAATTTCAAGCGTCGCATTTCATGTCGCATACAACAAACCAAAACGCTTTGGCGTTATATGATCAAGCCTCACGTGCAATTAGTACTGGTTAGCTTCACGCATTACTGCGCTTCCACACCCAGCCTATCAACCTCGTAGTCTTCGAGGGCACTTCAGGGACCTCA
>Ga0265306_10001233_pt1 | contig 12487 bp, 9 predicted proteins | sample Helome_3_FD_192493 | JGI IMG/M metagenome (GOLD analysis project Ga0265306, IMG submission 192493) | Marine sediment microbial communities from subtidal zone of North Sea - Hel_20160420 (Illumina Assembly) | ecosystem: Environmental > Aquatic > Marine > Subtidal zone > Sediment ...
ATCCGCTGGCTGACATGATTCCCGGGCATGTCGATCGTGGCGCGGCACGGCGGCGACTGGATCTGGATCAGAATCGGCAGGTTGTTGCGGTACTTCCGGGAAGCCGGGACAGGGAAGTGCAACAGATGGGCCGCCACTTCATGGAAACGGTCACGTGGTGCCGTGAGAAAAGGCCTGGTTTACAATTTGTGTTCCCGTTCGTTAACGAAGACGTACGTAATACGTTTCTGCGGGTTGCGGGAAATGTTGCGCCAATGCAAGGGTTAACTTTTCTGGAAGGAAATTCGCATGATGCGTTTGCAGCTGCAGATGCAGTCTTGCTTGCCTCGGGTACGGCAGCCCTGGAATCGCTGCTTTTCAAGCGTCCCATGGTTGTTGCCTACCGGCTTTCGGTGTTCTCATGGCATGTTCTGAGTCGTCTGGTAAAACTGCCGTACTACTCGTTGCCCAACTTGCTCGCAGGCAGACAACTGGTACCGGAATTTATTCAGGGTGATATAAATGTGCATCGTATGGGCCAGGCATTACTTTATGCACTTGATACAGGGCTTGATAGCGAGACCTCAAGGGCGTTCGAAAAAATCCACCAAACATTACGTCGCGGAGCAGATCACGCCGCAGCGATCCGCATTATCGGGTTGACGAGTATATGAACCAGTTATTCCTGTCTTATCCTGACGGAGTCCGGCTGGTGGTCGGTGTTGACGAGGTCGGGCGCGGCCCGCTGGCAGGGCCTGTTGTTGCCGGTGCGGTTATTCTGAACCCGCAAAAGCCCATCGACGGGTTGGCTGATTCCAAACGTTTATCAGAAAAACGGCGCGATGTGCTTGCCAAAGAGATACGCAGTAATGCGCTTGCCTGGGCGCTTGGTCGTGCCGAGGCGAAAGAAATCGACACGATAAATATCCTGCAAGCCAGCCTGCTTGCCATGCGGCGCGCGGTGCTGGCGCTGGACAGGCGCCCCGATTTTGCGCTGATCGATGGCAATCGCTGTCCGGATTTGCCGTGTGAGTCCGAGGCGATCGTGAAAGGCGACGCCAGAATTCCGGAGATCAGCGCGGCCTCGATCATTGCCAAGGTGGCGCGTGACACCGAGATGTGCGAAATGGATGAACTGTATCCTGGCTATGGACTTGCAAGCCACAAGGGGTATCCCAGCAAGCAGCATCTGGAAGCATTGGCCAGGCTCGGGGTGACACCCATACATCGCCGCTCTTTTGGTCCTGTGAGGCGCTTGCTGGATAACCGGAACCTGTCTCAAGATGCCCGTTAGTAATGTCAAGCCTTGAATCCTGCCCCCCGAGAGCTGAAACTTCCACGCTATGACAGCGCCGTTCGTTCACCTGCATCTGCACACTGAATACTCCCTGGTAGACGGCGTCGTGCGCATCAAGCCGCTGGTGAAGAGCGTAGCCGAGCTGGGTATGGGCGCTGTGGCGGTTACCGATCAGAACAACCTGTTTGCGATGGTTAAATTCTATCGCGCGGCGATGGCGGCAGGTATAAAACCGATCGTCGGCATCGATCTCTGGATCGAAAACGAAAAAGACCCCAACCAGCCGAGCCGTCTGGTTTTGTTATGCAAGGACAAGTCGGGTTATCTCAATCTCACGGAACTGGTCTCACGCAGCTATCTGGAGGGCCAGCATCGCGGTATCCCCATGATCAGGAAGGGTTGGCTCTCCGACCACACCGAAGGCCTGATCGCGCTGTCAGGCGGGCGCCAGGGTGACGTGGGACAGGCGTTGCTGGCAGGTGACGGACGTCAGGCAGACACACTGTTGTCCGAATGGCAAACGCTTTTTCCGGATCGTTATTACCTTGAGTTGCAACGAACCGGTCGTGACGGCGAAGAAACCTGGCTGCATGCGGCCGTCAATCTCGCGCTCGATAAACGGGTGCCGGTGGTCGCAACCAATGACGTCCACTTTCTCAAGCAGGACGAATTCGAGGCGCACGAGGCGAGAGTCTGTATCTTCGAGGGCCGGACGCTGGGTGATTCGCGGCGGCCCAGGCGGTATAGCGATCAACAGTACTTGCGCAGCGCTGCCGAAATGGGTGCGCTGTTTGCCGATCTGCCGGAGGCGCTTGAAAATTCGATCGAGATAGCACAGCGCTGCAATCTGGAACTGAAGCTGGGTAAGAACTACCTCCCTGATTTTCCGGTTCCGAAAAAGATGTCGCTTGACGAGTACCTTCGCAGTGAGGCGGAAAGTGGGCTGGAACAGCGGCTCGAGAAATTATTTGATACCTCATCAGACGCTTTTTCAGAACAACGCATCCCTTACGATGAACGTCTTCAGCAAGAGCTGGATGTCATCATATCGATGGGGTTTCCGGGTTACTTCCTTATTGTCGCCGACTTTATCAAGTGGGCAAAAGGCAATCAGATTCCTGTAGGTCCCGGCCGTGGTTCAGGTGCCGGGTCGCTGGTTGCCTATGCACTGACTATTACCGATCTGGATCCGATTGAGTACGACCTTCTGTTCGAGCGCTTTTTGAACCCGGAACGCGTATCCATGCCGGACTTCGATATCGATTTTTGCATGGATGGCCGGGACCGTGTTATCGATTATGTGGCTGACCGTTACGGGCGCGAAAAGGTTTCGCAAATCATCACCTATGGTTCGATGGCCGCCAAGGCTGTGGTACGCGATGTCGGTCGCGTGCTGGGACATCCCTACGGTTTTGTCGATCGCATCGCCAAGTCAATACCCTTCGAAATCGGCATGACGCTGGACAAGGCGCTGGAGCAGGAAGAGGCGCTGCGGCAGCTGTGTGATGACGAAGAGGACGTGCGCGCGATTATCGACCTCGCCCGCGCGCTGGAAGGTCTGGCGCGAAATGCCGGCAAACACGCCGGTGGCGTCGTTATCGCACCGTCGAGATTGACGGACTTCACACCAATATACTGCGAGCAGGGCGGCCAGAATCAGGTCAGTCAGTTTGACAAGGACGATGTGGAAGCAGTCGGACTCGTCAAGTTTGATTTTCTGGGTCTGCGTACTCTCACCATTATCGATCGAGCACTGGCGACGGTAAACGCGCAGCGGGCGGGGGAAGGGCTGGATCCGATCGAAATCGATCAGATTTCGCTGGATGACAGAGATCCGTTCAAACTACTGAAGGCCTGTGGAACGACGGCAGTTTTCCAGCTGGAATCCCGGGGCATGAAAGATCTGATCAGACGCCTGCAGCCCGATACCTTCGAAGATATTGTTGCGTTGGTGGCGTTGTTCCGGCCCGGTCCGCTGCAGTCAGGCATGGTAGATGACTTCATTGCGCGCAAGCATGGCCGGGCAAAGGTGGAATACCCGCACCCTGATCTTGAACCCATACTCAAACCGACCTACGGGGTGATCCTCTACCAGGAACAGGTAATGCAGATTGCCCAGGTGCTCGCCGGGTACACGCTCGGTGCCGCGGATCTCCTGCGTCGCGCCATGGGTAAAAAGAAACCGGAAGAGATGGCGAAGCAGCGTGCCGTGTTTACAGAAGGTGCGCTGGAACGCGGTGTTAAAGAACGTGTCGCGACGCGTATCTTTGACCTGATGGAGAAATTCGCCGGGTATGGTTTCAATAAATCCCACTCGGCGGCATATGCGCTGGTGTCCTATCAGACGGCCTGGATGAAGGCGCATTATCCGGCCGCATTTATGGCGGCTGTGTTGTCTGCGGACATGGACAATACCGACAAGATTGTCACCCTGATCGATGAATGCCGGGATATGCAGCTGGAAGTCGTCGCCCCGGACATCAATCGCTCGCAGTATATGTTTACCGTGGAAGGCGAGGGAACGGTTGTCTACGGCCTGGGTGCGATCAAGGGGGCGGGGCAGGCCGCTGTCGAGATTGTGATTGCGGAACGTGAAGCGAACGGCAGGTTTGAGGATCTCCGGCAATTTGCCCGGCGAATTGATTCCCGAAAGGTTAACCGCCGCGTCGTTGAAGCGCTGATTCGTGCAGGCGCCTTTGACGGGGTGGGCGAAACGCGTGCGACCCTGATGGCGCAGTTGCCGGATGCGCTCAAACTGGCAGAAAAACATGCGCGGGACAGTGGCGCCGGTCAGGATGATCTGTTTGGCGGCACGGAAGTATCGATTGACCCTGCGGTAGAAACGCTGCGTTTGCCGGAGTGGGATGAAGAGCAGCGTCTTGCAGGAGAAAAGGAGACGCTGGGCCTGTATCTGACCGGTCACCCGATCAACCGCTATGCGCAAGAGCTCGAGCGCATTACCAGCGGGCGGATTGTGGAACTGTTGAGTTCCCTGGAAGAGCCGGGAGGCGGAGATGCAGCACGCGGTCGTGAACGGACTGTCGTTGTGGCTGGCCTGGTGATGGCGCTGAGGGTACGCAATACACGGCGCGGCCGCATGGCATTTTTAACGCTTGATGACCGCAGCGGGCGGATCGAGATGCGTGTCTTCTCGGATGTGTTTCAGCACTATCAGTCGTTGCTTGCCAAAGATCGCGTGCTGGTCATCGATGGCACGCTGGGATTCGATGATTTTTCCGGGCGTAACCAGTTGACCGCGAATTGTATCTATGACATTTCCCAGGCGCGAGCGGCCTATGCACGCAGACTGGTAATTGGCATTGAATCAAATCGGGCCGGGCAGGGTTTCCTGCGTAATCTGGCGAGCATCCTGGAGCCCTATCGGGAGGGCAGTTGCCCGGTGTGGGTCGATTACCGCAATGACGACGCCGAGGCCCAGGTCGCATTGGGCGAGGAGTGGCGAGTGAATCCCGCCGATGAGTTGTTGCATCGCTTGCATGAACTGGCCGGGGCAGACCAGGTGACAGTGGAATATCGCTAATTTTTGAGCCCTGGCTGACTTGCGAAGCCCGGCAATGCATGGCGTATGGAGTTGCCGCTATCGGGCTTCGTTCCAGAAGCGCGTCTGCACGCTTGTATCTTGTATCCTGTATCTTGTATCTTGATTACCTATGGACCTGAATTTTCTGGATTTCGAACAACCCATCGCCGAACTTGAAGCCAAGATCGAAGCGCTTCGGTATGTCGGGGACGACGCGGAGATCAATATCAATGAGGAGATCTCGCGTTTGGAGGAGAAGAGTCGAACACTGACGGAGTCTATCTTTTCCAAGCTGAATGCGTGGCAAATCGCGCAAGTGGCCCGGCATCCCCAGCGGCCGTATACGCTGGATTACATTGAACGGATTTTTACCGATTTCGAGGAATTGCACGGCGACCGGACCTATGGCGACGATGCTGCCATCGTGGGTGGTATGGCGCGCTTGTCCGGGCGGCCGGTCATGGTGATTGGCCATCAGAAGGGGCGCGATACCCGCGAGAAGCTGAACCGTAACTTCGGAATGCCACGGCCTGAAGGGTACCGCAAGGCGCTGCGGTTGATGCAACTGGCGGAGCGTTTTGGTTTGCCAGTGCTGACATTCATTGATACACCAGGCGCCTACCCCGGGATTGGTGCGGAAGAACGGGGTCAGAGCGAGGCAATCGCCCGTAATCTGCAAGCTATGTCCGAACTTCAGACGCCCATCATTGCAACCGTTATTGGCGAGGGTGGTTCCGGCGGTGCGCTCGCGATCGGTGTTGCCGACCGCGTCATAATGCTGCAGTACAGTACCTATTCCGTGATATCACCGGAGGGCTGTGCCTCGATACTCTGGAAGAGTGCGGAAAAGGCGTCGGATGCAGCGGAGGCGCTCGGTATTACGTCGAACCGCCTGAAAGAGCTGGAACTGGTTGATGAAGTGATTGAAGAGCCGCTGGGCGGTGCGCACCGCGATGTCGATGCGGCCGGGCGAAGCATTGCGAGCGCACTGCAAAGTGCACTGGAAAATCTGGATAACGTATCTGTGGAAGATCTCGTGGAATCGCGCTACACGCGACTCATGGCCTACGGTCAGTTCAGCGAAAAATAGCGACTGTGTGGCCCTGGCAGCCCAATCTGCCTGCATATCATGGCTTCCTTACCCGTTGAATTCTTTAGATGGCTGCAGGCATACGCGCCGCGGTGCCGGTACTGGGTGGCGTACAGTGGCGGTGTCGACTCACATGCCCTGCTGCACGCATTATCCTCTGTGCGGGATGCATTACCCGCGGGTTTTGGTGCCGTGCATATTGACCACGGACTACAGTCAGAGTCTCCTGCCTGGGAGAGACGCTGTGGGCAGGTATGCAATCAATGGGGCGTGTCGTACACGTCGTTGCAGGTCGACGCAAATCCCGATTCCGGTGAGAGTCCCGAGGCGGCCGCACGCCGTGCCCGCTATGCCGCGCTGCAGAGCTGGCTTCCTGAAGGTGATTGCCTGCTGACTGCCCATCATCAGGATGACCAGGCGGAAACCCTTCTGCTCCAGTTATTGCGCGGCAGCGGTCCACGGGGTCTGTCCGGAATCCACGCGCTGGCGCCATTCGGGAAGGGATTGCTCGCGCGGCCGTTCCTGCAGTTTACGCAGAGTGAAATTCTGTCCTATGCCCGGGCAGAGCAGCTCGAGTGGATTGATGACCCCAGTAATGCCGAGCACCGCTATGACCGGAATTTCCTGCGTGCCCGTGTGCTTCCGTTGTTACAGGAGAGATGGCCGGGCTTGCCCGGGGTCCTGACCCGGGCAGCGCGCCTGCAGTCTGATGCCGCGAGGCTGCTGGATGATCTGGGTGGTATTGATCTGCAGGCAGTCTGCCACGATACCCAAACGCTGTCTGTCAGCGCTACGCTTTGCCTGACGGCCGCACGGCAGCGAAACGTCTTGCGTTACTGGCTGCCTGGACTGGATCTGTCGGTGCCGTCCGCGGCCGTACTGGAGCGGATGCGGATTGAAGTACTTGGTGCCGCGCCGGATGCAGAGCCGGTTGTGTGCTGGAATGGCGGCGAGGTACGCCGTTACCGGGATGCGCTATATGCCTTTACTGCATTGCCGTTTCATGACAATGATCAAGTACTGGACTGGACGGGCGGCGGGGCGCTCGAACTGGCGTCAGCAGGCGGTATTTTGCGCCGTGGGGAGACCGTGGGCCGGGGGGTAAGCGCGTCGATTGCGGCGCAACCCCTGCAAATCCGCTTTCGGCAGGGGGGGGAGTCGGTACGGCGTGCCGGCCATGCGCATCATCATCCACTCAAGAAGCTCTTCCAGGAACTCGGCCTGCCTCCGTGGGAACGGAGCCGGGTGCCCTTGATCTATCGCGACGACGAGCTTGTTGCTGTCGCGGGGCTCTGGGTCAGCGAGGGGTTTCACGCCGCCCCGAACGAGCCGGGCGTCGATTTCTTCTGGAGCCGGCTGGAATCCTTTCACTCGGGACAAAAATAAGCTTCGAGAATCCTGTTTTCCCCTTTCCTTCGATTGAGAAACAAGGGGTGATCTGGTAGCCTTTAATCCCGTCTTGAAGTGGCCACTGACTGGATCCCGGCCACTTGGTCAGGAGCCGTCAGGCTCCCACAGCTCTGGATTTTGATGACCCGATTTATCTTTATCACCGGTGGTGTTGTTTCCTCGTTGGGAAAGGGCATCGCTTCCGCCTCGCTCGGCGCAATCCTGGAAACGCGTGGATTGAAAGTCACGCTCATGAAGCTGGATCCGTACATTAATGTCGATCCCGGAACCATGAGTCCTTTCCAGCACGGCGAAGTGTTTGTCACCGCGGACGGGGCAGAAACGGATCTTGACCTTGGTCATTACGAGCGCTTCGTGCGCACCACCATGACCCGGAACAATAATTTCACCACCGGCCAGATTTACGAAAATGTTATCCGCAAGGAACGTCGCGGCGATTACCTCGGCGGAACGGTGCAGGTCATTCCCCATATTACCGACGAGATTAAACGCTGTATCAAGCTTGGTGCCGGTAATGCAGATGTGGCAATGGTTGAGATCGGGGGTACGGTCGGTGATATCGAGTCACTGCCGTTCCTGGAAGCCATCCGCCAGATGGGTGTTGAGCTGGGGCATGATCGCACCCTGTTTATGCATTTGACACTGGTGCCCTATATCGCCGCATCCGGCGAGATCAAAACCAAGCCGACACAGCACTCGGTCAAGGAACTGCGCTCGATTGGTATTCAGCCGGACGTTCTGCTGTGTCGTGCTGATCGAATGCTGCCGGATGACGAGCGTCGAAAGATTGCCCTGTTCACCAATGTTGAAGAACGGGCGGTGATATCCGCTGTCGATGTGGACAGTATTTACAAAATTCCCGTATTTCTGCATGCGCAGCACCTGGATGACATTGTCGTTGACAAAATGCGGATGGAGACAGGCGTGGCAGACCTGTCCGAGTGGGAAAAGGTTATTTTTGACATGAACCATCCTGATGGTGAAGTCACGGTCGCCATGGTTGGCAAGTATGTGAACCTGACGGAATCCTACAAGTCGCTGTCCGAGGCACTGATCCATGCCGGTATGCATACACGGACCAGGGTGCATATTCGCTACGTGGATTCCGAGGTCATAGAGCGAGAAGGTACCGGTAGCCTGGATAATGTCGATGCCATTCTGGTACCTGGTGGTTTCGGTGAGCGGGGCGTTGAAGGCAAGATCGCCTCGGCACGCTATGCCCGCGAGCACGGCATCCCCTATCTTGGCATCTGCCTGGGGATGCAGGTCGCGGTCATCGAGTTTGCGCGTAACGTTGCCGGGCTGGCTGGCGCGCACAGCACCGAGTTCGTCAAGGACACGGCTCATCCCGTTATCGCGCTGATAACGGAGTGGCAGACGGAAGACGGTAAAATCGAACGACGCAGCCAGGCGTCCGATCTTGGCGGCTCGATGCGGCTTGGTGGGCAGAAATGCAGCCTGACACCGGATACGCTTTCGCACAATCTGTACGGGCATGATGTCATTGAGGAACGTCACCGTCACCGGTATGAATTCAATAACGACTACCGGGAGAGGTTGCAGGCGGCCGGCCTTGTTATTGCCGGTATGTCGATGGACAAGGAACTGGTAGAGGTGGTCGAGTTAAGCGATCACCCCTGGTTCATCGCATGCCAGTTCCACCCGGAATTCACCTCGACGCCACGCGACGGGCATCCCCTGTTCTCCGGGTTTATTCATGCGGCCCGGGTGTGCGCCGGGACTGCCGGGTCCCGCAACACGCTTGTGCCGGAGCTATCGGCGCACGCCAACCAGACATAACAGTCGTTGACTACAGACAGGAATTTCAAATGAAGCTGTGTGGATTCTCAGTGGGGCTGGATCAGCCCTTTTTTCTTATTGCGGGGCCCTGTGTCATCGAAAGTGAGGAGCTTGCGCTGCAGACTGCGCAGGAGCTCAAGTCGATCACGGAGAAGCTCGGAATACCATTTATTTATAAATCATCGTTCGACAAGGCTAACCGTTCCTCGACCAAGAGTTTCCGCGGTCTCGGTATAGACACGGGTCTTGCGATTCTGCAGAAAGTCAAGGACGAGATCGGCGTGCCGGTTTTAACCGACGTGCATGAAGATTCGCCATTGCAGGAAATTGCCGCGGTTGTCGATGTGCTGCAGACACCCGCGTTCCTGTGTCGCCAGACGAATTTTATACAGAACGTGGCAAGGCAGGGGAAGCCTGTAAATATCAAGAAGGGACAGTTTCTGGCGCCCTGGGATATGCAGAATGTTGTCGACAAGGCGCAGGAAGTTGGTAACGAACAGGTAATGGTCTGTGAACGCGGCGTCTCGTTTGGATATAACAATCTTGTTTCCGATATGCGGTCGCTTGCGGTCATGCGCGGGACCGGCTGTCCTGTTGTGTTCGACGCGACGCACTCCGTTCAATTGCCAGGCGGACAGGGCGCAAGCTCTGGTGGCCAACGGGAATTTGTCCCGGTGCTGGCACGTGCGGCACTCGCAACCGGTGTGGCAGGCGTATTTATGGAAACGCACCCGAAACCCGAAGAGGCTCTGAGCGACGGGCCCAATGCCTGGCCGCTCGCGCATATGGCGGAACTTCTCGAGACGTTACAAGCGATCGATGCCCTGGTGAAACAGCGCGGCTTCGCAGAGGCTGGATTGCTCGCGAGGGAGTAGAAGCACCGGCAGCATGCCGTGAAACTACGTTAGGTAAAGTAAATAAATATATAAATAATGGTGAATAAATGGTTGAAATAGTCGATATCCGCGGGCGCGAAATTCTCGACTCCAGGGGTAACCCCACGGTCGAGGCCGATGTGATTTTGGAGTCCGGAAGTCTCGGGCGTGCCGCGGTTCCCTCCGGCGCATCGACGGGTACACGCGAGGCCGTTGAACTCCGTGACGATGACAGTGCGCGTTATGGCGGTAAAGGTGTCAGCAAGGCGGTGGGTTTCGTTAACGGCGAAATTCGTGATGCATTGCTGGGCAAGGACGGACTCGACCAACAGGCGCTTGACCGCCTGCTGATCCAACTCGACGGCACGGCCAACAAAGGGCGTGTAGGCGCCAACGCTACGCTTGCGGTGTCACTGGCTGCGGTACAGGCCAGTGCGCAACATGCCGGCATGCCACTTTACAGGCTGCTGGACGGCACGCAGCCTTTTACCTTGCCCGTGCCCATGATGAACATACTGAATGGCGGTGCACATGCAGATAACAGCGTCGACCTGCAGGAATTCATGATCTTGCCAGTGGGTGCACCGACGTTTCGCGAGTCTGTTCGATACGGTGCCGAGGTGTTCCACGCGCTGAAGAAAGTACTTGCGGCGCGGGGAATGAATACCACGGTGGGTGATGAAGGCGGCTTTGCGCCAAATCTGCCGTCCAATGAATCCGCGATCGAGGTCATTCTCGAAGCCATTGACAAGGCCGGTTTCACGGCGGGGGAGGACATCTGGCTGGGTCTGGATGTCGCGAGTTCGGAATTCTACAAGGATGGGCAATATGTGCTCGAATCCGAGGGGCGGGCGTTTGATGCTGCCGGGTTCGCCGATTATCTGGCCGACTGGGTGACTAGATACCCGATTCTTTCCGTTGAAGACGGGATGGATGAATCCGACTGGGATGGCTGGAAGATCCTGACCGACAAGATGGGTGATCGGGTGCAACTCGTGGGCGACGATCTGTTCGTCACCAATACCGCGATACTCAGGGAAGGTATCGACAAGGGCATTGCCAACTCCATTCTGATCAAACCCAACCAGATCGGGACCCTGACGGAGACGGTCGAGGCGATTAACATGGCCGATGCCGCCGGATACAGCGCGGTTGTGTCACACCGGTCGGGTGAAACTGAAGACGTCATTATTGCCGACATTGCGGTGGGCACCCGGGCAACGCAGATCAAGAGCGGTTCTCTATCCCGCTCGGATCGCGTTGCAAAATACAATCGTCTGATGCGTATAGAAGATGAACTGGGTGACGAGGCACGCTACGGCGGCAAGGGCATATTCAGCTCGTTCATCGCAACGTGAAGCTGTTGCCAAACAGGGTAAGGGATGAATGCGCTGGCTAGTGCTTCTCCTTGGCGCCTTGCTGGTGATCTTGCAATATGCTCTTTGGGTGGGTGACGGGAGTTTCGCCGAAGTCTGGCGCCTGCACCAGGAAGTCGAATCCCAGCGCGAAGAGAACGAAAGGCTCTCGGAACGTAACCGCGCACTGTCTGCAGACGTCGAGGATTTGAAACAGGGGCTTGAGGCGATTGAAGAGCGCGCCAGGGTAGAACTTGGAATGATCCAGGAAGGGGAAGTGTTCTACCAGGTTGTGGATCCCGGCGGTAAAGACAAGTGAGTTTGGAACTGGCCTGCTGGGCCGTGGTTCCTGCGGCCGGAATCGGGCGGCGCATGGGAACCGATACGCCCAAACAATATCTCCAGCTTGGTGATAAATCGGTCATCGAGCATGCGCTTGAGTCGCTCTTTGCGAGTCCTGTCATCCAGGGTATAGCCGTCGCAGTGTCGCCGGACGATGCCTGGTGGGAGCAACTTGCCCTGTCCTTTGACCGGCCGCTGATTGCTGTCACAGGCGGGAGGGAGCGCAGTGAGTCGGTCCTGAATGCGTTGCAGGCGATCCAGCCCCGCGTTTCTTTCGACGACTGGGTGCTGGTGCATGATGCGGCGCGACCGTGCCTGCGATCGCAGGATCTTGATCTTTTACTGCATGTAGCTGGAAATGACGCGACGGGTGGGCTGCTTGCAGTGCCGGTGCGTGACACCATGAAGCAGGGTGATGACGATGCCAGGGTTTCCAGCACAGTGGATCGGAATGCGTTGTGGCATGCGTTGACGCCGCAGATGTTTCGCTACGGTTCACTGGTTGAGGCGCTTGAGGTTACCCGCCGTAACGGTGTATCCATAACCGACGAGGCTTCTGCAATCGAGTATATGGGCCACTCGCCGAAACTGGTTGAGGGTCACGGTGACAACATCAAGATTACGCGCAGTGAGGATCTGGCATTGGCGGAATTTTATCTGCGACAGCAGGGCAGGCTATGAGAATAGGACAGGGAATTGATGTGCATGCGTTCCGGGATGGCGGTCGCCTGGTGCTTGGCGGCATTGAAGTGCCGCATGCCCGGTCGCTTGAGGCGTACTCTGATGGCGATGTGGTAT
>Ga0265306_10001234_pt1 | contig 12485 bp, 11 predicted proteins | sample Helome_3_FD_192493 | JGI IMG/M metagenome (GOLD analysis project Ga0265306, IMG submission 192493) | Marine sediment microbial communities from subtidal zone of North Sea - Hel_20160420 (Illumina Assembly) | ecosystem: Environmental > Aquatic > Marine > Subtidal zone > Sediment ...
TGTGTCTTGCGTGCCTGAATCTGAAATTTTGAAAGACTGAAAATTTGTTAGATGTGATGATGAAAGGTTAAAATTATGGTGATCATGTTTCAAGTATTGGCGCCAGGAAATCAAGAAATTGATGCGGACATCACCAATTGTAAAAGAGGGGCCTATAACCTTGAATAGGTCAACTGATTTTGCTTTTGTTAATTTCAATTTTGAATGAATTCCTCCCAATAAGACTAATCCACCGCTGTTGCTCCCATTGTTTTAGACCATTCAGAAGGAGAAAACCAAAAATCATACATTACGGATAGAAAGGCAGGTTCAATAGGAAAACCTGAAGCAGACCCTATGACCGAATCAATGCCGCATTTCGGACATAGGGCTAATGGTTCATACTCTTTGCACTTCTCCCCGTGCCAATCATCAATTTCATCAGGGCTGAAAATTTCAAGGCAATAGAAACACCCGGCTTTCTCACTATTCAGGATTTCCTGCTGATATTCAGTATGCTTATGTGCTTTTACAAAGGGTAAATCGTGAATGGTTGTGATGTCTCCAGATTGGGTGCGAATCGGAAACCCTTTTTCCAAATCCAATCCAAGGGGGTAATTGTTACACCGTGGACAAATCTTTATCCAGTCAAAATTCATAGACAGCCAATTATTTGGTAATCCCATAAAATTTGGATTCAGTTCCTCAATGATTTCAAAGATGGTATCTTTTTGAATTTCAACCGACTCAAAATCACATCGTTTACAGTTCCAAGATTTTCCCTTTTGTTCGATTAAAGCCATTTATCCCCCTTGTTCCTATAAGTTCACATGAATTCCATAAACCCATTTTTTAAGATATTCGTTAATCATAGCATCCGGTTCGTGAATTTATCAATTAAGAGGTTACTTCAGTGAAGGTTTCACAATTATTTTATACTGCTGAACATATTTATACTTGGATTCTATTTGATTCCGATTTCGGCTTTGGATCTATTGTGATAGTAACCTCATTGTTTCTATTTCTTCTTTTGCAGTCGTTGTGTCTTATTATGGGATCGCTTTCAAATTTTTCTACAATTACTACACATTCTGTTTCTTCTCTTGCTCTTTTGTTATATAAAATAATGTGTCTTTTCTTTCTGTAGTAGGCTTTATTATATTCTTTTATAGCCAATTTATTCTTTTTCTTCCAATTGTCCACACTTTTTTGGTGCTTGATTCTACCAATAGGTGAAGTTCTATATCTTCTGTTTAATATGCTGATACAATCCCTACAATAAATCCTTTTGCCATCAATAGTTTTAGAATCCCTACCAAACTTACCTATCTTTCTATTTCTTCCACAACCTTTGCAAATCTTTTTCACTATTCTAATCCTATAGTAATCCCTCATATTTTAATGTTTTCACTATTATTTATAATAAATTAAACGCTGTAGAAAAGGTTAAGGAAAGAAAAAAGTCAATTTGTTATATAAATTAGGGTAAATTTACTTTTGTTGGCAACTAAATATTACTTCTTGAATACCCCATTTTGAAGCTAAAAAACCACACACTCTTACATCTAATAAATCCCCCAATGTCAGGATAAAATCTTCTGGCAGGAAAAAAAGAGATATATCTATTGGATATACCCAAGATATATCTTTTCTTTTTTCACCTTGAAATTTTAGTAAAAAATACCCGCAAATGCAGTAATAGACAGCGTTTAGCTATATATAACTGTAATTATTGCATAAAATTTTAACTACTTAGTTGGCACGTACAGACTTCAATAACTTTTCAAAGAAAGGGCCACCGAATCACTTTAAGTCAATTAATCGTTTCCCATCGTCACAAAAAAAAGCGGGAATTGAGCATATATCACAGTTTAGACCAATTTTTTTAAAGACTGTCACTAGTATACAGGCTTATCATCAATCTTATTTTTCTCTAGCCAATTAAGGAGGTTCGGTGAGGAGGTTCCATATTTTTTTGCAACATATTTTTTTGTGGCACCGTTCCTCAAAAGAGCGACAATTTCCTCACGGTACTTATCCAATTTCGATTTTCCCGGCCCCTTTGGTCTGCCCAATACCACTCCTTGAGCTTTACGTGCCTTCAGAGCTTCTGTGGTTCGCTTGCTGATGAGATCACGCTCAATTTCAGCCGCTATGCTGAATGCCATTGCCATAACTTTTGACTGGATTGATCCATTTAATTCCCATCCACCTTTAACGGCATAAATGTAAATCCCTTTTTGCCTGGAAATTGACAGCATCTCCATGATTTCAAGCATTGAACGCCCAAGTCTTGATAATTCAGGAACAATAAGACGATCACCATCTACAAGGTCATCAATAACCTGTTTAATTTTGCGTTCCTTCCAACTTTTCTTGCCGCTGACTTTTTCCTCCACCCATTCGACATGGCCAAAATGCTTATCGTTTGCCAAACTCAATATATCGGCCTTGTTCTTTTCGGTGTCCTGGTCAACTGTTGAGACTCTGAGATATCCTACTGTTTTTGGTTTTCTATCTGCTTTGGATTTGACCATTATTTCATCCTTCCTTAAGAATTAAATGAAAATGTTTAAAACCCATTAATAGTTTATCAAATATTAAATATATGTCAATGAGTTTCATCTAACTATAATATAGTTATAAATGAACGTTTTTGTTTAATTTCAATCGGGGCTATGGATGGCAATCAGAGAGAATAAGGAGAATGAATTGTGACGCGTTGTTGGCATGTTTTCCCAAAGAGGGTATTCAGGAAATTTTACTGATGGAGTTTTATCTAATTGGGAACCCAAAATTAAGATATATCCACAATTGCCGGGCACTTTTACTCTTTTGGTTGGAAGAATTTCTAACAAGGTGTCTAAATGATAAATAGCAATCGAGAAGGTCATTTTTGATCTTGTCTAAGAATTTCATTTTTTTCTTGTGAATGAACATCTGTGTTGGGCAGATGCCTATTATTATAGGTACACTTTTTTCTGCCTCGAATTTTAAAATCATTTTTCCAATTTCAGATCCAATTTTGTGATACGAGGAAAATTTTGCATTTTGGCCTGGAGAATTTTTTAAATGCTAAATTTTTCCATAAATCATAAGGTTATGGAAAAAGATTTATATTAACCTGGAAAACAGAAAAGTAAGATCGGTCTTTCAATGGAATCGCCAGTGGATGAACCTATGAAAACCATCGAGTCGTTTAACCGCCAATTTAATCTGAATCAACCCCAGAAGGATGCCGTGGTGGAATGGGCGTGGCCGCAAGAGATGGGGGACAATATGTTCGCGGTGGTTAATACGTATACGCGGGCGTCACAGTTTAAGAGTCTGTCCGCTGAGAATTCATATCAATTGCAACGGGTTGGCGGGAATATATTGGGGATGCTCAACTAAGGGATTCTTAATAAAATCAGGATCGGATGATGTTGAATGTGTTACACATCATCCGATTTTTTGTTTGTTCAACTGCTGAATTAGATTGGACATATTTATTATCTTAGGATATGCTAAGTTTTTATTGAAACAATCAACCACATAAATTCTTGGGGGTGCTCCTTTGGGAAAAAAGCAGGATGTGCAAACAGCTGCCATACAACTTTTTTCCAAACAGGGGTTTGATGGCACTACAACCCTTGAGATTGCCGAATCCGCCCGAGTCACCGAACCCGTCGTATATTACCATTTCAAAAATAAAGACGGTCTTTTCACCCATATCCTTCTTTCAACATTCACCAACTATTTTGACCGACTGGACAAACTGGAAAATAATACCCCTACCCAATTTGAAAAAATCGAAAACCTTATCGATCTTCATTTTCGGTTCGTCGATGATTTTCCAGATGAAACATACATAATTCTCAGCGCCTGTCCAGCAAAGCTCCGAGATTCAGCGCACATATGCGCACAGCAAATCGAAGAACAACGGAAGCGCCTCACAGATTATATTTCGGATTGTTTGAAATCTGGTATTGATCGTAAAGAGTTTACCATAGTCCCTTTAGAGGCGACCACAGGACTGATAATTGCTATAGTTAATGGTCTATTAAGGCGTCGCAGTTTAAAACTTGACGGCATACAGGGACTTAAGGAAACGACTGTCGAATTCTGCAGGCGCTCGCTTCTGAGAAGTTAATTACCATCAGTATTGAGGTCTAAAATGCAACCAAGCGATATCAAACCCAATGTAATTTTGAGAGGCCCTATTTTCGCAGAACCTGTAAAGGTCATCACGACAATTCCAATGGGTGACTCCATCAAAATAGTTGGAGAAGGGATGCAGACCGGGAAGGTTCACCAACCTATACTCAAAGAAGACCAGATTGCCCAGCTGGAGTTTTCGTCCGATAAAAAACCTTATGATGGGGATCCACAAAAATTCCGTTTAGGCATTGAGGCAATGCGACTTGCCCTGGCATATGAGTATGATCCTTATTTTAGTCTGTCAATTGCCAGAGTTGACCCTCTACCCCATCAACTTGAAGCAGTTTATGAATATTTTCTGAAATTGCCGCGTATCAGGTTTTTGCTTGCAGACGATCCGGGCGCCGGTAAAACAATCATGGCGGGATTGCTAATCAAGGAACTAAAGGTGCGGGGGTTGATTAAACGCATCTTGATTGTAACTCCCGCAAACCTTTGTTTCCAATGGCAGCGAGAGCTTAAAGACAAGTTCAGGGAGCAGTTTATTGTTGTTCGTAGTGATGTATTAAGGTCAAATTACGGCACAAATCCATGGCAGGATATTAACCAGGTCATTACATCTGTATCATGGGTTTCAAGAATAGATGATGCCCATGATAGCTTAATGAGGAGTCATTGGGACCTGATAATTGTAGATGAAGCTCATAAAATGAGCGCCTACAGCGAAGAAAAAAAGACCTTGGCATATCAATTAGGTGAAGCATTATCAGATAGGACAGATCATTATTTGTTAATGACAGCAACTCCACATAAGGGCGACCCCGACAATTTCAGTCTCTTTTTAAGGTTGTTGGATAAAGATGTTTATGGAGATGTAAAGAGTCTTGAAAAAGCTATGGAAGAGCGATCAGCGCCATTTTATCTTCGTCGTGTAAAAGAAGCTCTTGTAACATTTCCTGATCCTGATACGGGAAAATCAAAAAACCTTTTCACGAAACGAATCGTCCAAACAGCAGCATTTCAGATAGATGAAGACGAACTCGACTTTTATGATCAATTGACGCGGTATGTCGAAGAGCAATCAATTAAAGCGCTTGAGGATGATTCTGCGAGAGGCAGAGCATTGGGATTTACGATGGCGATGCTTCAACGCCGTTTTGCTTCGAGTAAGGCAAGCAGTTCCACCAAATCGCTTGCATGGACCGGAAATGCAAACTGCATTATCATCCCCGCCATATTGCCAACATCGCTAACCATAATTATTTTAAACGTAATTGAAATTTAAAAAGGGGGATAATTATGCGCTGGAAAAGGATACTGGGCATAGCAGCTGCCGTCATCGTTGTACTAATTGTAGCGGCCTATATCATTGCATCTTCATATGACTATAACAAATTCAAACCCCGGATTACGGCACTGGCAAAACAGTACACCGGCCGCGACCTGGTCCTCGGGGGTGATATTGAATTGGGGCTTAGCCTATCGCCGACGCTGGTGGTGAACGATGTGACATTTCAAAATGCATCGTGGGGAACCCGTCCGCAGATGGCACAGGTCAAGCGCTTGGAAGTTCAAATTGAACTGCTACCGATCTTAGGCGGGGACATCCATGTTAGCCGGCTAACCGTGCTGAATCCTGAATTTCTAATTGAAATCGATAAATCCGGCAAGTCGAATCTGGAATTCGACGTCCCAAAAGAGCCCGAGCCGGAACCAGCCGAAGATGAACCCGCCGACGGCAAGCAGGATTTCCTTAAATTCAAGGAAGTGCAAATCAAGGACGGCGCGTTTACATACAATGATCTTCAAAGCGGGAAAACCGAAGCGATATCAATAGAAAATCTTCAATTGAAATCTCCCGAATTTGGCGCACCCATTGGTATAGATTTAAAGTTCACTTACAATAAAACGCCCTTTCAGATCAGCGGCGATTTCGGTCAGCTTTCCGGCATACTCGATCCAGGCGAGCAATGGCCGCTGAATCTCACCATCACAGCCGTTGGTTCCACCGTCTCCATTGCAGGCCATATCACGAATATCATGGCGGTTGAGGGGATGGATTTCAAGTTAGCCGCTAAAGGACCGGATCTAGCCAACTTCCAGCAGATTACCGGCGAACCATTACCGGTTAAAGGTCCCTTTGACGTGGCCGGCCATCTCACTGCCCCGACCCTTGAAAGCTTCAAAATCTCCGATATCGCGATTTTGCTGGCTGAAAGCAAAATTAGCGGTGAAATTGCAATTAGCCAGAAATCGCCCAGACCCCAAATCGACGCCAAGTTCCACTCCCAAAAATTGGACCTGCGACCGTTCCTAAAACAAGAAAGCAGCGACAGCAAAATGGAAACAAAACCCAAGAAGAGCGATACCAAAAGCAACAAAGTACTTCCCGCTGAACCGTTCGATCTTCAAGCCCTCGACCAGGTCGATGCCGCCCTTAGTTTGCGTGCGGATCAGATCTTAACCCATCGTATTGCATTGGATAAATTTGAGATAGACTTGAGCTTAAAAGATAGCCATCTAATTATTAAACCGCTCACAACCAACATCGGCGGTGGGGCTCTTTCCAGCAGTTTGGATCTGCTGGCCAAAGGAAATAATGCCAACCTGACCACCAAGATATCTGCAAAAAAGATTAATTTGGGCGAAATGCTTAAGAAACTGGAGATTAACCAGGGTCTGGATGGCGTCCTCGATCTCAACATCAACCTTAAGGGGCAAGGAAAATCAGTGGCCGCCCTGATGGCCGGGCTCAATGGTGATGTGGTCGCCATCCTGACTGAAAGCGAACTGCCCGTCCAGTATCTTAATCTGGTGGGAGGGGATCTTACGACCAATCTAATGAAGATGGTGAATCCGTTTGCGAAAAAGATCGAACGCGCTCAGATTAACTGCGCCGTGTGCGATTTCAATATCAAAGACGGTTTGGCCAAAAGCGACGTCATTATGATCGATGACCCGGAAAAGACCTTGCTGGGCGACGGCACGGTCAATTTTAAAACCGAAGCCCTGGACTTTGGCATTCACACTAAACCCAAAGAAGGCCTCGGAACCAAAGAAACCGGCAAGGTCAGTGTGAGCTTAGGTGTTATTACCAAGCCCTTCAAGCTGGGTGGTACCCTGGCCAAACCAACGCTTGGCATCAGCCCGGAAAGAGCCGCCAAAACCCTTGGTTCTGCCCTGGTAGGGACGGGGAGCCTGGCGTCTCTTTTCGTTTCCATTTCCTCCGGCAAGGAAAACCCATGTGCTGAAGCCCTTAAAATTGTGGGAGAAGGCACACCTAAACCCCCGGCGAAGTCCGGCAAAGAAAAAGCGCAAAAGGGCACCAGCGAAAAGAAAGAAAAAGCGCAAAAGGGCACTAACGAAAAGAATGAAAAAGAGCAAAAAGGCGCAAGCGAAAAGAAAAAGGAAGGTTTGGGGACCAAGATAAAGAAGTTTTTTAGCACGCCAAAAGAATAACTGGGCCGGGGAGTTTCGCAGCCGAATACTAAGTCCAAGTACGTATCCGACCGCAAAACCCCCCGACTTTCTATATCCCCTGAACTTAGGCTATTCAAAGGACCAGAAAGCACCAACACCCAGACGATACACCTTGCAAATTTGAGGGGCGGCTCTATCTTCGGCTATTTTGTTGGGTTTCGCCGACAGCAAAATAATGGCTGGCAGCTTTACAGCGCATAACGCAAGAAGTACCGGGACAGAGGGCATCAGAGAATTTATTGATTACGTAACAGATTTGCCCAATTTCAAAACCACCATCGACACAACCAGCAGGGCAGGGATTTCCATCAGTTACAAGATAGCAGAAAAGTGAGCGGAAAAGTTATGTTCATTGAACGCATCTTTTAGACATAAAGAAGATGACATCAGGACATTTTGCTGGAAATTCATCCAAAAGTGACATGGGATTGAGAATGGCAGGGTCGACAATGGCTCTGTCTTATTTAGTTGACCCCGGCACGCTGTTTTTGATATTAAAATCCATTAACATATTTGAATAAGCACAACCAATTGAATATTATTTGAAAAGCTAACTGATAACCCCCATGGAGGGTATCATGCGCTAATTTTCAGGACCCCATTTCTTAGAAGAGAGGTGGGGTTTTGTTTTTCATGTATCATTTACGTATCTGTAGTTTGGGTTGATTTGTGATACTGGCAAGATATATGAAGTTTGAAGACATCACATTTTGCAAACTTACTGTATATCATTACAATTTACATGATAAACAGACCTTTATAATTACTGGTTAGCCGTTCTGGAGGAGAATGACATGAGATATATAGCATTACTTGTTATAATAATTATCATTTCCGGTTGTGATATTTCTTCCGGAAATAGACATGAGCGCTTCTCCCTCTTCGATCATTGAAATCAAGGGGGGCGAAGTATGCTCGCCTCAGGAGGATTTATCCAAAGAATTTATAACGTAGACCCATTGCTGTGCCCTAACTGCTCAGGAACTATGAGGATAATTTCGTTCATCGAGGATGATGAGATCATCGAAAAGATTTTGAGGCATCTTGACCTTTGGGAAACCAGGTGTCATGACCCGCCTGCGCTAAATGCTGTGCATACCCCGGAGCTAACCTATGATGACTCCTATTCCCAGCTTCCACCCATCGACTACTGGCTCCAATAATGTCTGAATGACACGCCTTGGGCATACACTGGATTTGCGTCCCAATTTCAGGAAAAACACCAAATTTGATGGTGATTCAAGTGCTCAAACGGTGTGTTCTAATTTTTTTGACCAAGCCCCCTTTGCCGATGAATGCCGGCTAATAAAGCCACACAACATCTCGTATCAACATGGTTATTGACATACAACGCCATTTTGCCATACTTTGGCCCACAAAAAGAAAATTCCTATCTCTGGTTGCAGCAAGGAGTGGAAGAAGGGTAAGGGGTTTTTGAAACCGAACTTCGGGGTGGGGCTGAACTTGGTGGCTGCTGTAGTCAGGCCTTTATGAAAATATCAAAAAATCTGCGGGCAGATGTTATTGCAGTGTGGGTGTGAAATGGGGCCTACCCCGGGGGTAGAAACTCCAGTTACGCCCGAAGAACCTGGCGTATTCGACGGTGGTGGTGTGGTGGAAGGGGTTGCAGGAGGTGGGTTTGGCGTCGGGTTGTCGGTGTGCCGGGGTAGGGTGGTGAATTATTTGGTGGGGAGCTATGTAGGTGAATTCATGAAAAGTACGAGTTCGCCATGCACAGGTTGGGCATCCAGATATCCGAGCGAGTCACTAATGTGCTATTTTCTACCCACAGATTTTCCTGAAAACCCTGAAAGAAATTTGTTAAAATGTAAGGATGGTGAAAATAATGTTCAGTAATGGTCATTTTTGTACCTTGTTACTTGGTTCGCTTTTTCTCGCACTAAATTTGACTTGTCTGCAGGCAGCTGAGGCGGACAGTAGTGTGCTACCGAGGCCACCAAAACCTTTTGAAGGTAAGCTCGAGCCTACTGAGCAAGATTCCACAGCCGTTTATCCCACAGCGCTAAAAGCACCTGATGGAGCGCCTAACATCCTTCTGGTAATGACTGACGATGTGGGTTTCGCGTCGGCCAGTACGTTTGGTGGTTCCGTGCCAACACCAAACCTGGACAAACTGGCGAAACAAGGGTTGCGCTATAACCAGTTTCATACCACCGGAGTCTGTTCGCCGACGCGAGCTGCACTATTGACCGGTCGAAACCATCACGCTGTTGGTGCCTCTACGGTGAGTGAGCTTTCATCGCCTTACCCAGGCTATACCTCGCGGATTCCACGCAGCGCTGCCACTGTCGCACGTGTCCTGCGAGACAATGGCTATAACACGGCAATGTTTGGTAAGGACCACAATGTGCCGGGTGCGCATCGATCAGCGGCAGGTCCTTTCGACCAGTGGCCTACAGGCCGTGGTTTTGAATATTTTTATGGTTTTCTTGCGAACCCGAACCAGTGGCAGCCCACCTTGTATAAGGGAACATCGCCCGTAGATGGATCAGATCGTCCGCAAGGTTATCTACTTGATAAAGAACTTGCCGATCGAGCAATGGAATGGATACATAACCAAAAGGCAGCTGCGCCGGAAAAGCCATTCTTTATCTACTATGCACCAGGGTCTGCTCATTCTCCTCACCATGCGCCTAAAGACTGGATTGCCAGATTTCAGGGCAAATTTGATCATGGGTGGGATCGGGAGAGGGAGATTATTCTCTCCCGTCAGAAGTCTATGGGTATTGTTCCCCCCAATACGGTTCTGGCACCAAGGCCCGAGCAGATACCAGCATGGAATAGTTTGTCTGAAATCGAGAAAAGAATATTTCCGAGGTTTATGGAAGTCTACGCTGCTGTGCTCGCCTATCAGGACGCACAGTTTGGCAGGATTATGGATGAACTGGAGCGCATGGGCATCGCAGACAATACGTTGGTTGTATTTATAGAGGGAGACAATGGTTCTAGTGGCGAGGGCGGTTCTACTGGTACGCTCAATGAACTTGCCAGCATTTCTTCACCCGATGACGGACACAACTTGGATCTCCAGTGGCTTGAAGATAATCTGGATATTCTTGGGGGTCCAGATACCTACCAGAATTATTCCGTTGGCTGGGCCTATGCTACTAACACGCCATTTCCCTGGGTTAAACAATTGGCCTCTCACCTTGGCGGGGTGCGTAATGGGCTTGTAGTTTCCTGGCCTGGCGAAATTAAGCAGACGGGTGAGCTGAGAAGCCAGTATCACCATGTGATTGATGTGATGCCTACATTACTGGAGGCGTCTGGAGTGAAGGCGCCAGTAACGGTGGATGGGATCGAACAACAATCGATCGATGGTACCAGCATGGTTTACAGTTTTGACGCTGCGAAGGCACCCTCGACCCGTCGCACCCAGTATTACGAATTGTATGGTAATCGAGCTATCTACCACGAAGGCTGGCTGGCCAGTACCACACCCCGTAAGATGCCATGGAATATTTCCCGGGCTGGTGCAGGAAGCGACATCACAACTTACCCCTGGGAGCTTTACGATCTGCGATCAGACTTTAGTCAAGCCCGTAATCTCGCCGCCAAATACCCAAAGCATTTAAAGGAAATGCAGGCGATATTTGATACTGAAGCCCGCGCAAATAATGTGTATCCCATCCACGACAGTGGCGGCAGGGAGCGGGCAATGAGAATGGCACAGGTCGAGGGTGAGCACGGTTCGTCGAGATCTAAATATGTCTACTGGGGGCGAAACGTCCAGTTGCCGATGTCGTCTATGCCACCGATTTTCAGGATGTCGTTTAGCATCGAAGCGGAGATTGATATTCCTGAGCAAGGTGGCCGTGGCGTTATCGTCGCTGCAGGCAGCTATTTTGGTGGCTGGAGTTTTTATCTCCACGAGGGTAAACCGGTGGCTTATGCTGCGGTTTCACCTTTACTTTTATCTGATATGCAATCTCGTGTTGAAGGCTCCGAGCCATTGGAAACTGGGTTACATCGGCTGCTATTTGATTTCGATGTCGTCGGGGAGGGTGGCACTATGTCAATTTCAGTGGATGGAGTGCGGGTGGCGAAAGACAAAATTGCCAAACGTCCTTTAAGATTGGCGGGTAGTGGGGAAACATTCGATACTGGACGTGATACCAATGCCCCAGTTTCACTCGATTACCAGAGGGGGGGACGGTTTAACGGTGAGATTCAGAAGGTGCAGGTCAATATCAAGATGCCTATGATGAGCCAGCCCGGTGAAGGGGCTAACGATCATTAAGAATAGGAAGGTCGGAATTATTAATTAACAGCCCCGACCTGTCCCTTGTCCCTACCAGAAACCCTGTACGCGTTGATATTCTTGACTTTTCTTCCCGGTGGCAGGTAGCGTTGCCTGTATGAAAACTATAGTTGTCCCGCTTCTCGCAACCCTGATGGACCTCCTGCGGAGTCGAGCTTCGACGGGTCAGAATTCAGGGGGTAAATAATGGCACTTATAAGAGACTTATGGCGCGGTGACGTTCCTTTGGTGAAAACATACTGGTTATTCGGTGTAGTTGCTGGCATCTTTTTCAGAATTGCTTTTGCTTACGGCGTTTTTATATCTTTCGCGACATGGAAGAGCGCCAATAAATATACAGGTCAACAGCGGTACGCGATCCTTGCAAAGGTCGCTGTAATATGGGGTGCGGCGATACTCATCAAGGAAGCGCTGGAGATATTTGGTGTTGATTAGCTGACTAACAAGGCCAAATCAGCAAATGCCAAAAAGACGCGCGGCTGATTAGCAGCGTTAAATATACCTGCTATTTATCATCGTTCCCAATCCACCTAAATAATTTAAGTTTTAAGATGATATCATAAACAAGGGCAACTCAGTAATTTTAAATATCCACAAAATAACC
>Ga0265306_10001235_pt1 | contig 12484 bp, 8 predicted proteins | sample Helome_3_FD_192493 | JGI IMG/M metagenome (GOLD analysis project Ga0265306, IMG submission 192493) | Marine sediment microbial communities from subtidal zone of North Sea - Hel_20160420 (Illumina Assembly) | ecosystem: Environmental > Aquatic > Marine > Subtidal zone > Sediment ...
CACCACTATCAGAAGAAAGGATTTTGGGTTGGAATTTGGTGCAATGGACGCCTTAGTTGGCAACAAGGTTAAAGTGAGGGTGGAAATTGCCTATAAAAGTGATTAAATGAAAGGTGCTTCAATTGGTAATACGGTCACTTTCTTGTTCCTAATATCATATTTATCACTATTACTAAGCACATGTACCGTTAAATTGGTCATGGTCATTGGTGTTCCTTCCAATAATTGCTCTTCGTTATTATGAGTTAGTGTACTCCCATCAAATACAATGACCATTCCTGACCCTATAACGGTGCAATCATTGCCGTTCTTTATAATCATGCCAGTATCTTCAGCAAGACCAATACCGACACGATTCGGGAATTTGGCTACTGCTTCAGATTGTCTACCAAAGCGTCCGCGTTGAATGAAATGCGTATCAAAGATCAATTCCGGAATCAATCCTAAGCCTTCTCGCATTCTAACCGTTCCTTTAAAGAACGATTCAGTAGCACTTCCACCAGATATCATTTCTTCAGCCATGGCCATCGCACCTGCGCTTGTTCCTGCAACCACGAATCCTTCATCATTCAGATAGCGTTGTTTTATGATGTCATGGAGTTTCGTGCCACCGATCCTATCAGAAATCCTGGATTGGTCACCACCTGAAAACATGACACAATTGGCTTCAGAGACCAAAGCTATCGCCTTATCTTTATCTGAGTCTTCTCTTTCCCGTATATCAAGTACAGTTAAGTCCTTACAACCAAGCTTCCTAAAGGCATGCAAATAGTTTTCACCAACTTCTTCTGGAATTCCTGAAGCCGTTGGAATAATGACAATCTTGGATTCAATTCCCCCGGTTTCCCTTACAACATGAGCAAGAATGCCTGCCTCTACGAATTCAAGGGTGTATTTTTCGTCAGTATGTATGCCTTTATCTTCATTTCCTCCAATTGGAATCAATGTACCTTTAATATCCTGCATGTGAAATCGCTAAATTATAATGAGCAAAAATAAGGTAATTTTTTAACTGGAAAATGCATATATTTATATTCTTGCGCATTAATTAACTTAAATCCTGACCATTATGAAAATTAGAAGTATAAACGCCATGAGAGGGCCTAATTACTGGTCTATAAGAAGGCATAAACTTATCGTAATGGTATTGGATCTTGAAGAGATGGAAAAATTGCCGTCCAATAAGATCAAGGGATTCCCTGAACGGCTCAAAACGAAATTCCCGAGCATGTACTCTCATCGCTGTTCTGAAGGCTGTGAAGGTGGGTTTTTCATGAGAGTGGATGAAGGTACTTGGATGGGTCATGTTATTGAGCATATAGCTCTCGAAATCCAGACTCTTGCTGGTATGGATACAGGTTTTGGAAGAACTCGTGGATTTGGCGAAAAAGGCGTTTATAATGTGGTTTTCTCCTATATTGAAGAAAGTGTTGGACGTTTTGCTGCAGAGGCGGCAGTGGCAGTATGTGAAGCATTGATAGCAGGAGAAGAATACGATCTTGAAGATGATATCCAGCGCATGCGTGAGCTAAGGGAATCGGAACGTTTAGGGCCAAGCACAGGGTCTATTGTCGAAGAGGCAGCGAGTAGAGGAATTCCATGGATCAGATTGAATAAATATTCACTGTGTCAACTTGGGTATGGTGCAAACCAAAAACGCATACAAGCAACAGTAACGAGTGAAACCAGCAGTATAGGAGTTGAACTAGCCTGTGATAAAGAAGACACGAAATACTTGTTGGAACAGGCTGAAGTGGAAGTGCCTCGTGGTGATATCATTCGGCGAGAACGCAGTTTGGAAGAAGCATGCCGTTATGTTGGCTATCCGTTGGTCATAAAACCGGTTGATGGTAATCATGGTCGAGGCATCACAGTTGATATCCAGAATTACGAAGATGCCCTCGAAGCTTTTGGCAAGGCAAAGGAAAGTTCTAAAAGTGGCGCCATAATAGTTGAAAAATATGTCATTGGTGAAGATTATAGGTTATTGGTCATTAATAATGAATTGGTTGCAGCTGCAAAAAGAACACCAGCACATGTAATAGGTGACGGGAAATCTACAGTTCAAGAACTCGTTGATGAGGTGAATAAGGACCCTAGGCGAGGATACGGACATGAAAATGTCTTGACACAGATAACAATTAACGACTTAACAAAAACGATTATCAAGGATGCGGGTTATACTGTGGACTCCGTCGTACCAAAAGGTGAAAAGTTGATACTGAAAGACACGGCTAACTTGAGCACTGGAGGGACTGCAGAGGATGTTACCGATATCCTCCACCCAGCCAATAAGTTCATGGCAGAACGCATTTCAAAGATCATTGATCTTGATATCTGCGGTATCGATGTGATGACAACCGACATTACCAAACCGTTGTCCGAAACAGGTGGTGCAGTCTTGGAAGTCAATGCTGGACCTGGATTCCGGATGCATTTAGCGCCTACAACAGGACTGCCAAGAAATGTGGCGGCACCAGTAATTGATAAGTTGTTTCCTCAAAAAGGAGATACAGGTCGTATACCTATCATTGCCGTTACAGGCACCAATGGTAAGACCACAACGTCTAGGCTCATTGCTCATATAGCAAAAATGAAAGGCCATCGTGTTGGATATACAACAAGTGATGGCGTCTATATCCAGAATAGGCTATTAATGTCTGGCGATTGTACTGGTCCTTCAAGTGCCGAATTCGTGCTTAAGGATCCAACAGTTAATTTTGCCGTGCTTGAATGTGCCAGGGGAGGATTACTCAGGGCAGGACTTGGATTCAAACGTTGCGATGTTGGTATTGTCACTAATGTGGCTGCAGACCACTTAGGCCTTAAAGGAATAAATACAGTCGAACAACTGGCCAAAGTAAAAGGAGTGATTCCTGAAACGGTATTGCCAGATGGCTATGCCATATTGAATGCCGATGATGACCTAGTCTATGAAATGAGGCGCACAGTTGAATGCAATGTAGCCCTCTTTTCAATGGATGAAAACAATCCTCGAGTTAAGGCATTACAGCGTAAAGGCGGTATTACGGCCGTTTACGAAAATGGATTTGTTACTATTTGTAGAGGCGAATGGAAAATGCGCATCATGGAAGCTGAAAACATTCCATTGACTTATGGAGGGAAGGCCAAATTCATGATACAGAATGTACTAGCAGCCATTCTTGCTGCGCATGTTCAGGGCATAAGCATAGAAGACATGAAAGCAGCGCTTGAGACATTCATCCCTTCTGCAACGCAAACTCCTGGGAGATTGAACTTGTTTAAATTCAATGATTTCTCCATTCTTCTGGATTACGCACATAATCCTGCTGGTATGAGAGCGTTACAGAATTTCACTAATGAATTGGATGCTACAGTTAAGGTTGGAATAATTGCTGGTATTGGTGACAGACGTGTCGAAGACAATAATGAAATGGGTAGCATTGCTGCTGAAATGTTTGATGAAATAATCATAAGACAGGACAAACGCTTGCGAGGCAAAACAGAAACGGAACTCATTAAAATGCTCGATGATGGTATCAAGATGAAAGACCCGAATAAGAAAACAACTATAATCCCTTCAGAAAAAGAAGCTATTACTCATGCTGTCCGGAATGCAGAGAAAGGATCCTTGATCATTCTTTGTAGCGATGTCATCCCAGATGCCCTTGATATAGTCAAGGAATTCAAGGAGCTAGAAGCAAAGGGGGAGTTGAATTTTACCTGATTGTTTCAGTCTTCCTTATTGAAATAATCCGATTGGATCTGTTCATTAATTCCATCTTGAAACTTGGTCATACTAAACCATTGATGTATTGAATACGACCCTGTTTCACCTTGTTTGTTCACTGCTATATAACCAACTTGAAAATTCTTGTAATCGCTATTGGGCTTGTTAACGATTCTACTTATGGCTTCCTCGCAAGCTTCCTGAGGCGATTTTCCTTGTCGCATTAATTCAACCACCAAAAAGCTACCAACAGTCTTGACCACTTCTTCTCCTAATCCAGTAGCCACGGCAGCTCCAACTTCATTGTCTACGAACAATCCTGACCCAATTATTGGGCTGTCACCTACACGTCCTGCCATTTTATAAGCAAGGCCACTAGTGGTGCATGCTCCAGAGATATCACCATTCTTGTCTATGGCCAGCATACCAATGGTATCATGATTCTCGATATTAATTATAGGTTGGTATTTCGATTCCACTTTCCATTTTTCCCAACCTTCCTTTGATGCTTCTGTCAATAAGTCTTCAGGTTCGAATCCTTGAGAGACAGCAAATTGTTTCGCTCCTTCACCGGCAAGCATAACATGAGGGGTATCCTCCATGACCTTGCGAGCAACGGAAACAGCATGCGTGATGTCCTTGAGATACACCACAGCACCACAATTTCCTTGTTTATCCATAATGCAAGCATCTAATGTTACATTGCCTTCTCTATCTGGTAACCCTCCTTTACCAACAGATTGTCCTTTTTCGTTGGCCTCTTCTATCATACAACCTTGCTCTACGGCATCCAAAGAGGTTCCTCCAGATTGTACCACTTCCCAGGCTTTTGCTGTTGCTTCCTTTACATGCCATGTGGCAATGACCAAGGGTAATGATGCTTTTGTGCCTGCGGACGTTTCGTTCGACTCGGATTCGTCGCAACTTGACAGTGTGCTGCCAACTGCTAAGCCCGCACTGGTAAGAGCAGCATTTTTAATGAAGTTTCTTCTTTTCATTGGTTAGTTTATTTTTAATTCTTGACCGAACTGTATTCGGTATCCGTTGCAATCGAAAATTGAGAATTCTCTCATGCCATATTCAAAATTCTCTATGGGATAACAGACACGAACCTTGTCCTTAAGGATTTGCCATATGACGTCAACATTGTCCGTATTTATATATAGACTGCCGGTCATGACCGTATTTGGGTGCTTCTCTTTATAGAACCTTTCGGAGAACATAATGGATATATCGTCTTTGTGCATGATGGCCCACTGATTACCTTCACGATCCATGCACTTGAAATCCAAGATGTCTTCGTAAAAGGAAATGGTTTCATCCATGTCTTCGACTTCTAGCATCGGAACTAAATGATTGAACGCCATATTACTTAATTCTTATTTCGTCTACAAAAAGCCAACTTCTTCCATCATGTTCATATCCTAAATGCCATTTAGGTAATTGACCTACAGTTTTCGCTACTACTTTGATATATCTAAACTCTTTATCGATAGGGCCAAATGAAACTTCCTTTATATCTATTGCCTCCGAAGGTGTCTTAGCATCGATTTTAACCGGTTCATTGGCTATTTTAATGAAATCCTTACCATTGTTGGACCCATAGCATTGTACTTCAGTTGGATAAAAAATCCAAGACCGCTGGTCTTGTAAAAAATTGACTGAAACCAAATTTACCAATTTTATACTACCTAGGTCAATAGTTGCAATAAGATTGGTATCATTATAGCCTTGCCAAGTTCCAGTCCTGAAATCTTTTGCTCCAAGAATGCCGTCGATGAGGGCATCATTGCCACCAGCGTTATATTGATTGGCATAATCGGTCTTAAGTGTTATTGAAACATTTGGGTCTATTTTATAGAATTTGGTAGTGATCCGAGCACTTTCCTTGCCCTCTTTTTCCGAATAGACTTCCAGTAGTGTTGGTTCGCTGATTATGAATGGTTCTTGATATATTTTGAAGTCTTGGTTATTAAGTTTAAAATAGATAGATGCAGATTTATCTGAATTTCTCAGGTAAATCTCTGTTTCTCCTTTAAAAGCGACATCTCCTTTTTCGATATAGGGAGCAGAAACAATAAGGTGCTCGGTAATCGCTGTTCTTGGTTCACTTCCTTCTTGAGTTCCCCAGTCAGAAGGCTTGTCTGTCATATGGAATTCCAAGGTGCCTCCATTGATGATCTCATCATGGGTTAAATAGCTCCTGTCTAGTTTTTCTTCATTGAGATAGACGTACTCGATAAATTTGTTAGAAACATTCAAATCGTGAGTAACCATTGTGAATTTGTTGCCATTCTCGAGGTTAATTGTTGCTCGGTCGAACAGAGGTGTGCCGATGATATATTGATTGCTTCCAGGTGTAACAGGATAGAATCCCATTGAGCTAAAGACATACCATGCACTCATTTGTCCGCAGTCTTCATTGCCGGAAATGCCATCAGGAGAATTCATGTACAGACCTGTTAGTATATCATATACGCGCTCTTGGGTCTTGTGTGGCTTATTTACGAAATTATAGAGATAGGCCATATGATGGCTAGGCTCGTTGCCGTGTGCGTATTGGCCTATCAGTCCTGTAATGTCCACTTGCTCTCGTCCAGCAGTCTGATCTTTGGCGGTGAAGAGCTTGTCCAAATTTGATTCAAGTTGTTCTTTTCCGCCGAGCAATTCCATGAAGCCATTAACGTCTTGCGGAACATAGAAGCTATACTGCCAGGAATTGGCCTCCGTATAATTGAAGTTGACCTCGTAGGGATCAAACGGTGCAAACCAAGTATTGCGAAAACGACCTCGCATGAATTGCGACTCCGGATCATAAACATTCTTGTAGGATTGTGCTCTTTCCGAAAAAACCTCGTATTCCTTTTCTTTCCCCATAGCCTTTGCCATCTGCGCTATCGTCCAATCATCATAGGCATACTCCAGTGTTTTTGAGACTGATTCACTCTCTTCTTCAACAGGTATAAAACCAAGGGCCTTATACGAATCTAGTCCTAGTTTATCCTGTATGGCGCTGTGTTTCATGGCTTCGAATGCCTTCTCAACATCATAACCAGTGATGCCTTTAAGATACGCATCAGCAATTACAGGAACAGCATGGTAACCTATCATACAGCCTGTATAGCATCCAGCCAAGTCCCATATGGGCATAATGCCACCTTCATCGTACTTTGCCAAAAAGGTGTTTATGAAGTCGTTGGTTCGTTCCTGTTCTATTATAGTATATAGTGGATGAGCTGCTCTATAGGTGTCCCAAAGAGAAAAGACCGTATAATAATCGAAACCCTTGGTTTCATGGATTTTTAGATCCATGCCACGATAGCGTCCATCTACATCTTGATAAAGGTTAGGAGCTAACATGGTATGGTAAAGACTGGTGTAGAAAATGGTCTTATAATCATCATTATTGCTTTCGACAACAATTTTTTCTAATTGTCTCTCCCAGGTTTCTTGGACTTCAGTTTTGATCTCTTTAAAAGTTCTTTCACCGATTTCTAGTTCTAGGTTTTGCTTGGCGCCTTCTTCATCGACCGCTGAAATCCCGATTTTCACATAGATCGGTTGATTTTCAGGATTATTGAATTTTATGGCGGCTTTCTTGCTGAGGTATTTAAAGTTCTTTGCAATTGGTACTCCCTCTTCATCATATAGAACAGATTCAATGGGATGTGAAAAAACTATATGAAAGAACAACCTTTGATCAGTCGCCCAGGCCTTGGAATGCCTGTAACCTTTTATGGTCGAGTCGTTGACCTTTATGATCTTATGATCCAGGACTTCATCACGATGCTCTAAATCAAGTATCAGGAACTGTTCTTCTGCCGTCGGGTATTGATATTTATGTATTCCACTTCGCTTAGAGACTGTTAGCTCCACATCAATTTTGGTAGAATCCAGGTGTACCTTATAATACCCTGGTTCTGCAATTTCATTGTCATGAGAGAAATGGGCACGGTATCCTTTCTTGCCATCAGATCCATTATTGAAAACCACTTCATTTGTAGGCATAAGCAAGACATCGCCATAATCTGATACACCAGTGCCACTTAAGTGCGTATGAGAGAATCCGTAGATATACTGATCGCTATAATGATAACCAGAACAGCCATCCCATCCCTCTAATCTGGTGTCCGGTGATAATTGCATCATACCAAAAGGCATGGTCGCTCCTGGGTAGGTATGCCCATGGCCTCCAGTGCCAATAAACGGATTGACATACGATATTAACGTACCATCTTTTGTTAGTAATGAATGAGCTTTTTCTTCAGAACAGCTAACAATTAGCGATGTAAAAAAGACTGCCAAGACAAAAGGTAATCTCATTAAGGGAAATTTAAGGTATTAAGATAATGGATTTTCTAATAGCGTTAAACTTTTTTTAATTAGGCATGGATACTGGCATTTTGCATTACTTTTGTAAAAAATTTGCAGAATGTTGCGCTGGATCATCTTTATTTCATTCTTCCTACTTCTAAGCATTTACGGCTTTCAAGCGATAAAAACCATTTTCAAGAACAATTGGGTGCAGTATCTATTCATTGCAGTCGCTATATTGATCATCGGTAATTTTATCTACAATTTTACTGGGGCTTCAGAAGGACGAGTGTTGACACCACCCAAGAGTTATGCTTTTGGTTTCCTTTTGGCGTTTTTGGTCCTTAACATGGTCATAGTTCCTATTTTGTTCGCTGAAGATATTGTTCGATTGATTGCAGGAGTTTATGATAAATTCTCAGCAAAGGAGTCTTTTTATATGCCATCCAGGAGACGATTTGTGAGCTTAATGGCTCTAGGTATAGCTTCGATTCCATTTGGAGCGTTATTATACGGCATGCATAAAGGCAAATATAACTTTAGGGTTCTGGACTATAGCTTGCATTTCGATGATCTGCCTGATGCTTTTGATGGTTACAGGATTACTCAGATCAGCGATATTCATTCTGGAAGTTTTGATAATAAGGAGAAGATCGAATATGCCGTGAACCTGGTCAATGAACAAGCATCAGATGCCATTATGTTTACAGGAGATATGGTGAACAATAAGGCTTCAGAGATGATTCCATGGAAAGACCTGTTTGGACAACTAAGTGCCAAGGACGGTGTTTATTCTGTATTAGGCAACCATGATTATGGCGACTATGTTAGATGGGCCACGGAAGAAGACAAGGCGAATAACCTTGATGAGTTGATGATCATCCAGAAAGAAATGGGCTTTGATCTCTTACTTAACGAAAGCCGTTTCATAGAAAAAGATGGCCAGCGGATTGCAGTGGTAGGTGTTGAGAACTGGGGCAAAGGTGGTTTCAAGAAGGCAGGGGACCTTAAAAAGGCCTCAAGTGAAGTTGATGCCGAGGATTTCAAGATTTTGATGAGTCATGACCCATCACATTGGGAAACAGAAGTCATTCAGGATGACTATCATTATCACCTTACTCTTAGTGGCCACACACACGGAATGCAATTTGGTATCGAGATACCTGGCTGGATAAAATGGAGCCCCGTAAAGTGGCGCTATAAGTACTGGGCTGGGATATATAAGGAATTTGGGCAATACATTAATGTAAATAGAGGCTTTGGTTATCTGGGATATCCAGGCCGTGTAGGTATTTGGCCTGAAATAACGGTTATCGAACTTAAAAAAGGCACTCCAACTACATAATTGCATGGAAATGTTATATTTGTGTACAGGACATTGATTTAAAACTTTAATGTATGTCAAAATTCGGGGAGTTAATAGATGTTGAAATTCCAGTGTTATTGGATTTTTATACAGAATGGAACGACCAATCCACCGCAATGCATCCAGTCTTAAGAGATGTAGCGGCCGCTCTTGGCGATAAGGCCAAGGTTATTAAGATCGATGTTGACAAGAACAAGGAACTTTCTGAAGCCTTAAGAGTTAAAGGCTTACCAACACTTATTATTTACAAGAATGGCGAAATGAAATGGCGTCAGAGTGGTGAGCAGGATGCTAACACCTTGATCGGCATTCTTCAAGAATACATTTAATTGTAATTACCTCAGAATTCTATTTTCTTGAATTGAAATCCTTTATTACTGAAGTGTTCCAAGACCCTTGGAAGCGCATACTTTACATTCTTGAATGCTTTCATGCTGTCATGCATCACGATGATGCTTCCACTGACTGAATTATCGAGGATATTTCTTAGACAAATCTCCTCAGATATACTTGCCATCCAATCTTTCGCAACAACATCCCACATTATGATCTTATAGCCTAGAGCGGATAGTTTTCTTGCTTGAGATCTTTTTATTCGTCCATAGGGAGGTCGAAACAATTTATGATGATTATGGCCATTGATATAGGTCTCTCCCATGAGGGTATTTTCTATATATACATCGGTATTGGTTTTCCAACCCTCTAGATGATGTTGCGTATGATTTCCAATAGCGTGCCCATTGCTTATCACTTTATCAAAAACCTGTGGATGCTTTTCTACGTTGTCTCCAATACAGAAAAAGGTTGCCTCAGCATTGTACGTGTCGAGTGACTCAAGAACGAATTCCGTGGCTTCAGGAACAGGACCGTCATCAAAAGTCAGGAACAAGGTCTTTTCGGAATTCGCATTGTTGACTTTAGAGAAATCCCAGAAGTAGTTTGGATACATCCTCTTAACAAGACCTGGCATCTTTGCAGGAATTCGAGTCATGGGTCTTTTATTGATTTAAACTATCAAGAGCCGATTTAATGCTATCTGGATCATCAGGTAGATCAGGATTCTCAGGTGTTAGTTCTATCTCATCAGGATCATTGTCATAAAAATGCCTGAATAATTTAAGATGATTCCTGAAAACCTCCATTTCGTCATCGGCAATGTCCTTGTCATAAAGAGCAACAACACCTACCAGGCTTTTGTAGCGTTCAATATCGGTTATTATTTCCTCTGCAAGGTCATATTGTTTATCAATATCAAGGCTACTGTAGTATTTCAAGTTCTCTTGGTATTTAAGCGCCACCTGCTTGTAGAGATTCCGTGCCTTTTCTTCAGCATTCACTTCATAATATGCACTTATGTATGGTTCTAGAAGCGTGTAGTAACCAAAATACTGGACCGGCATTTTTTCCATGGCCAGGTCGGCAATCTCTTCCGCCTTATCAAGTTTATTTTCATTTATGAATTTTTCTACCAAGCGGGCCAAGTTCCCACGATATGTAATGGAATTCTTGCGTGTTTCCGGATCATGGTAGATGTCTGGACTTTCGCTATTTCCCCAGTCCCATTTCTTCACAAGGTCATACATCAAGTCAGAATCAACGCGTCCCATATCAAAAGGATTCGCTTTGTCTACTGGAGACTTGATTGGCACCAATTTGTAGCACATGCCATCTAATTGTAAGTAATCCTTCATCCAAATATAATCGTCGTCTGAAAATGCACCACCTGAAAAATAGATAGGGCGTTTCCATTCGTTATTGGCAACAATATCGAGCATAAGCAAACGATTCTTGTACAAGGCACTTCCCTTAATCTTGATATCTAAATAAGGCAGGATCTTATCTGCATCTTTCTCCTTCACAATACCATTCTGTAATACCGTCTCCTTGTCTACAGGAATGCGCACATGCTCCGTAGGAAAGTAATTGGAATTTAAGTATTGATTCGGGTAGTAACTTACGTCTTCACCTGATTGTTGTAGTATGTACTTGACCTTTGTCTTTGGATTATCGTTCCCTATCCAGTTCAAGAAGTCCTTGATCATCATGGTATCCTTGGTAATGACCTGTTTTACTATATAATCACGTGTTCCGTATTTATATTGGTCATGAGTATATTGAGACGGAACTGGATCGCTTTCATAGGCCTTTCGCTTCATTTGGTCAATGTACCAATCCGTTTGGAACAGACTTGTATTTATAACCCTAACATCGGTTCTATAGCCCTCGATTTCCTGTGCGTACCATAAGGCAAAAGTATCATTGTCTCCAATGGTGAAAAGAATACCGTTCTCTGCACAAGAGTCTAGGTATTTGTGTGCCATGGACTGTGCCGTATACTTTCCAGATCGGTCATGGTCGTCCCAATTATTGGCAGCAAGGATTCCAGGAACGAGTATTAGGCAAACAACGGTTATGATGGGAGCCAGTATCTTGGATTTCGCATATTTCTTCAATCCATCATATATGGCATAAACGCCAAATCCTATCCAGATGGCAAAAACGTAAAATGATCCAACGACGGAGTAATCCCGTTCCCTTGGTTCAAATGGTCGTACATTGGTGTATACTTGAATGGCCAGACCCGTAAACAGGAAGAATACGAGCATGACCCAAAACAATTTCTTGTCTATATTATACAAGAAAAACAAGCCGATAAGACCCAATAAAAGTGGCAAGAAAAAATAAGTATTCCTTCCTTTATTGTCTTTCATGTCCGTTGGCAAATTTTCTTGTGACATGTCTAAGTGCCACTCATCAACTAGGTTAATGCCACTGATCCAATTACCATGATTATTATACTTGCCTTGCATATCGTCTTGGCGCCCAACGAAATTCCACATGAAATAACGCCAGTACATGTATCCTAACTGGTATTCGAGCAGATAACTTACATTACTTGCCAAACTTGGTTTTCCTATATCGATGTATTGCCCAAAGCGTTTAAGGAAGTCATGGTAATCCTCATAATCGACCATCCCTCTTGCAACGTCACCTTTAAAATCATTGATGGATCGTCGCAACTCCTCCTGCATTTGGTATTCCGGTTTAACTTTGAAATCCAGGAATCCAGTAAACAACATGTAATTCTCGGC
>Ga0265306_10001237_pt1 | contig 12478 bp, 11 predicted proteins | sample Helome_3_FD_192493 | JGI IMG/M metagenome (GOLD analysis project Ga0265306, IMG submission 192493) | Marine sediment microbial communities from subtidal zone of North Sea - Hel_20160420 (Illumina Assembly) | ecosystem: Environmental > Aquatic > Marine > Subtidal zone > Sediment ...
CAACTCATTCTTCTTGGTAACCTGGTTGGGGGGGATGCGGTCCGGCAGACAGATCCGGTTTATGCCGATACGACATTCACCGAACAGATCGTATTTGAACTGGGCGGCACAATCTTCGAGTTGCACCACGCGGGCCAGGCTCACACCCCCGGTGACAGCTACGTCTGGCTTCCTCAAGAAAACGTCATGTTCACCGGTGACATCGTTTACGTTGAGCGGATGCTGGGCGTCGGTTCACAGTCCAACAGCCGGAGCTGGATCGAGGTCTTTGAAACCATGGCCGCTTATAAACCACAGCACCTGGTACCCGGCCACGGTGATGCCACCGATTTATCCCGGGCCAGGCGCGATACCTATGACTACCTGGTTTTTTTGCGCGAGTCGGTTGCGGAGTTCATGGACAGTGGTGGAGACATGTCGGCAATAGGCAGTGTTGATCAGGCAAAATTCAACTACCTCCTCAATTTTGACGAGATTGCCGGCAGAAATGCGCAACAGGTGTTTAGCGAAATGGAATGGGAATAGCTTGCTGATAATCGATCGCGCCGGGTAAAGATCGCCAAACCCCTGTTTTTAAGGGCCAAATGTCCCAAATCGACGGTTTTATCGTCCCTTTGTGCAAAAACCTGGTTTCTTTGCTAGTCTCGATAAGGCACTATTCGTTATACGCCAATCATTGCTACCCTGGTTACTTGGAATCACAACACTTGTCAAAACAGCTATAAGGTCGGAACGACTGAGGTAGCTGCTGCGAAAATGCAAATAAATTCCCGTAAACACTGCCTGAAAATGGCTTGCAACGGATCGAGCTCTGGCTGAACCGTTACAAGGTGGATCGCTTTGCGTCCGGGTCGCGCACAACTATCCCGTTTCGAAACGGTGAATTCGAATAGGGGATTATCAGAATGATTCACCATTATTAGTGAGAAAATGAGCATGAGTAAAGGTACAGTAAAGTGGTTCAATGCAACCAAGGGCTATGGTTTCATCACTCCCGAAGATGGCGGCAAGGATCTTTTTGTCCATCATTCCGAAATCAGAAGTGGTGACGACTATGCAACCCTGAATGACGGCCAGGCGGTTGAGTTCGAGGTTGGCCAGGGCCAGAAAGGACCCTGTGCAAATAATGTTGTTCCAATCTAGGTCAGGAACACGAAATTAATAAAAGTTAGCGGCCCGGGCTGACGCAGGGCCGCTGCAGGTCGGCACCAATTCATGTTGTAGGCCCGCCTGACAGGGATTGTGATAACCCAGGTCTGGGATCCGGCTGGGGTATTACCGCATTTTTGCCGAGCGGACCGGTGTACCCGACGCGCCTCGATGACGCTTCCCTGCCGTTAAAGATTCTCCTCGCGACCGATCACCTTAACTTCGGGGAAAACTTCGTGCAGCGTTTCATAGAATAAATCCAGCTCTCCCTTATGCGCACCATCGACATCGACCAGTTGCAGTAATTTGCGCATGAAAGTCATGCGTACCGCCGGATTGTCTTTGAGGTAGAAGTTGATGGTGTGCAAATCACCATGCACATCCGCGGTTGAGCCCTTGGCGGCCTGGTAAAGATGATCGACCTGCTCTTCATTGAGGTCAAACTCCTGCTTTAAGATGCGATCAAATTCATGTTTTTCTTTCGCATCGACGTGCTGATCTGCGTTGATCACGTGGTACAACACCGACGCCAACGCGCTGTGCAGTATTTCATCTTCGGGGTAATCGAACAGCTTGCTTTCATTCTTGAGGGTATCAAACCAGTGGGTCAGCGATTCAAACATAGCAGGATCCTATCTTTTCGGGTTATCAAGACGCATGAAATTATATCCATTTATTATCATAACATTAGGATGATTTTTAGCAGTCGCCATTGATTTGTATCAAACAGCCTAGAAAATTCCGCTGCGTTTCAGGGCCATGTATTCGTTGATCAGGGTCGAATGCATGTAGGACGGGGGCGTATCGGCAACTATAATATTATCGCTGCGCAACTGGGCATACATTTCCGATTGCTGCTGCAGATGGTTGGCGACACCGCAATACCTTAATGCATCGTCAATCGAAACCACCTCGCTGGCCAGGGTGTCGGTCAGTACCTGCTGCCGCATCGAGGCCACCATGACCAGGTGGTGTTGCGACAAAAGCCTCGCGGCCTGTGCCAGATCATCACGATCCTGGGGTTCCAGCGATGAAATCAGGATAATCAGTGAACGGCGCGATTGTCGCGTCAATAACTGCTGTGCGACTTCGAGGTAATCGCTGGCGGCGAGCGAGCTGTCAAGATCGTAAATCTGGTCCAGTAGGCGGCTGATCTGAAAGCGTCCCTTGATCGGCGCGACCCAGCGCGATTGACCAGCGAAACTGAGAAAACCCACGCTGTCCCCCTGGCGCAGTGCGACAAAGGCGGAGATCAGCAGAGCGTTGAGGGCATGGTCGAAATGACTGATTTCCCCATCCTTGGCTCGCATCCGCCGTCCACAATCCAGCAGGAACACAACCTGCTGATCGCGCTCTTCCTGGTATTCACGCGATATCGGTTTCTGAAAGCGTGCGGTTGCCCGCCAATCAACCTGGCGCAGTGAATCACCGACGCGAAAATCGCGCAGTTGGTGAAAATCGGTACCCTCGCCGCGACGCTGGTGCAACTGTAAGCCGAGATCGAGGTAGAGTTGATCGCTGCCGATAAACGACGAGCGAAACAGCGGTTTATAGTTTGGATAGATCTTCGAGGACTGGGCTTCACCATAGTAAAAGTTCTTTTCCCACAGCTTCCAGGCCGATATAACGCGGCAGCAAGGCGGTTCAAAATCGGCCGGGCCTCGCCGTAACGGCATAATCGAGTAGCGCAGCTCGGCATGCGCTCCGGGATCGAGCGTTAGCCTTACCGGTAAGCCCTCGAGATGGATCTGCGCCGGCGGAAAATCGGTCAGCCAGAATTGCTGGCGGTGCCGACCCTGGTTGCTGACCCTGATCCCGACCCACTGGCGGATACCGAGCGCGAGGTGCGCTTCGAGTTTGCGCGTCACTTCCAGTCTGGGCTTGCGCAGCGCAAATCCATCGAGCGACGCCAGTAGCGCCAGCGGGCCAAACCAGCACCAGAAAACCAGCTTGATCTCGAATAATCGCGGCCACTCCAGAATCGTTGCCACCGCTGCAAGCAGCCCCAGCAACAGCCAGACCAGCAGCAACTGAATCAGTAACCGGGATGGTTTCATGAGCGCGGGGCGTCGACCTTTTCCAGCAGGTTGGCAAGCACTTCATCGACGCCGAGGCCATCGATTTCCACCTCCGGCGCGAGAATGACCCGGTGTCGCAATACTGGTAATACCATTGATTTGACATCGTCCGGCGTAACAAACCCGACTCCGTTAATCAGTGCCATTGCCCTCGCGCAACGCAGCAAGGCAATGCTTGCGCGCGGACCGGCTCCATGCCGCAACAACGTGGTGCCGCGAGTTGCACGCACCAGGTTAACCGCGTATTCGGCGACCTTGTTGTCAACCTCGACCGCAGCGCATTGCTGTTGCGCGGCCTCGACATCGAGTAATTGCCGGGTATCGTCCGGGTCACCAGCAAAGGATTCCACGGCATAACGCGTCGCGATCAGGAATTCGTCATCAGCCAGCGGGTAGTCGATGTTGATCTTGATGATAAACCGGTCCAGTTCCGCCTCCGGTAGCGCGTAGGTCCCTTCCTGTTCGATCGGATTCTGGGTCGCCAGCACCATGAAAGGCTTGCCGACTTCGAGTGACTTGCCATCCAGCGTGACCTGGTATTCCTGCATGACCTCGAGCAGCGCGGCCTGGGTTTTGGCAGGTGCCCGATTAATTTCGTCGGCCAGTAACAGATTGGTGAAAACCGGGCCCTGCTTGAGTACAAACTTGCTCTGCGACATATCGAACATGACATGCCCGGTAACATCTCCGGGCATCAGGTCGGGTGTGAACTGGATGCGCTTGAACTTGCCGCCGATCCCGGCAGCGAGTGTCTGCACCAGCAGGGTTTTACCGAGACCCGGCACCCCCTCGATCAAGACATGGCCACCCGCAAGCATCGCGATTAAAACCTGGTCGACGACCTGCGACTGTCCGACCAGCCGACTGTTTATGTGTTGCCGAAGCGTATCAATCGCCGCGGATATTGTGCTGCTTGAATCATTCATAGTGATTGCTCGATGTGTTTTAAGAGTCTTACCGTTTGTACAAAAGAAGTTTCGTTGAAGTCAGCGCGAGTGAAGGCGTGCGCAATTGCCTCCGGATTGAGATCACAGCGCTCGCCGATCAGCTCGAACTGTCGTGCCTGGTCAACCTGGCCAAACTCGCCCAGTTTCAGGCTGGCACGTCGTAGCACCCGCGTGCGTAACGGTTCCACCAGGTATCGTCCCTGGCGACGGTGCCACAGGTAATGCGAAACTGATGAGAAATGCTCTCCGAGGGCCCGCGCATATGACAGGTTACGCGGTACCAGTCGGCCAAAGCGATAGCCGGTCCGCCATATCCAGATCAATATCAATAACCCGGCCGCGATTAATACCTCGCTCGCATTTTGTCGCATCAGGACCCAGATCGAGTCACGTAACACCGACCGCAGAATGGCGAAGTTGCCCTCGTCCGAGCTCAATAGCCATAGCAGGTAGGCATGATCGTACTGATCAATTTGATACGACGTCCAGATGCCCGGATCAGAAATAATCGTTAACAGGCCGTTGCCAACCTCGAACTGCATCATGTGAACCCCGTATTCCGAGTAAGACCAGCTGAATGGCCGCGGTTCGATGACACTCTCGGCATCCAGGATATAGGGATGCAGCAGGATTTTGGCGTCGTCAAACGCGACTTCGACTTCACCGATGTCATCGGCAAACTCTACCTGCGTGATGGAAACTTCCTCATCATTCAGGGATTGCGCAATTTCTTCCCTGGATTTCCCCGCTTCGATCTGGCGATTGTAGTCACGCAGGGTTTCACTCAATGGTTTTTCCTCGTTCTCGTCTTCGGCTTCGGCTTCAAACTCACGCCAGTCAACCTCGACCGAAAATTCGCGCAACAGCATGTCATCGTCATCGGACACCAGGTCAGCGGTGTAAATGACATTGCCACCCTGCTCTAACCAGTCCATAACCTGCGCGAGTTGACGCGGGGTCTGCACCTGGTTGGCGTCACTGAAAAAAAGCGTGCCGAGGCCGGAGAGTTCATCGAGTCGGGTCAGGCTATCAACGTCGGTTACCTCGATGCCGCTGCGCGTCATGAACTTCTGTGCCGCCAGGTAAGGATTACGCAATGCGTCGACACTCCAGCCCGATTCCTCCGTTTCCTCGTAAAACTCGATGCTCGAATAGAGCCCCCAGCCGACCAACCCAAGCAAAACCAGTCCCGCAACGAGCTTGAGATAAGAACTACCGCGGTTCATCGGATAACTCCGCGGTCCAGGCATTGCACAACCCCTCGATGGTTTCACTCTGCGGTAGCTGGTGCCCGTAGGCGAGTCGACGCCAGACAGTGGTAAGTTGCCAGAAGTATTCGCTGAGCGAGTCGATTCCGCGGGCCCTGACCAGCGCGGCACACTCGGCCTCGGTATGGCTGGCGCGAAATTCAAGTTCGTGTTTGTCGATCAGGCGTGACAGCGAAGCGCGATACAGCAGGCTCAGTGCTTCCCGGTAACTACCCTCGGCCCACAATAGCATCACCTGGGCCGGCACATCGGCTGGCAGGCTTTGCGGGGTCACATCGAGGCCAAACAGGACCTCGGGCGCGACGTCCTTTGGCGGTCCTCGTCCCAGCCTCGACAGGGGTCCGCGAAAGCGCCGAAACAGGTAAATCATCAACCCGGCAAAAACGATGATGATCAACAGCTTAACCCAGGTTGCGATACTGCTCAGGGTATCCGACCAGTCCCGGTATAGCTCCAGCCACTCAAGAAAATCGATCATCCATTCCGGGAATACCTCCTCGTCCGGGTCGCTCCATCCCTTGAAACGCCATTTACGCACCGTCCTTTCCTGTCCAAAATCCTCGTCCTGCAACACCGACTCGATCAGTTGCCTGGCTGAATCGCGGTCAAGCTCGGTTGCGGCGTCAACCGGGGCCGGTGACGTTAGCATTACCACTCCAGCAAGAATGATGGCTGCAATCGCGCCTGCCCCGTGAGTCCTGGCCTGCTGTTTGCGATTGGCCAGATTGCGGAAGCTGATTTCAATATCCCAGGCTTCGAGCTCGATTCTGCGATTGAGATAAAGCGCAAAACCGGCCATGGTATGGAACGGCATAACCAGGGTCATTGCCGCAATTGCGGCCAGGGTATAAATCCACTCACCCGCCAGGGTGAGGTCATTGAAACTGTCGTTATAGCGGATTCCAAACGTATCGGGGGTGAAGAAGTCGAGCAGTATTACGATGCCGAAGGCGACCAGCAATTCGAAACAAAAGCATACCAGCTGGTTTCCGAAGGCGACATCGCTATACCGGCCATGCAGTATACGCAGGCGTTGACGACGCGCCTCGCCCTTCAATTCCTCGAGCAGCGTCACCGGGTTATCGAAGGCGCGTTGCACCGAGAAGCGCCGCCACAGCAACCATGGCAGAATGTCCTTGAGCGGCAGCGCCTTCATATTGGACCAGGTATCCGGCTCCTCGTCGAACAACATGCGACTGCCAATATAAAGCGGCAGGCGTTCCCAGAAGGGTTTTAGCCACCAGATAAACAGCAGTGCCCAGAAAGGGCTCTGTGAAAACACTCCTAGTAACACGACCGACAGCGGTAGCAGCGGCAGCAGGCTGGCGATGTATAGCTGGCGCCACCAGGCGCGCGCCATCATGAAACCAAGATCGACGGCCTGCCAGCCCGAGCGCAGACAGGCGTTAACCTGCAGCTTATCCAGATTCATGACGACGTCCGGAAAATGAATAGACCAGCACCAATGCCCATAGAATCGCGCCAACCGTGTACTTTGTCGCGATCGACAGGCTGGTGCTCGAAGACCAGAAAGCCTCCAGGAACGCGGCAATGATCAGCATCAAAACGATGCCGTAAAGCATCGGCACAACGTCACGTCCGGCTTTGCGCAGCGAATCCAGCCGCGACGACTGTCCCGGGTTGAGGATCGCGTAACCGAGTCTCAGGCCTGCGGCACCACTGAATACGATCGCCGTCAGCTCAAACGAGCCGTGGCCGACCACGAACGGGTAAAACGTATCGACATAGTCGAGACGGGTTAAGTGTCCGGCAATACTGCCCATGAACATGCCGTTGAAAAACAACACCAGCAGGGTACCGATGCCAACCACCATGCCGCCCGCAAAGCAACGGAAAGCGACGCTGATATTATTCTTGATGTAAAAACCGAACATGAAAATATCGGTTTCGGCCTCGCGCTCGCGACCGATTTTACGTGCCTCGGGATCGTACATACGCTCCATCTGGCGCACCTCGGGCCCATCGAGCACGCTGTAGATCGCGTCTTCGTCGACATAAGTCCACGCACCGGCGACCAGGCCGGGCAACACCATTACCAGAAATGCGACCAGGATAAAATAGCGATGACGGTAAATCGAAAGCGGAAAATCGCGTTTGAAAAAGGCATAAATATTAAGGCGTGTTTCTGCCCGATAACGGTATAGCTCGCGGTAAAGATCGAGTACCAGGCTGTTCAGCCGTTCCACCAGCGCGGCATCGTAAAGACGCTCCTTGGCAATCGACAGGTGCTGGCACAGGAGCAGGTAATTTTCCGCCAGCACCTTGCTGTTAGCCGCCTGCGTGGGCTTTTGTAACGACTCCTCGATCTGCTGCCAGGTAGCCCGGTGCTGCGCTTCGAACAGTTGCTGTTTCATCGTACCCCCAGGAACCAGGCGCCGATGCGCTGTAACCGTTCTACCCCGTCATCCCCCTTTTCATGCGTGATACCCTCGAGAATATTCGCCAGTTCCTGCTGCCGGGGTTCGGAGAGCTGGTGACTGCGCTGCATGAATTCGATGATTGAAGACTGCTCGGTTCGCAGCAGCGGGGTCGGCGGCGCGAGCGGCACGATCTCCTGCAAGACTGCCGGTTTCGACGACTCCGGCACGCTGATCACCAGGGTTCCGGCAGCCAGGTCGCCGAGCCTTTGAAAACGCTGGTTCGACAGCATCGTTACCAACCCGGCCAGGTAGAACAGGGGCAGGAAATCAACCGTGCGTAACAGGTTACGTACCATCGAGGTGCCCAGCGTTACCGGGCTCAGATCGTCATTAATGACCGATATTTTCAGCAGTTTCTTTCCGGGCGTCTGCCCGCGCGCGAACACCTCGAACAGCACCGGGTATAGCCACTCGATGACAAATAAAAAGATCAGGAAAAAACCACCACCCATACCGAAGCTGCCGAACGGGATCGACAGCAGCGACATAATGAAAATGATGATGCCGCGAATGCCGAGGTCGATGGCAAAAGCGAGGAATCGCGGTATGGGTCCGACAACCTGTGCTTCAAGGTTGATACCCCCCGGAATCTCGACCCGATAGCTTGTATCCAGCAATAACGTTCCTTAATCCGCGAGGGTCCTGGCCTCGGCGCCAAACAGTTTAAAGTAAACCAACGCGTAGGCCAGTGAAACCCAGGGGACTATCCAGATTAACGGAATAGTCAACGGTATCATCCCCAGCGTTACCAGCAGAATGATCAACAACAGAAATCCCGAGGCGCGAAACCAGATCCGCGTGACTGCCTTGCGTGATGTCTCGAGCGCCTGCCAGGCCGTCATATCTTTCTCGATCATCAACGGCAGCGAAAACATGTAGGCAAAGGAAAGATAGATACCGGGAATAATCAGCAGGATGTAACCGAGCATAATCATCAGCGTCATCAGAATATACCAGAGTATGGCGCCCGGAATGCGATGGAAATAATTGAACACGGAACTGGGAGAAACCGATCTTTCCTGCGCGTGACGGATACCCATAATCGTGATACCTGCAATCATCGGCATGGTCGCAGCAATCGCGACGATCTGTATCAGCGATGCCAGGATTGACGAGGTCGCCTCGTCTGCACCTACGGCTACCAGCCCAATAACGATCGGAACACTGATCAGGGCTGCTACCAGGTAGACGACGAGCCAGATCACGGTGGCGATATGGCACTTGAGCTTGAATCCTTTCAGGCCGCGCCAGGCTTCGCCGAGCGTCTCGAGCATCCCGATTTCTATATTGCCTGCAATTGCGTCTCCTACATTGCCGCCACTGCGTTCGGATCGATCGTCATACGCGAGGTCGGCCTCAGGAGTAGCGTAGATATCGCTCATGGGTAGTAAGTCCTTGATTTAACTGGTCGGTTGCCCCCTGATTATAGCAGGATAAAAACGCAATGCGTGCCGGCTGGAGAAGGCTCCGATGCACAGGCGGTCAACCTCTTATTCGTCGTTCGCCGTTGCACCGTCTTCGGTGATTTCGGCGAAAAGTTCAGGGAACTGATCAATGACTAACATGGTTCCCCCGGCGAAGGTAACTCGGGGATCCGGCAAATTTATTACGCTGGGGAACACCGTCCGCCGATTATCGCCGGACAGCGGCAGCCTGCGGACAAATATACTCGAGCGTCAACTGTGCCGCGAGCAACGCGGTAATTTCGCTTTGATCGTAATCCGGTACGACTTCGACCACATCCATACCGATAAAATTAATCCCCTGTCGAAGCCGGTGTGGGCACCAACTTTCTCGGTGTGTCGCATACCATGCGACATTACAAGACTGCGAACTTTCGCGCTGAACTGGCCGACGCCACGCCATTCGAGCAGTGGAGTGAAGCCGGCAGTAAGGACATGCAGCAACGGGCCTACGAATGCTGGCAGCGGATGCTAGCGGAGTATGAAGCCCCGCCAATCGATCCGGCGATTGACGAAGCGTTGCTGGATTACATCGCCAGGAAAAAGGCATCCATGGAAGACGCCTGGTACTAGTGATCAGGAATCCCGGCCCGGTTGCGGAATCACTAACGCATCAACGATAGTGCAACCCGATTGATTAACGATTACCGGGTTCAGATCGATCTCGGCAATTGCACTATCCAGGGTAACCGCCAGCTGCGAAAATCTTACCACCAGCTCGACCAGTGCCGCACGGTCAACCGCGGCCTGGCCACGAACCCCGGCCAATAACTGGGCCAGCCGCGTCTGATCGATCATCGCGTCGGCCTGTTCGCTGTTCACCGGCGCAAGCCTGAACGTACGCTCGGCGAGTATCTCGATCAGGATTCCGCCACAGGCGATTATCACCAGTGGCCCGTACTGGAGATCGTTTTTCATGCCGATAGACACTTCTACACCGGGTTCTATCATCGGCATGACCACGACCCGGTCCCCGAGCCGCGTTTGCAAATCGCGGTAGGCTATTTCAAGCTGTCGATGATCATCGATTCCGACTATGACCCCATTTTTATCCGATTTATGGGCTATCCCCGGCATCGCGGTTTTTAACACCAGCGGGTAAGCGAGTGAATGCGCAATTTCGCACAATTGCTCGAAACTTTTCGCCAGCCGGAACTCAACCGTTGGCAGACCAAAATCAGACATCAGGCTCAACGAGGCAATTTCATCGAAGCGGTTATCCGCGCTTAACCGACTTGACCAGTGCTCGACCATCGCCGGATCAAACTCGAACTCGTTCGAGCAGTCCACGGCGTACTCGCCGATTCGATAATTCATCAGGTTACGCACTGCGCGCAATGCTACATCGATACCGTTGATCACCGGAATGCCCTGCGCTGTCAGCTCGGCCGCGGTTTGATGAATATTGGTAAAGCTGCAGCTATTGACCAGCAGCAGCGGCTTGTCGCTATAGGCTGACAACTGCCGGGCCACGTCGAACAGTTCCGGGTAATGACAGAAGCCGTCGCGAAACTCGAACTCGAAGCTCATCAACCCGGTCTCCGCATCATCGAGCAGGGCCTTGCCGCAGGCAAGGTAGGTTTGAAAAGTGTTGTTACCGAGCGCACCCATGCCATCCATGGGATTGACCGCTTCGAGCCCGGTCTCGAGATGCTCGCGCAGCACGCCTGTCGTGAGCGGAGAAATCTGTGCAAAAGGTATACCGTAGCCCTCGGCCAGGTCGATCATCTGCTCACGCATACCGCCCGAATCTAGCATGCTGGCGAGCCCGCCACCTTTAACGCGCAACCCGGTCGCAAACAGCATCGCGCTGATAATCATTTCGTCGGCATCGTGGCACAGAATTGCCCCGTGGCGTTCACACAGGGCGATAAATGCCTCGTGATCGCCGACGATAGCGCCGGAATGACTCATCGCCAACTGCGCCGATTTTTCCGTGCGCCCGAGACGCGTGATGACGACGGGGATCGATTTAGCGCGCGCCTTTTGCAGGGCAGCGACAAATGCCGGCCCATCGCGCACCGTTTCCAGCAGAATTGCGAGCACGCGGGTTGACGGCTGCTCAAGCAGGTAATCCATGTAATCGCCGACGCCCGCGTTGGTTTCCTGCCCACTCGAAATGACGTAGTTGAAACAAAAGCGCTGGTCGTTGTTGGCCAGGTAGGTCATTCCCGACCCCGAGTGCAGGATCATCGCGATATGCCCTTGCGGACGACCCGCTGGCGGGTAATCAAAACTGACCATGATATTGTGATCATAGTTATAGAATCCCATCGAATTGCCACCGCAGACGGGAATACCAGCCTCGGCAGCGCTGCGCCGAAGACGTTCGGGAAGCCTCGGCTCGGGATCATTCTCGATATAGTTCGCCGCGTAGATCATGATACCGCCAACTTGCAACCTCAATGCCTGCTGGAAGCTTTGCTCCAGCGCGACGCCGCTAATAGCGTAGACGACCAGGTCGGGCATCCCCGGCAAATCTTCGAGCGAGGCATAACAGGGTTTGCCATACAGTGACTGATAGCGAGGATTAACCGAGAAAATTTCGCCGGCATACCCACTTTCCGACAACTGATTGTGGGTGATCGCCGCAAGGCTTCCCTGGCGATCGGACGCACCAACAATGGCGATGGTTTGCGGGACCAGCAAGCGCTGTAACCAGTGCGACATGGCTTCGAATGAATCAGTGAATGCGGCGCGATTTTGACATATATTGCGGTCACACACACATATGTTTTCGGGAGCAGCAATGAATGCGCAAGTGAGGGTAGAAACATACGACCGCGTCGTGGAAATCACTATCGACCGGCCACCGGCCAACGCGATCAATACTGACGTTTCGAACGCGATTTACCAGGCCCTGAAAATGCTGCAGGAGGACGATAACCTTAGCGTTGGAATTATTACCGGCAGCGGTGAACGCATATTCAGCGCAGGCTGGGATTTAAAGGAAATTGCGGCGCTCGACAACAATGTGGAAGCGGTCAATAGCGCCTATAACTGTCCCGGTGGTTTCGCCGGAATCAGCGAATTCTGGGGCCTCAAAAAGCCCGTGATTTCCGCCATTAACGGCATGGCGGTTGGCGGTGGCTTCGAAATCGCGCTGGCATCCGACCTGGTCGTTGCCGCAGA
>Ga0265306_10001238_pt1 | contig 12470 bp, 10 predicted proteins | sample Helome_3_FD_192493 | JGI IMG/M metagenome (GOLD analysis project Ga0265306, IMG submission 192493) | Marine sediment microbial communities from subtidal zone of North Sea - Hel_20160420 (Illumina Assembly) | ecosystem: Environmental > Aquatic > Marine > Subtidal zone > Sediment ...
CGCAATGACAATGACTATCATGATACTACCCGCACACGCTTCCTCATTGACTGACCAGCCATTTCAAACACTATGGCCATAACACGACTGCAGCCCGACGCCCTGTACCAGTACTGCGACCCGCAGGCGTTTGATTTCGACAGCACCACGGAGCTGGAAGATCTGACGGAAGTGATTGGCCAGCCCCGTGCGGTCGATTCAGTCAGATTCGGCATGGGTATCCGGCACAAGGGCTACAACCTGTTTGCCCTCGGCCCGACCGGCACCGGCAAGCATGCGCTGGTGCAGCGTTACGCCACCGGCCAGGCACAGGGCGAACCGGTTCCGCCGGACCTGTGTTACGTCAACAATTTCCAGCAACCACATGAACCGCGCATGCTGCAACTGCCACCCGGACACGGCGTGCAACTGGAGCGGGACATGAACCAGCTCATCGAGGACCTGCACGCCGCCATACCCACGGTGTTCGAGAGCGACGAGTATCGCACCCGTTCACAGGCAATCGAGGACGAACTCGATGAGCAACGCGAACAGGCACTGAAACAGGTCAATGCCGATGCCGAGCAGAAACACATCGCCCTGATCCGCACACCGACGGGATTTACCCTTGCCCCGGTGCGCGACGGGGAAACCATGAGCCAGGACGACTTCGAAAGCCTCTCGAAGAAGGAACGCAAGCGCATCGAGAAGGATACCGAGGCATTGCAGGAACAGCTGCGCAGGATGCTGCACGAGGCGCCGAAATGGGAAAAGGCAGTGCGTGTCAGCATGAGCGAGTTGAACCGGGAAATGGCCGCCAGCGCCATTTCGCACCTCATCGATACATTGCGGGACACCTACCACGGACTGCCCGGGGTCATTCGCTATCTCGATAGCGTGGAGAAAGACGTTATCGAGAACTTCCGCCACTTCCTCAGGCATGACGAGGAACGGCATGGCCTGAATATTCTCGGCATGGAGCTGGGGCAGCGCGATGAAGAGCAGCAAATGGACAAGCGCTACCGGGTCAATGCCCTTACCGCACACCAGGACGATAGCGGCGCACCGGTCATCTACGAAGACTATCCCAGCTATAACAATCTGATCGGGCGGGTCGAACACCGTGCCGAACTGGGCGCCCTGATTACGGATTTCACCATGATCAGGCCCGGCGCCCTGCACCGCGCCAACGGCGGCTACCTGATGCTGGACGCACTCAAGATATTGATGCAGCCATTTGCCTGGGATGGCCTGAAGCGCGCGCTGCAGTCAGGCGAGATTCGCCTCGAATCACCGGCCCAGCTGATGAGCATGATCAGCACCGTATCACTGGAACCTGAACCGGTCCCGCTGGACATCAAGGTCATCCTGCTCGGCGAACCGCATATTTACTACCTGCTCTCCATGTACGACCCGGAGTTCAATGAACTGTTCAAGGTCGCCGTTGATTTTGATTTCCGCATGGACCGTACCCGCGAATCGCAACAGCTCTATGCGCGCCTGATCGGAACGGTTGCACGCCAGGAATCACTGCGCCCGCTGGACCGCTTCGCGGTTTCCCGCGTCGTTGAACACAGCGCCCGGCTGCTGGAGGATGGTGAGAAGCTGCTGACCCACACCCGCAGCCTCACAGACATCCTGCGCGAGGCTGACTACTGGGCAGGCCAGCGAGAGCATGCAACCGTCAGCCGGGAAGATGTGCAACAGGCAATCGATACCCGCATCCACCGCGCAGACCGCATCCGTGAACACATGCAGGAGGAAATCCGTCGTGGGACACTGCTGATCGATACGAGCGGTGAAAAAACCGGCCAGGTCAACGGCCTCTCGGTCATTGACCTGGGCAATTTCATGTTTGGCCGGCCGGCACGCATCACGGCACGGGCACGCATGGGCGACGGTGAAGTCGTGGATATCGAGCGCGAGGTGGAACTGGGTGGCCCCATACACTCCAAGGGCGTTTTCATCCTCGCGGCCCTGCTGGGCGCATGTTATCTGCCTGACCGTCCGCTGGCAGTCTCGGCCAGCCTGGTATTCGAACAGTCCTACAGTGAAGTCGAGGGGGACAGCGCGTCGTCGGCGGAATACTATGCCCTGCTGTCAGCACTTGCCGATGCCCCGCTGCGACAGTCGCTGGCCGTCACCGGGTCGGTCAACCAGCTTGGCAGGATACAGCCGATCGGCGGTGTCAATGAAAAGATCGAGGGCTTCTTCGACATCTGCAATATTCAGGGCCTGACCGGTGACCAGGGCGTGATCATCCCGGCAACGAATGTCAAACATCTCATGTTGCGCGATGATGTGCGCAAGGCAGTGGAGGACGGCAGGTTTGCCATCCACGCCATCGACACGGTCGATGACGGTATCGAGTTACTGACCGGCATCCCGGCCGGGCAACGGGACAAACAGGGAGTATTTCCCGCGGGCAGTATCAACCGCCGCGTGGAAGACACCCTTGCGCAATACTCCGAGGCCATGCAGACCTATTCCGGGAAAGGCGGAAAGTCGCAACCGGCACAGGACAGTTCTTCCGTATGACACCCGCCACCGAAGAGCACACTACCCGTCACGTTGTCGTCACCCTGGACGCATTCGAGAGCGGACGCCCGGCACTGGAGACCGCCGTGAGACTTGCCGCGCTGACGGGCGCTCATCTGGAGGGGGTGTTCGTCGAAGACATCAACCTGATACGACTGGCGGAACTTCCGTTTCTGCGCGAACTAAGGCCCTCGTCTCTGGCCGAGCAAGCGATCAGTTCACAACGCATGCAGCGTGAATTACGCAGCCTGGCACGCCAGGCCAGGCGCATGCTTGAACAGGCCGCGGTGGAGATGGGTGTGCACTGGTCATTCCAGGTATGGCGTGGCCATGCCGGCGCCGAGACACTGGCTGAAACCTTCAGCGCCGATATACTCAGTCTGGGGCGGGTCAGCTCACTGCGCTCTTCAGGCACCTGGCCCGCAAGTGGATTGCGTGCACGCCGCCGCAGTGAATCACCCTCGCATATCAATGTGCTGTTCAGCAATTCGAAACAGTCGGTGCGGGCACTGACGACAGCCTGCCGCCTGGCAAACGATCTCGGCGCACCTGTCTCGGTAATCCTGCCGGCAAAGCGGAAAGCAGACCCGCAGCAACTCAGGCAGAAGGCGCTGACACTACTCGAGTCTTGCGGACAGGCTGCCCGCTTTGTGCAACTGAGCGGCAGCAGCTTGCAGAGCCTGGAACAGCTCACCGGCATATCCAGACAATGCATCCTTATTACCGGTAGCAGACACACATTGCTGCAACAGGCCGGCCTCGACCGGTGCCTGGACACTCTGACCTGTCCGGTACTGCTGGTGCGCTGACGAAGAAGATCATCCGGAACATACATTATGCAGCACCCGGGCCGGCTGTCAGCGACCGGTCCTGCAGGACGTTGCCTGCAGGTCATAGGGACTGCTAGGTGACGTGATGCTTGCCGATGAGTGTTACCGTACTTGCCTGCGGCCCTTCCTCCCCCGCCTCTTCCACGAACCGCACCTCACTGCCGACCGCCAGCCTGTCAAAGGCATTGTCCAGCACACTGTTGCGATGGAAATATATCAGTCGCTTGTCCGGGGTCTCGATCCTGCCATAATCCTCATCGGCATTCAGGCTTGTCACAGTGCCATGCGCCGGGGTCTCGTGACTCTTGACCTTGCCACGCCGCTTGCGCGCATAGTCTTCCAGCTGCCGCTTCATCGCATCGAAGGCATCGCGAATGGCCACGTAGACGTCTTCATGCGAATGATCCTTGTGGTGATGCTCATGGGTCACCAGCAGCTCGCCATCCGGCACGGTCATATCGATGCGCACCTGGTATAAGCTGCCCTTGTGATGATGGCCATGGGGGGACTCCACCATGACCCGGCAACTCATGACATGGTCGTAAAACCGGTCAAGTTTTGCTGCCTTTTCACGAATGCGCGCCTCAATGGCATCGGAGGGTTCCATATCACGGAATGTAATCTGCAAGGGTATTTGCATAATGCTGTTCTCTTGTTGTGTGCTCTGATCGATGATTTAGCTGCAACTTATGCCACAGGCCCGCAGCGTACATTGACGTGTATCAATTACCCTCACTGATTCCGGCATGAAAGTAATGGCCCGTCCTGCAAACTGTCCGGAACCTGACAGACCTCACTGATCCTGATAACAGCTGCCTTCACGAATCCAGACACCACGCTCTTCACAGCGCAACAGCTCGTCTCCGCTGCAAACATATTCACCGATGGCATAGGACTGGTCATTGAAATAACAGGCCCCGCTTTCCAGTTCCAGGTCCAGCGAAAGCTCATCGTCGTCCGTCTCGTCGAAGATGGGAGAATTTTTCAGTTCCGGGTCAGGGGCACCGACCTTCGGCAAATCCCGTGCTTTAGTCATAATTGCGACTCCTCGCGTGCTAGAAAACTATGTGATTCAGCGTGTCCACGGGCGCGGTACACGCCGGCACAGTGACGGATTGTAACAGCCCGGACCGGTCTTGTCGGCTGTGAACAACAGCAATCGACCGGCGTGATATTGCCGGACTCCGGCTGCGCGACCAGGGGATGCATGCTGCCTTGTTCAGCGCCAGTCCAGGGCGAGTCTGCCGTGTTCTGATTCTACGATGCGTGTACCGAAAGACCGGCTCTCACGGTCCAGTATGCTCCGCAACCACTCGCCATCCTCGCGACTCGCATGATTGAGGCGGAACCGGCTGCGCTGCAGCGGGACCATCTCCAGCGACACCAGTTCGCCAGTGCTGCGCTGCAGTGTCACCAGGTACAGCAGCGCCAGTTCGGTCCGGTATTGCTCGTGACCGCTGATGCCTTCGTAGTCATTGATCAGGTCGCCGCAACCGTAGATGACGGGTTTGCCCCGGTAGACTTCCAGACCGAGGGGATGGTGCGAGGAATGTCCATGCACCAGGTCCACCTCCGCCGTCTCGATCAGCGCACGGGCAAAACCGGTGTGTGCCGCCGGTATGGCATATCCCCAGTTGTCGCCCCAGTGCAGCGACACCACCACCAAGTCACCGGCTTGCTTGCGGGCATGTATGGCACGGGCAATTTCACCGACCGTTTGGCTCGACAGGTCAGGCAACAGGTTGACACCCGCCCGCCCATCCGTCGCCGCCCAGTCCTGTGGTATACCGCTGCTGCCGAGGCCGCCGGCAAACACCAGCACCCGGCCCGGCCCCGGCAGGTCCAGGACCGCGGGTGCCCGTGCCGCGGCCCGGTCCGCGCCGGCGCCCGCATATGCCAGCCCGGCCGTCGCCAGGCTTGCCAGGGTTTCACCGAGACCGTCATGCCCCCAGTCCAGCACATGGTTATTGGCCAGCACACAGCAGTCGATCGCGGCGGTGGACAGGCAGGGAATATTGGCCGGGTGCATGCGGTAGTGGATCCCCTTCTGCAACCAGGGTGACCCCTTGCTGGTCACGGCAGTCTCAAGATTGACGATGCGTACATCGGGGGCAGCCGCATCCAGGGCCGCCAGCGCATCCCCCCAGATATAGGCAAAATCGACCGGCCGTGGAAGCGGACCGTTGGCCTGCTCGGCCAGTTGTACATATTCCCCTGCCGACCGGCAGTACGCTTCAAAAATCTGCGGGTCGCCCGGATTGGGCAATACCTGGTCGATGCCCCTGCCGGTCATGACATCACCTGCCAGGAACAGCGTGACGGTATCGCTTGGCTGTTTCTCCGGCTGTTGCTTCATACGCGGCATGGCGACACCCCTGTGCGTCATCGCATCAGTCAGAGCGAGCAGGGTGAAATAGTTGAGGAAGTCCCGCCGGCGCATGAATTTTCAGGTTGCAGACAAAGCAGCGTGTATCGGGTTGCCAGGGAAAACCGGTCATATAGTCCCGCAACAAGTATAGATGCAAATCCGGACGAAAAGGCATGCGGGTCAAACTGCGTACCGGCATGCGGTCTCCGCTCACACACCGGCAATCCTGCTCAGGCCGGGGGTGAACCGGGGCTGCGAGTCAGCGCCCCGATCTGTGCCAGCAAATCCCCGATTTCCAGTGTGGCCGTGGTATCGATACGGAGACAGTGCCCGGCATCGTCTGCGGACAATGCCTGCCAGGTTGACAACTGGTGCTCCAGCACCGCCCGGTCGGCGTCCGAAACACCCTGCTCGCGTTGTTCAATACGCTGGCGCAGGACATCCGCCGGCGCGGTAAACTCGAGGATGACAAAGCCGGTCCGGGCTGATTCCGCCAGTGTCCGGAAACGGGCGACCTGCTGCGGTTGCAGACAGGCCGCATCGACGATCACCGTATAGCCGGCAGCCAGCACCTGTCCTGCCAGCTCGACCAGCCTGTCATAGGTTTGCACACTGGCCGCAGTCGTGTAGATCCCGCCACCGACACTGTCATGCGCAGGCCTGTTGCCGGGTATGCCAAACAGGCGCTTGCGTTCCACATCCGAGCGAATGCGTATGGCGCCCAGCGCCTCCAGCAGGGGCTGTGTCAGGGTCGACTTTCCGGATGCCGAGACACCCCGGGTAATAATCAGGACGGGCGCCGGTGGCGCAGTGTAGTCCCTGGCAAGTTGCAGGTAGCCATGAAATTCCTGCATCACGGCCGCCTTTTCATCGACACCGATGCCGGCCTGCGACACGCGAATTGCCTCGACCTTGGCGCGCACCAGCGCCCGGTAGAGCAAATAGAACCGCAGCACAGCGGTGCCGGCGTAGTCGCCAAAGGCCTCCAGCCAGACATTCAGGAAACGCCAGGCCAGCTGCGGCCTGTCACGGTCCTGCAAATCCATTACCAGGAAGGCAATCTCGCTGATGACATCGATCCAGCGCAAGTGCGGATTGAACTCGATGCAGTCGAACACCAGGGGGCGGCCATCAACCCAGGCCAGATTGCGCAGGTGCATGTCACCATGGCATTCACGCACAAATCCGTCCGCCTTGCGTTGCCCGAGCACCGGTCGCAGCCGGGCACAGGCCGTCTCGACCCACTCCGCCAGCAGGTCCAGCCGGGCCGCCGGTGCATCCAGTTGCAGGTACTGCCTGATCTGCAGCAAGTTTTCCATCACTGCATGACACACGCGTTCCGGTTCGCCGTAGTCCGTGTCATTTGCCGCCACGGCGACCTGCTGATGGAAGCCGGCCATCAGGCGGGCAACCGCATCCAGGTGCGCCGGTTCGAGCCTGCCCCGTTCCAGCAATACGTCCAGCTGGTCGTCCATCGGAAATTGCTTCATCCGGACCGCGTATTCTATGGCATCCCCCGTACCCTCCAGCACGGGATGCCGTGCGGTCCCGGTGATTGGCACCACGTCCAGGTAGTAATCCGGGGCCAGGCGCCGGTTCAGCCGCAACTCTTCCTCGCAGTAGAAGCGACGCTTGTCGAGAGACGAGAAATCGAGAAACCCGAGATCAACCGGTTTTTTTATCTTGTAGACGTAGTCGCCCGTCAGTATGACCCATGAAATATGGGTCTCGATCAGCCGGATGTCCCTGACAGGATGCACATAGACAGCCGCATCCATCATTGCGGCAATCAGGGGTGATAGCGGCTTTGTTGTTGCGGAGATGACTGCGTCTTCCTGTTCAATCACTTGCGTCTGTAATGATTAAATCAACACTGCCACCCTGTCAGCCAAACAGGAGTCGGTGTGCCGACAGCTGCACACCCTGCCAGTAGAGTCCGTCCAGCTGTGCTGCAATGAGATTGACAGCGACATGGCTGGTTAGCGTCAGCGTGACCAGGCATGAGCAACAGTCGGGCTCTGCAATGTTCTTGATGAGCGTTATTACAGCGCCGCTGTCATAGCGGCTGATCAGCTGCATGATCTGATCCTCGGATACCGTATCCGGCAGATCTTCGATAAGAATCAGCATACCCCCCCCTGCCCCTATTCCCGGCAGTTACCGGATACAAACCGGTATTTATAGTTTGCCGCCCCCCCCGGGTCGTGCGAACCATCGGCCTCACCGCCCCCGCAGCTCAATCGTCACGAACCTGAGACCAGGGTACATAATAACAGGCACCGGCATCGGCTGTGGAAATACCCTGTCACGACTCCCAGATCTCGTCATGCGGCTGTGGCGGAAAATGCTTCATCAGTACGCCAATCACATGCTCCAGCGCGGCACGAACCGTATCCTCGATGTACCAGTTTTCGATAATGAGAATCCCGTCCCTGTCTGCCTCATCCAGCAGCCAGGACTGCAGCTCCCAGATATCATCCAGGTATTCCGCCGCGTGCTCCGCCTCGCGCTCGCCATTTTCACTGCCGCGTCGCCTCAGCTGCCTGCGGAGGCGCTCTTTCTTCATGCTGGCGAGCATGATCGGGATGATGACAGCCTTATCCCCCATCGCATCAAGACTCATTTCCGTTGGCACCACGTGGACGCCTTCCAGGATCAGGTGGTGCCGTTCCTGGATGGCACGCTCGAGAGTTGCCTGCAGTGCCAGTTTCATGGCTGCAAACTGGGACAGAAACCCGGTAACCACAGGATTTTCAATGGCCGGTTTGGCCCCGCCGTCGGCACCCGGCAGACCACGCCAGGCCTCGAAGCTTGGATACCCCAGGGTTGGCAGCATTTGTGGAGACAGGTAGGAGCGTATGATTTCGCGCATCATGTCCGTCGACTGGTGACGGGCAATATCCAGCCGGTAGGCCAGCTCCGCCGATACAGTGCTCTTGCCACTGCCGGTAGCGCCTCCAATCAGAATAACCAGGGGTATGCCACTGTTCTCGAACCTGCGCCATGACAGATAGCGTTCGGCCAGGTCCCTTGAACAATGTTCACACAGGCACCTGAAAATAATCCGGCGTAACGCCTTGTGATCGATTTCCCGGTGACCTGTTTTTCTCAGGGTTGCATGAACCATGCGCGCACCCCGCAAGGCCATCTCCGGCGGAATGGCGCAGGTTTCCAGCGAATGCGCCATGACGCCGACCGAGAACGGCGCGCTGCGGGCGGGTGTATGGATGACGATAGCCGGTTCATTGGCGGGGCTGGTTTCATAGGCCCTGCGTTTGTCGTTGCCATGGTGCTCTTCCAGCAGTACGGCCACCCTGCCCTTCAGTTCCGTGCTTGTTATTTCCTGCCTGTCCTGCAGCTCATGCCTGGTCACCTGGGCCAGCGCATAGGCCTCATCGAAGGCGAGACCCGCATCGACCAGGGATTGCACCAGAATCCCCCGCAAAAACGGGGTGCGGTCGCCTTCAGGTTGCTTGATGACGGTTATCTTGGCCATGCCTGGATGTCAGAGGGGCAATCATCGCAAACAAGCCGAGTGCCATACGGCCGGAGACAGGTAGACGACATTGCCGGGTAACCCCTTCCGCACAGCGGAGTAATTTAGCCTGCACAGGCAGCGTACCGGTCATTATAGCCTACCCGCCTGCGGAGCCCGGCCACCCGGGCAGGCCTTACAGCGAGCATCAGTATCTGCGGACGTACCCCCTGCATGATCCCGGTCCGCGCGTGCCCACCGGCAGTACCGGCTGCCACTCACCCGCAGACGCCCTGTTGACTGCCTGGCCGGATTGGAAAAAACAGGCGGAATCCCCTATATTTGAGTACGTAGCGGCCGCAATGGCCCGCACGGCACCGGCAACACGAGAACACATTCCGGTGGCTGCAACAACGGGGGCAATCGACATGAAGGACTTCCTTGGTGACAGGCTGACCGGGCTGTGGGACTCGATCCATCACTACCGGGACACCATGGGGCGCAGCCGCAACCCCGAGATCCTCAACACCGTGGATAGCGTGGTGGACAGCACCGACAGCAGGATACGGCTTGTACCGGGTTACCAGAAGAAACTGCACGGTGTCATTCATTCCTCGCTTGAATACGCCGATGAGCTCGTCGGCCGGATGCCGGCAGCCATCGATGTCAGCCGCAGGACCTTTACCACCAATCCGTATGTAAATGCCTTCTTTACGAATGTCAGCGATCTGCAGTCTGTATTCAGTCACAGTTCCGAGATCCAGGATTACATGGATGAAATACATGAAGATGATTCATCCTGCTGTGCACTGCTGTGTATGCACCGGACCGAGAAAACAGTTCTGGGCATGGAACTGTCGGACGGCATCCTGAAAAAGGATGTCCGGCAGGTTGCCGTCAGCTTCTCCGATCACCGGGTCTATTCGCCGGCACCCAGCGAGGCCGAAACACGCGCGGGACTCAAGCACTGCCTGTTCCAGGGCCTGGTGACAAATGCGCTCGGACAGATTATGCAACTCAAGCTTGCCAGCCACCGCCTGCAGAGCAGGCACCGGATCCTGCACACCCGGCTCAGGCATCTGCAGCAACGCGCCAGGGAAATCGAAACCGGCAGCGGGGCTGCGACCAGCCTTGCAGAGGACATCAGGGAAACCACGCTGGAACTGAAGACCGTCGAGCAGGAGATGATGAATACACCGGTACTACTGACACCCCAGGTATTGCTGGAACAGGTAACGGGCGTCTTCAGGAGGCCCGACAACTTTGTCAAGGTCAGCGAGACTCCGCTCAGACTCAACAAGATGGGTATCAGGATCAGCGACGACTCGCCAGAGCCCGGCAACAGGCTCGAGCTGACCGAGGTGGCAATCGGTAATGAGTCGCCCCGTGTCGTGACGCTGGCCAGGTTTCCACGCGAAGAACTGCTGCCCAGAAAGAGAATGGAACTGCCCGGCTGATACCGGCCCGGGGCACATCCGGCCACCCAGGCCGCATGCCGGCAATTGCCCCGACACAGGCATGGCTTATCGCACAGGGGCGGTGAATGTATCCTGGTAACTTATTCCGGCTCCACCCGCAACTTCAACACGGCCCGGTCGGTGGCCTCCGTGACCGTAAACCTGAAGCCTGATTCCACGATAGAGTCTCCTTCAGCGGGGATATGCCGCAGGCGGGCCATCATCAGGCCGCCGATGGTATGGGACTCAACCGCCGGCATACTGGTGCCAAGCAACTCGTTGACTTCCGAAATCGGCAGGCGTGCATCCATCAGGTAGGTCTCTTCATCGAGCATTTCGAAAATACGCTTGCGGCGCGGCAGGTATTCCTCGAAGTCGTAACCCACATCGATCTCGCCGACAACTTCCTCGAGGATATCTTCCATGGTAATCATGCCGATTGCCGAGCCGAACTCATTCACCACGATTGCCATGTGATCGTCCCGGGTACGCAGGACCGGCAGCAACTGGTCGATGGTCTGGTAGGGCGAAACATAGTGGGCAGGCTTCATGACTTCCTCCAGCGTCCGCTCCGGCAGCTGCTCGTCCATCAGGTCCCAGGTCGTCATCGTCACGACACCCACGATATTGCTGATGTTACTGCTGTATACAGGCAACCGGTTATAGCCACGCTTGCGCACCAGTGTAATGGCGCTGCGTGTATCGCGATTGCGGTTGATTGCCGTTATATCGGCCAGCGGGATCATGGCCTCGCCCACCGAGGTGTCCGCAAAACGGATTGCCCGTTTGATGCGCACCCGGTCAAACACATCCACATTCGTCCCGCGCTCCGCCATCTCGACCACCATGCGCATCTGTTCCCGGGTAATAAACACATTCTGATCGGTCTTGCCGCCCCCCACCAGACGCGCGGCCAGGCGCGCGATACGCGAGAAGACAAACACGATGGGATAGAACAGTATGGAGAATACCTGCAGGGGAAATACCACCACCGGCGCGATCTCGTTGGACTTCTGCTGATACACGCTTTTCGGAACAATCTCGCCCAGTATCAGGAACACCGGGGTAAACAGCAGCACCGCATACAGATCTCCCAAATGTCCGAATGAGCGGATCATCAGCATGGTGCCGAGGGTGGTCAGAATAATGGTCGATATATTGGTGCCGACCAGTGTCGTCCCGAGCAGCACGTCCGGCGTCTGAAACAGCTTGAGTAACAGCTTCGCACCCCGGTGACCCTGTTTCGCCTTGTGGTGCATCTTGAACTTGTCCGAGTTGACCAGGGCGATCTCCGAACCCGAGAAGAAACCCTTCAGCAGGAGCAGCAAGACCATCACCAGAAATATCAAGAGCAGATCCATCACAGTCTCCCCGCTACTCAGTGGATTGTCTTCCGGTCAGAGGTGCCGGGTTCATCACCCGTCCCGGCATGCCCCGAGGCCACGTCAGGCCCTGACGGCTGACTGTCACCGGCGGCGTTTTCGTCACCATCGCCGGCGGCCTTCGCTCCCCCGGGGGATTCCGTTCCCGGCTCCCGCGGCTCTTCATCCGCGGCATCCGCGGCGGAGACGCCCTCATCCCCCCGGCCACCACGGTTCACCCGCACGCGGGCAATCCGGTGTTCATCCATCTCCAGCACGATGATGCTGATACCCTCGATGCTGATACTGTCCCCCACCCTGGGCAGCCGGTCCAGGTGCCGGAACGCAACGCCGCCGATGGTCGTCATGCGCGGGTCCTCGATACCGAAATTACTCAGGTTATTGAAGTCGGTCAGCTTCATGTCACCTGCCACCTCGTAGGTGTCCTCGTCACGCTCCTGA
>Ga0265306_10001239_pt1 | contig 12470 bp, 9 predicted proteins | sample Helome_3_FD_192493 | JGI IMG/M metagenome (GOLD analysis project Ga0265306, IMG submission 192493) | Marine sediment microbial communities from subtidal zone of North Sea - Hel_20160420 (Illumina Assembly) | ecosystem: Environmental > Aquatic > Marine > Subtidal zone > Sediment ...
TCCAAAGCACAAGCAAATGCGCCGTGCGTAGGAGGGGGCAAATATACTTTCAAATTTAGGAACTACAAACAAAAAAGAAAAAAAAGCCTCTTGTTTTTTTTCAATTTATAATCTTTGCGCTATGAACCTTATTGTTGATGTTGGGAATACTTATATAAAGCTGGCCGTTTTTCAGGAGCATAGCCTATTATGGCAACAAAAGCTTGAACCAGAGGACTTTCCAAAGCTCGTAAAAAAAGTATTTAAAGAATACCCGGCTATACAAGCAGCAATTATTTCATCAGTAGGGGAATTTGATCAAAAATATATTTCTTTAGTATCAGTATTTGTTGAGGTATACCTATTGAGTCATAGCACTAAAATTCCCTTTAAAAATTCATATGCTACGCCACAGACCTTAGGAATGGACAGGGTGGCACTTGCCACAGCCGCCTTTTACCATAATCCTGATGCCAATACCCTGGTCATCGACGCAGGTACATGTATCACTTATGATATGATAAATGACTATGGAGAGTATCTTGGAGGTGCAATTTCTCCTGGTCTGCGTATGCGCTATAGTTCATTGCATGAATATACGTCTGAGTTACCTTTGCTTGAACCCGAAGATTTCGTCGATATAATTGGAAATTCTACAAATGCAAGTATCCATAGCGGAGTTTTAAATGGCATTTGCAGAGAGATAGAAGGGGTCATAGGCCAATACCAATCGCGCTTTGAAGATTTAACAGTTATTTTAACAGGCGGTGACGCTCAAATTTTGTCTAAACGATTAAAAAATACCATCTTTGCGCATTCTAATTTTCTCCTAAAAGGCTTGAACTATTTGCTGGAATACAACAAACGCTAGATGGTAAAGAAAATCGTATTGCTTATACTCTGCTTAACGGCAATAACATCTTACTCCCAGAGTGGTAACGGATCTGTATCTCCATATTCGTTTGCAGGTGCAGGAGAATTTAGACCTCAGGCGACTATAGAAAATCAGGCAATGGGAGGGTTAAGCATGTACACAGACAGTATACATGTTAACCTCAATAATCCAGCGGCTTACGGCAAACTTAGGTTAGTAACTTATACGGCAGGAGGCGGACATAAGGAAGTAATATTGAAAGATTTTACCGATAAAGAAAGTTCGTCGGTCACTTCTCTTGAGTATATTTCACTGGCATTTCCCATATCACCAAAGTTTGGCATCGGGTTTGGAATTCTTCCTTATACGGCTGTAGGTTATAATATTTTTTCTGAAACTACGAATGCCACCCAGGATACAGTGTTAAATCAATATACCGGGAATGGGGGCTTAAATAAAGTTTATTTATCAGCGGGATATGAAATTACCAAAAATCTGCATATTGGGGCAACTGCCAATTTTAGCTTCGGCAACTTAGAATACCAAAGTGTTCAAAGTATTGATGGAGTTCAGTATGGTACAATAGACATCCGTGATTCTGAAGTTAACGGTTTTGATTTTAATTACGGTGCAACCTATACTCCTAGGATTAAAAATAAATACACTTTGTTTACTTCAGTCACTGTTAATACACAGGGCAATCTGGTGTCTTCAAATAGTGAAAGGTTAGGATCATTTTCAGTAAGCACGGGAGAGGAAATTGAAGTTAGGAATGTAGATTTAGAACCTTCAAATCTTAGGAATACAGAACTGAAAATTCCAACTACTACTACTTTTGGGCTTGGATTTGGGCGGGATAAAAAATGGTTTATTGGGGCAGAATACCGTTTTCAAGATGTTAGTTCATTTAGAAACGACTTTATTGATCCGGAAAATGTAGCATATGAAGACGCGAATACCCTTAGAGTGGGCGGATATTTTGTGCCTGATTACGCGTCATTTACAAGTTATTTGAAAAGAATCACTTACAGGGCAGGTGCGCACACTTCCAGGACTGGCTTAATAGTAAATGACACATCCATTCATGATTTTGGCATAACTTTTGGTCTTGGTTTGCCGGTTGGAGGAGGTTTTTCCAATTTGAATTTAGGTTTCGAATACGGGAAACGTGGAACTACAGTGGCTAATTTAGTTGAGGAATCTTATTTCAAAGTCAGTGTAGGACTGTCATTCAACGATAAATGGTTCCAAAAAAGGAAAATAAATTGATAAAAATTTAGTACATTAACCACATTAAAATTAATATACGATGAAAAAGGAGTTTTACTGTTTGATGATTGGGGTATTGGCAATAATGGGTACGGCAAAGGCGCAGGCCCAAAATCCGGAATGTATGACCAATCTTTCTATTTATGCCGAGCATGCAAAAGTAAAAAATTATGATGCTGCATATACACCATGGAAAATGGTATATGAAACATGTCCGTCTATTAATAAGGCGAATTTTTCACTGGGGGAAAAAATTCTGTCTTATAAGATTAAAAATAGTTCGGGCACAGAAAAAGATGGTTATATAAGTGACTTACTCGCGTTATATGACAATAGCTTAAAAGTTTTTCCCGATAAGTTTCCTAAAGCAGCGGTAGCCATAGATAAAGCTTTGCTCTTATATGATAACAAGATGGCTTCTGATGAAGAGTTATATAATATGCTTCATGTTGCCTTTGAACAAGACGCAGCAAATTTTAAAAACCCTAAAGCCCTTTATCTTTATTTTTCAAGTCTTGTAGATCTTTATAATGAAGGGAAAAAAGATCTTCAGGCAGTGTTTGATACCTATGATGATGTTAATGAAAAGATAGAAGAGGAGAATGCAAAATTAACAGATATTATTAGCCAACTGCTTCCTAAAGAGGAGGCCGGTACCCTTACTTCAAAAGAAAAGAGAAGGTTGAAGGTGGCAACTACAAATTCTGAATCTTATGGCAAGATTGCCGGAAGTGTGGATGCTAAATTAGGTGCCTTGGCAGATTGCGACAATCTTATTCCCCTTTATCAAAAGAGTTTTGACGCCAAAAAGAACGACGTAACCTGGGTAAAAAGGGCAGTAGGCAGAATGTTTAGCAAAGACTGTATAGATGATCCTATGTTTCAAAAACTATTTGAAGCGCAATTAGCACTGGATCCTTCAGCAGATGCTTATGTATATGGTGGAACCTTAAAGAAAAAAGCAGGAGATAACAAAGGAGCAATAGCAGATTTTAACAAGGCCCTGGAATTGGAGACAGATTCCAAAAAGAAATCAAATATTGCGTATAAGATAGCAACCAGTTATAGAAGAACCAGTAAATCAACAGCAAGAAGTTATGCTCAGAAAGCAATAAACGCTAATCCTTCAAACGGCAGGGCATATTTACTTATAGCAAATTTATATGCAACAAGTGCAAATGATTGTGGAAGCACCCCATTTGAGAAAAGAGCTATTTATTGGAAAGCCGCAGATATGGCCAGAAGAGCAGGGAGAGTAGATCCTTCATTAAGCGGAAATGCGAATCAATCTGCAGCCAGCTATAGTGCAAAGGCACCGTCAAAGACAGATATTTTTAATTCTGGATTGGCAGGTAAATCCATCAGCTTTAGTTGTTGGGTGGGAGGCAGCGTAACTGTGCCTAATCTATAATAATGAATAATCTTTACGGAAATAAATTAATAAACATTGCCACGGTATTTTCTGTGGCATTGTTGTTTTATGGCTGTAAAGATAATTACAAAAGGGTTGGAGAAGAAGCGCAGCAAACAATTTATCCTCAGGGAGTTGCTCAAAATTTCATTCTTACCTATACAGAGACTCGGGAGAAATTGGGAAGCGAAGACACTGAAAATTCTAAGGTTATTGCTATATTGAAAAGTCCGTTGAGTGAAGACTATGATAATATGAGATTTAAGTTTAGAACTTTTCCAAATGGATTAGAAGTGGATTTGTTTGATGAAGAAGACAACAAAAGTACAATTAAGGCCGATTACGGAATTATTTATTCCAATACTAATTTAATAGACCTGCAGGGTAATGTTGTAATAGAATCTCATGATGGAAAAAAGCTCGAAGCTCCTCAGCTTTTTTATGATCAGTCGAACGAATGGATTTTTACCCAGCGAAAATTTAAGTTTACTAATCCGGAAGATGGAACTATTATGGATGGTGAGGGAATGGATTTCAATAAAGACTTTAGTTTCTTCAATGCCCATAAGACCTATGGATTAATCACAATTAAGGAAGATCAAACATGATTAAAATACTGAGATATACGGAATACTTGTACTTGGTAGTGGCAATTATATCAGTTTATAAGATAATTGAACTTTGGAATATTAACAGAGAGGGTACATACATCTTTATTTTCTTTGCAATCGTCTCTATAGGAATGTTTATTTTTAGGCGTAACTATAGAAAACGTTTCGAAAAGCGAAAACGGGATAATCAGCAATAGCCTTGGATTCCAGCATACTTATCATTTGTATTTGTTTAGTGTTATCTGCATTCTTTTCTGGAATGGAGATTGCATTTATCTCCGCGAACAAGATTCATATTGAAATTGAAAAGAAACAGGAAGGTCTGCTAGCCCAGATACTTACCCGTTTAACAAATAAGCCATCAAAGTTTATTGCTACCATGCTAATCGGAAATAATATTGCTTTGGTGGTATATGGTTTGTACATGGGAGAGTTATTGATGAACTGGTTCCAAACCAAATTACCCGCTGGTAATAACTTTGTTCAACTTATGTTTACAGACTTTAGCCTGTTGACCCAAACTCTAATTTCCACAATTCTAATTTTACTTACTGCAGAATTTTTGCCTAAAGTACTTTTTCAGATCTATGCGAACAAGCTCCTTAAAATTTTTGCCGCTCCTGCCTATTTCTTCTATTTGTTATTTTCATTCGTTTCTGATTTTGTCATTAAAGTTTCGGATGTACTTCTCAAAGCCTTTTTCAAGACCGATGGAGACGAGGTACAACTTGCATTTAGCAAGATTGAGTTAGGGGATTATATTACAGAACAAATGGAAACGGTGATGGAAGAAGACGATATAGATTCTGAGATACAGATCTTTCAGAATGCTCTTGAATTTTCAGCGGTAAAGGCAAGAGAAGTTATGGTTCCCAGAACTGAGATTATCGCTGTAGAATTGCATGAAACTCCAAAAAACCTTGCTAAACTTTTTACCGAAACCGGCTTATCAAAAATATTAGTCTTTAAAGACACAATAGATAACATTATTGGGTACATTCATTCTTATGAGTTATTTAAGAAACCTAAAACAATAAAAAGTATTCTCCTGCCCGTAGAATTGGTGCCGGAGACCATGTTAATCCAGGATATCCTCAATGTATTGACGAAAAAACGAAAAAGTATCGCCGTAGTGCTCGATGAGTATGGTGGTACTTCAGGAATAATGACCGTTGAAGATATTGTTGAGGAACTTTTTGGTGAAATAGAGGATGAACATGATTCAACGGATTTAGTGGAAGAGCAACTAAATAGTAATACCTATAAATTTTCTGCCAGGCTGGAGGTAGATTACCTAAATGAACAATTCAAGCTAGAACTACCTGAAAGTGAGGAATACGAAACGCTTGGAGGCCTTATAGTGAATGAAACTGGAGAGATCCCAGACAAGAATTCTGAAATACTTGTAGAGCATTATTTGTTTACTATCCTGGAAGTTTCCAGCACAAAAATAGATTTAGTGTCACTTCAGGTTAAGGAAAAAGATTAAACCCATAAATATGAGTCAGATAGCCTGCTTTAAGTTTTTATTTCTTGATGGAAAATACTAATTTCGCCAACTGATTTTAAATAAACAAAAAATGGCAATTCTAGAGAATATTAGAAAACGAACTACTGTATTAATCCTGATCATTGGGATGGCTTTATTTGCGTTCGTAATTTCTGGAATTTTTACGAGCAATGATTTTTCTGGCGGAAAAGTTGGGTCTTCTGTAGGTGAAATTAATGGAGACGAAATTTCTATCGATGACTTCAGACGAAAGATTGAGAGGGCGTCAAGAAGATCGGGTCCAACAAATTCATCTATGCAGTTAGTAAATTCTGTCTGGAACCAGGTTGAACGAAACACTATTTTAGGACAACAGATAGAAGATCTGGGTATTTCTATTGAGCAGGACCAGATAATAAATGTAATTAAATCGAGCCCCGGGATAGCACAAAACCCGCAATTTACTGATGAGAATGGAATATTTGATGAAACAAAATTTCGGGATTTTATTGCTGAACTTAAAATCAATGCCCCTGCCCAATATAACGATTGGTTGCAGGACGAAGAGGCTATCATTCAAAGCGCAAAGGAACAAACTTATTTTAACTTAATTAGAGCAGGAGTTGGTGCCACTTTGAAAGAAGGAGAATTGGATTATAAATTAACTACAGATAAAGTGGATATCAAATATGTAAGGATTCCTTACACTTCCATTTCCGACAGTACTTTTATAATTACTAAAAAGGAAATTTCAGACTACATTAATGAACATAAGGAAGAATACAGGCAACAAAGGTCGAGAGATATTCAATTTGTTTATTTTGAAGATAAAGCTTCTGCAGATGATGAAGCTGTAATAAAAGATCAAATAACAAAGCTTCTTGGTGATACTGTGGAATATTTTGAGGAACGCGATGAAACAGACACCATTCCTGGGTTTAGAAATACAACAGACAACACAGCTTTTCTTGATAGAAATTCGGACAGCAAATTCGATACTATTTATAAGTCGAAAAATGAACTTCCGATAAAATTTGCTGATACGCTAATGGCCTTAAATATTGGGGAGGTATTTGGACCTTACCAGGATGGTGAAAGTTTGAAAATTACCAAAATGGTCGACAAAAAACCTAATGGATCTGTAAAGGCCAGCCATATTTTGGTTACTTGGGAAGGAGCCGAAAGGGCAAACCCTGAAATAAAGAGAACCAAAGAAGAGGCCGAGGCCAGAGCAAACGATTTGCTAAAACAAGCTAATGCTGAAGGGTCTGTATTTGCTCAGCTGGCAAGAGATAATTCCGACGGGCCATCTGCTCCCAGAGGTGGTGACTTGGGTTACTTTCAGGAAGGGGTTATGACACCTAAGTTTAATGATTTTGCGTTTGGAAATGCAGAAGGTTATATTGGACTGGTTGAAACAGAATTTGGGTATCATATTGTGCGTGTAGATGATAAAGAAGATCTGGTTCAACTGGCAACACTAAGCAGGGAAATAGAAGCCTCAGACGAAACATTAAATGCACTTTTTACAGATGCCACGAAATTTGAAATGGCGGCAACCTCATCAGAAATGTCTTTTACTGATTTGGCTAAAGAAAATGAATACATAGTAAGACCTGTTAATAAAATAAATGAATTGGATGAAAACCTTCCCGGACTTTCAAACCAGAGGTCAATTGTTCAGTGGGCATATAATCCGGAAACAGAAATAGGCGATATTAAGAGGTTTGGAATTAGCAACGGTTATGCTGTTGTACAGCTAACCGCTAAGTATGAAGAAGGTTTAACGTCTGTTGAAAATGCTTCAGCAACTGCTCTTCCGAAAATTAGGAAAAGAAAAAAAGCGGCAAAGATTATTTCTCAAAACCAGGGGAAATCACTAGAGGATTTAGCTTCAGACAATAATACCAATATATCCACTGCTTCTGCATTAACGGTTAAAACGCCTACAATACCTGGTGCCGGAAGAGAACCTTTGGTTGTGGGCACTGCATTCGCTTTAGTTCAGGGGAATGTTTCAGATCTTATTGAAGGCGAGACCGGGGTTTTTAAAATTGAGGTAACAAAAAAAGAAGAGGGCCCTAAGCTGGAAAATTATACCACCTTCGCCAATTCTTTGCAGGCTTCAAACGGAACCCGGGTGAATACAGGTGTGTTCGATGCCTTAAAGGAAAATTCAGAGATTACAGATAACAGAGCAACTTTCTATTAAGAATACCATTGCTTAGCCGTTATAGTTTGCTAAAAAAGATTTTAATAAAATCATTATCAGAAAAATGCTTCTCATTGAGAAGCATTTTTTATAGTATCATTTCTTTATATGGAATTACAGTCTTATATCCCTTCTTAATAAAGTAGTCAGGAGTATTATTATCCCCTATCGCAAGCACAAAGTCGCCGCCCCATGCCCCTAAACTTTTAACAGACCCTTTAAAGTCTTGAAATAGTTTCTCCTTCACAGGTATTAGTTTAAGGATGTCTGCCAAAAGTAATTCATGAGTGTCCATTAATTCTTTAAACCTCCTTATTTCAATACAACGAATACATTCTCTGGTTAGTTCTGAAATTGTCCTAATTAAAGTTTCTTTGTCAAATTCCATTTCCTTATATCTGGTAATCCCCTCTCTGCTGTTTTGCTTTCTGTTGAGATGTACAAAGTACAATGCATCTTTAAAAGGAGGGTTAAACTCAATTTCTCTTATAAAATGTTCACCGTCTTTTACCTGATAAAGAATTGGATGATAATGCTGTGCACAGGCAATATCGTACCCGCTTCCATTAAATGTTTTTGATAAAAGGGCAAAGGGGTCAACTTTGGCCCACTGCGCAATATTGTTGATGAGGGTTGAGGAAGATCCAAGTCCCCATTCCCTGGGAAAACTTAAAGTTGTTTTCACTTCATATCCAATTTCCCCCATTAAAAAATCGGGATTCAATTTTTTGGCCTCAAGCAAAATTCTTAAAAGCATTTCCGATACTCTATCTTTTGATGCCGCCAAGTTTTCCAATTCATTTGAAACTTCCGTTTCCGAATTCCGAAAAAGATCCAGATCCAGAGAAGTATGAAACCAACTTTCACCCTTTTCATCCAGGCTTGTCCATAAGAGTATTGGAGAATCTAACTCATTTATCGCTAGCGTTTGTCCGTATTTAGTAGGTAGCGCAAAGGATAAAGCACCATCAAGAACTGCGTACTCACCAGTTAGTAACAACTTTCCATTGCTGTAGAGCTGTTGAGTCATAGTTTGTTCCGTAAATTTTGAAGTGCTTCAACAACAGCACTATGCGTGGCAGTATTTTTTTTGAAGTAAGCCACCAAAGTTTTCTTTTCATCATCGGAGGCGCCCATTTGATTAAGAATATTCAGCAAATGCATTTTCATATGGCCTTCCTGTATTCCAGTGGTAACTAATGATCTGACCGCCGCAAAATTCTGTGCCAATCCGGCCACTGCAACAATTTGCATTAATTCTCGGGCCGATGGTTTTTGAAGAATCTCCAGAGCGAGATTTACCAAGGGGTGTAACCTGGTAAGCCCTCCTACGGTTCCCAAGGCCAGGGGAACTTCTATCCAAAATTTGAAGATACCATTCTCCAAAGAAGCATGTGTAAGGCTTCTATAAGATCCATCTTTCGCTGCATAAGCGTGGATACCAGCTTCTACAGCTCTAAAATCGTTTCCTGTGGCAAGCACAACGGCGTCTATACCGTTCATAATCCCCTTATTGTGCGTAACCGCTCTATAGGGTTCAACGTTGGCAATAGTTACTGCCCTCACCATTTTTTCTGCAAATTCCTTTGGGGAAACAGACTGTTCTACCTCTAATTCATTAATTGGGCAACTTACCTCTGCTCGCACAAGGCATTCCGGAACATAGTTTGAAAGAATACTCATAACCACTTCTATTCGCTTTTCATCTTCATTAAACAAAGTACAGGTTTGAGCTTCTCTTTTCAGGGTGGCAGCAAATTGTTCTAAACAGGAGTTAATAAAATTTGCACCCATTGCATCCAGGGTTTCAAATTTACAATGTAACTGATAGTAATCATCAAGTTTATGTGTCTGATCCCTAAGTTCTATTGATGTTATTCCACCCCCGCGATTTTCCATATTTAGGGTGATGGACTTAGAATCATTAATTAAAATAGGATATATTTCATCAATAAATTCTTGCAGTTTCTCAGAAGAGCCTTTGAAGATAAAATGTACCTGTCCTATCTTTTGAGTTCCTAGTACGTTAGTTTTAAATCCGCCCTTATCAAGCCAGAATTTTGCAGCTTTACTTGCGGCCGCGACCACAGAACTTTCTTCAATAGCCATTGGAATGGCATATAGTTTATCATTGATAAGAAAATTTGGTGCAATCCCAAAAGGAAGGTAATAGTTGCTAATGGTATTCTCTATGAATTCATCATGGAGTTTTTGCAACTTATAATCTTCATTCCAGTATTTTTTAAGAATTTGTTTTGTGGTATCCGAATTATCAGTGTAATTATCGGCAATCCAATTGATTTTTTCTTCTTTGGAAAGTTTGGAAAAACCCTGGATTGGTGTTGTCATAAACTATTATTCTATAAGGGCAAAGATAGTGATTACACAATTATGTCACGGGGTTTCTTCATACTGGGTCTTAGGGTATAAAGTTGCAATATTTTAAGTTTAAAGTTATTTTTTTCGCAAAAATATTAGTAAACTTGGTAGTTTATTATCAATTTTTTAGATTTTATGAATAAATCTTTCGTTCTGATTTTTCTTGTCATTTGCTTTATTAATTACACACCTGCTCAGCAAAAAAGGATATCTCTTGAAGAACTTTGGTCAGGAGACTTTGTAACCGAAGGTATGGAAGCCATTTATCCTTTGAAAAATGGTGAACAATACACAGTTCTGAATACAGATAAAGTTACGGGTATTGTCAGCATTGATAAATATGATTATAATACATTGGAAAAATTAGAAACTGTGGTCTCTTCGCAGGAAGTACCTTCAAAAGCAGCATTTAGCTCATATTCCTTTAGCAATGATGAAACTAAAATATTGCTTGCAACAGAAGAGGCGCCTATATACAGGCGTTCTAAAGTAGGGGTCTTTTATATTTATGATGTACTGACCAGAAAGATAACCCAAATTGCAGATACTTGGATTCAGGAGCCCACCTTTTCACCTGATGGCAATAGGTTAGCCTTTGCAAACAATAATAACTTATATCTTTTTAACATAGCTGACGGAAAAATAGTAAAAATAACCTCCGATGGCGAAAGGAATAGTATTATTAATGGTATCGCAGATTGGGTTTATGAAGAGGAATTTAAAATTGTAAGGGCATTTGAATGGAACTCAGACGGCACAAAAATTGCTTTTTTAAGATTTGATGAGACCGCAGTTCCGGAGTTTGCCATGGATGTATATGGAACTGACTTATATCCTTTTCAATATATTTTTAAATATCCCAAAGCCGGTGAGAATAATTCTGTAGTTACGTTGCATACCTATGATATTGAATCAAAGAAAATTTCAAAAATTTCACTTCCCGAATCCTATTACATACCCAGGATAACCAGAATGAACAATCCGAATTATATCAGTGTTCAAACATTAAACAGGCACCAAAATAATTTAAATTTATATGCTGTAAACCTACAGAATAATTCAGTAACTCTTTTGCTCGATGAGAAGGACGAAGCCTATGTAGATATTACAGATAATCTCACTTTTCTTGCCGATGATAGTTTTATCTGGACTAGCGAAAAGGATGGATATAACCATATTTACCTGCATTCCGAAAGCGGAGATTTAATGAACCAGATTACCAGGGGCGACTGGGAAGTGACCGAGTACTATGGATATGATCAAAATAAGGATAGAATCTATTACCAATCAACGGAGAATGGGTCAATAAACAGAGATATCTATAATATTGATAGCAAGGGTGAGAATAAGAAGAGATTATCTTCCAAAGAAGGAACTAATGCCGCAGAGTTTAGTGCAGATTTTACTTATTTCATAAATGAGTTTTCCAATTCCACTACACCAACTGAATTTACACTGCACAAGGCAATATCGGGAGCTAAATTAAAAGATATCCTGGATAATAAGAACCTTACAAAAAAACTGGCAGGGTATGAATTAAGTCCCAAAGAGTTTTCTACAATTTTGGTCAACGGTAACGAATTGAATATGTGGATGGTGAAACCATATGATTTTGATCCTTCCAAAAAATACCCTTTATTGATGTTTCAGTATAGTGGACCGGGCTCTCAAAAAGTAGCCAATACATGGATGAGTTCAAATGACTTTTGGCATCAGATTCTGGCTTCACAGGGATATATCGTTGCTTGTGTGGATGGCAGAGGGACAGGTTTTAAGGGACGTGATTTTAAGAAGGTGACTTATTTGAATTTAGTGAAATATGAAACTGAGGATCAAATTGCTGCGGCCAAAAAACTAAGTGAATACCCTTTTATAGACCCGGATAGAACAGGGATTTGGGGTTGGAGTTTTGGTGGGCATATGTCTACAAACTGCCTATTGAAAGGCAGTGCTACATTTGAAATGGCTATTGCCGTTGCGCCAGTTACCAGTTGGCGTTTTTATGACACAATATATACAGAACGATTCATGAGAACTCCTGCTGAAAATCCCGGAGGTTACGATGAAAATTCCCCATTTAATTATCCCCAGTTATTAAAGGGAGATTATTTGTTGGTGCATGGTTCGGGTGATGATAATGTACATGTGCAGAACAGCATGAGAATGATAGAAGCCCTGGTCCAGGCTAATAAGCAATTTGAATGGGCAATTTATCCTGATAAAGATCATAGTATTTACGGCGGAAA
>Ga0265306_10001241_pt1 | contig 12467 bp, 10 predicted proteins | sample Helome_3_FD_192493 | JGI IMG/M metagenome (GOLD analysis project Ga0265306, IMG submission 192493) | Marine sediment microbial communities from subtidal zone of North Sea - Hel_20160420 (Illumina Assembly) | ecosystem: Environmental > Aquatic > Marine > Subtidal zone > Sediment ...
TCGCGAACTGTTCGCACTCGGCATGTTCACAATGGGCCTGGGCTATTTGCTCTACCCTTTCGCTGATTCTGTATCGGAGCTGATCGTTTACCGGGCGATATACGCATTGGGGCTGGGCGCATCGACCGGCATGCTCGGCACGATCCTGGCCGACTACCCGCAAGATCGTTCGCGCGGCAAACTCGTTGCGGTCACGGGCGTCTTCAACGGGCTCGGGGTCATCTGTGTCACGGTGCTCTTCGGTCGCCTGGCGCCGCCCGCCCTGATCGAAGCTGGTTACGACGCGATCACGACAACGAAGATCGTGCATGGCGTCGTGTTCGCCGCCTGCACGGTCTCTTCCTTGCTCTATTTGCTGGGCCTGAAAAAGGGCACGCCGGCTCGCCCCGAGGAGCAGCTGCCGTTCCGGCAACTGCTCGTCTCAGGCTTTACCGAGGCGCGCCGCAATCCGCGTATCGCCCTGTCCTACGCGGCGGCGTTCGTGGCCCGCAGCGACCTGGTCGTGCTGGGTACTTTTACCGTGCTGTGGGGTACGGTCGCCGGCATTTCGCAGGGCATGGATCCGGCAATCGCGGCAGCGCGCGGTTCCGGACTCTTCGGCATTGCATCCGGTGCGGCACTGCTCTGGTTGATGGTGCTCGGCGCGGTGATGGACCGCTTCAATCGCGTAACGGGTGCCGCCTTCTGTATGGGCCTTGCGGCGATCGGCTACAGCGCGATGTGGCTGGTGGACGATCCATTGTCTCCAGACTCGATTCCGTTGTTTATTGTGCTCGGCGTCGGTCAGATCAGCGCTTTTTTCGGCGCTACGACCCTGATTAGCCAGGAGGCTCCGAAACTCAGCCGCGGCGCTGTTGTCGGCGCGTTCAACATGTGCGGTGCAATCGGCATTTTCTTTGCGTCGGGCCTGGGCGGCCGGCTGTTCGACGCGGTCGCGCCTGCTGCGCCCTTTGGTCTGATCGGCTTCCTGAATGGCCTGGTGATGCTGCTTGCGATTGTTGTGCGCATCAAATCGCCTGGCCGCCCGCCGGTCCGGTCACGAGCCGCGCAAGATAGTGTTTCCGGCTAGTCCCGTCGGCTTCCGCCGTATCGATCGTGGTGCTAGGCCGCGACGTCGAATCCGGCGTCTTCGATGGCCTCTACCAGCCCTGCCTGCTGAATCAAGGCCGGGTCGAACTCGATCGTCACTCGTTTCGCGTCCAGGTCTGCGGTGGCGCTCGCCACACCGTCGCGCGCGCTTAGCGCATTCTGGATGCTGTTCACGCAGCCGCCGCAGGTCATGCCTTCTACATTCAGTTCCACGCGTTCCATTCTTTTTGCCTCCGGTTGCGGGTTGTTCAGTCTTTTAGCTGCGGTTTCCAGCGCCGCAGCAGCAGTGAATTCGAAACCACGCTGACGCTGCTCATGGCCATGGCCGCGCCGGCGATGGCCGGGCTCAGCATGCCGGCCGCGGCCAGCGGAATGCCGATCACGTTATAGATGAAGGCCCAGAACAGGTTTTGCTTGATCTTGCGGAAGGTGGCGCGGCTGGCGGAGATTGCGCCGCCGACCAGCCGCGGATCGGGCCGCATGAGCGTGATGCCTGCCGTCTCCATCGCAATGTCGGTACCGGTGCCCATCGCAATGCCCACGTCGGCGGCCGCCAGGGCCGGGGCATCGTTGATACCGTCGCCGATCATGGCCACCGCGTAGCCTTCTGCTGCCAGGGATTCCACCACCTGGGCCTTCGCGTCGGGCCGCACGCCGCCGCGCGCATCGTCGAGGCCGGCTTCCTTGCCCACGGCTTCGGCTACCAGCTTTGCATCGCCTGACAACATGAGCGTGCGAATGCCCATCGTGCGGAGCGCTTCGATGGCCGGCCGCGCCTGGGCCTTGAGCGGGTCGGCAATGGCGGCAATGCCGAGCAGGCCATCTTCGTCGGCTATCCAGATCACGGTCTTCGCCTCGGCTTCCCAGCTGCGCGCCCGCGCCAGTTCTGCAGCGGGATCCAGTTGGTGCTCCTCCAGCAGCCGCTCGTTACCGATCAGGATGCGGCGGCCTTCCACGCTGCCGGTGATGCCCCGACCGGTATGGCTCTGAAAGTCCGTGACCGGGCTCAGCGCGATGCCGTGCCCGGATGCCAGCTCCAGCAGCGCGCTGGCCAGCGGGTGCTCGCTGCCCTTCTGGGCGGACGCCGCCACGCGAATCAGTTCCGCTTCTTCGCCCCGCAGCGTGTGTAGCGCGACGACTTTTGGCCGGCCTTCCGTCAGCGTGCCGGTCTTGTCGAAGATCACCGCGTCGATTCGATGGGCGCTTTCCAGGGATTCCACGTCCTTGATCAGGATGCCGGCCCGCGCCGCCGCGCCGGTGCCGGTCATGATCGCGGTGGGTGTCGCCAGGCCCAGCGCACACGGGCAGGCAATGACCAGTACCGACACCGCCGCAATCAGGGATTTCTCGAAGCTGCCGTCCATGAAAAACCAGGCGCCAAAAGTCAGGGCCGCGATCACGATGACCGTGGGTACAAAGATGCTGCTGATCTTGTCCACCAGGCGCTGCACCGGCGCCTTGCCCGCCTGGGCGCTTTCTACCAACCGGATGATCCGCGCCAAAGTAGAGTCTTCGCCCACGGTTGTGGCCTCGATCTCCAGCAGCCCGGTGCCGTTGATTGCACCACCCGTCACAGTATCGCCCGCGGCCTTTACGACCGGCAGGCTTTCCCCCGTGATCAGCGATTCGTCGATCTCACTTTGCCCGGCGACGACTTCGCCATCTACCGCAATGCGTTCACCGGGCCGAATGACCACACGGGCCCCAGAGCGCACCTCGGCAATGGGTAGTTCAATTTCGCTGCCGTCGGCCTGGCGTACGCGCGCGACCTCCGGGCGCAGGTCCATCAGCTGCCGGATGGCCGCGGTGGTGCCGCGCTTGGCGCGGGCTTCCATATACTTGCCGAGCAGCACCAGCGTGATGATGACCGCGGAGGCTTCGAAGTAGAGCTGGCCTTCGGCCGCTACGCCGAGTGTGTCGATCAGGTACCAGCTGTAGAAATAGGCAGCGCTGGTGCCCATCACAACGAGTACGTCCATGTTGCCGGCACCGGCGCGCAGCGCATTCCACGCCGCGCGATAAAAGCGTGCGCCGATCACGAACTGCACCGGCGTGGCCAGCAGCACTTCGAAGAAGGGCATCAGGTGAAAATCGGAGCCGAGATTCTTGGCGACCATTTGCCCGACCAGGGGCGTCGTCAGCAGGGCAGATAAGACCAGCCAGCGCCGTTCCTTGACGAGGCGGGCCTCGGCCTCCGCGTCCTGCTTCTCGTGGGCGGTGGCCTGATCTTGCGCAGCCGCAGCCACGCCGAGTTCATAGCCGGCCTTCTCCACGGCGGTGGCCAGGCTGTCCAGGCTGACGCCCCCGGCGACGGTGGTGATGTCCGCGCGCTCCAGCGCGAGGTTCACGTTGGCCTCGATAACGCCCGGCACTTTGCGCAGCGCTTTCTCCACTCGCGTTGCACAGGCGCTGCAAGTCATGCCGGTGACCGGCAGCGAGTAATCGTCGCGGCCGACGCTGAAGCCCGCTTTGCCAATCACGTCGGCGATGGCCGTCAGGCTGATCTGTGCCGGTTCAAATTCCACGGCCGCGCGTTCCAGGGCGAAATTCACATTGGCGCCGGCCACGCCGGCCGCTCGGCCCAGGGCTTTTTCCAGCCGGGTGGCGCAGGCACCGCAGGTCATGCCTTCAACGGCCAGTTCGGCTTGCTGGAGGTCGGCGGTGGCAGCGGTGCCGGGTTGCAGTTTGGCGCTCATGGAATTGCCGGTGGGTAAACGATTCAGTCTAGCCGTTGCCTACTCGGTGTCGCAATGCAGCGTAAGGCTGGCGGCAACTGGATAAGGAAATGGGGGCGGGAAGGCCGCCAAACAAGCCAACTCAGCGGGACGGCAGGGCGATACGGCGGCGGCGCGAATGGAACATGTGGAGGTACTCGCCGAACAGCGTGCGGCCCAGGCGCATCGATGCATCGATGTGGCCCGGCGTCTGCGCGAGGATCCGTGCTGTAAGTTCATCACCGTCGCCCATGCTGTCCAGCTCGCGCATGTTGACCGGCGCGCGCAGCCAGCGTTCGATCATCGGCTGGTCCACTTCCAGGTGAAATTGCAGGCCGTACACGTTGTCGCCGTAACGGAAGGCCTGGTTCGGGCAGTCCGGCGACTCGGCCAGGCGAACCGCGTGTTCCGGGATGTCGAAGGTGTCGCCATGCCACTGAAAAATCTGCTGTGCACCTTGCAGGTGACGAAACAATGGATCCCCTTTGCCCTCTGCACTGGGTTTGAGTTCGTACCAGCCGATTTCCTTGACCGGATTGCGCTTGACCCGGGCGCCCAATGCCCGCGCCAGGACCTGGGAACCCAGGCAGATGCCCAGTACGGGTTTGCCGGCGCCGATGGCCGCCTGGGCGAGCTCTACTTCGGTGGCGAGATGGGGATAGCGGTCAACCTGGTCGCAATTCATTGGCCCGCCGAGAATCACAAGTCCGTCATAGCGGCTCATGTCCGGCCGCGCGTCGGGCTGGCGGCCGAAATTCACGTAACGGATCCGGAAGCCTGCGTCCCGCAACAGCGGGTCGAGGATGCCGAGAATCTCGTGGGCGACATGCTGGCAGACCAGCAGACGGCGCATGATGTGCTCCAGTACCTAAAGGCCAACGATCTCCGACGAGTACGGCGCCTGTCAATGCAGACCATTGGGTTTCCGCCATTGCGAAAGTTTTCCGTAACGCGGCTGACTCCCTATAATTTGCTGGCCCCAGCCGGGGCAAGGGGGGTGCCATGGAACTAACGCTAGCTTTCGACGTCGTCAACTGGTACGCGGTGCTGGCCGCGACCGTGATCGTCTTCATCCTCGGCGGGCTGTGGTACGCGCCACATTTTTTCGGCCGTCCCGGAGTCATCGCCGAGAACGCCGAGATGCTTGGTGGGCCGGCGCGCAGGCTGGACCTCATTTTCGTGGTCGCGTTCATCATGATCTGGACGCAGGCTTCGTTGCTCGCTGCGATCGTCGGGCCGAACTCGGATATCTGGCTCGGCATCAACGTGGGGCTGAACGTGGGTCTGTTCTTCGTCTGCACGGCCATCGCGTTTCACTATGTGTTCGAGAAGCGGCCGTTCTGGCACCTGCTAGTCAACGGCGGATTTCAGCTGGTGAGTTTTACGATCATGGGCGCGATTGTCGGTAGCTGGCACTGACGAAGTCGTTAGTCCGGGTCGAGATTGAAGCGGTCCGCGTCCAGGTGCGCCGGGAACTTTTTCCGGTAGCGCGTCAGTGCGGTGCCGTCCAGTTCCACTGTGACTGTGACAGGCTGGTCGTCGCATGCCGTCACCGCGTGGCCAAGATAGTCCCAGGCGCCGCTTTCGCCGGCATAGGCGATGCCATTGCCGTCTGTGCCGACCCGGTTTACCCCGGCGCAGTAGCACAAGTTTTCCACCGCACGCGCCGGCAGCAGCGTCTGCCACGCGGAGCGGCGGGCGGCCGGCCAGTTCGCGACGTATAACAAGAGATCGAATTCATCGACGCCCCGGCTCCACACGGGGAAACGCAGGTCGTAACAAACCAGCGGGCAGACCCGCCAGTCGCGGAGCCGGAACACCCGTCGCTCCTGCCCCTGCTTGTAGTGGTCCTGTTCGCTGGCCATCCGGAACAGGTGCCGCTTGTCGTAGTGTTCGGCTTGGCCGTCCGGCGGCATCCAGATCAGGCGATTGAAGAATCCCGTCGCATCCCGAATCACGAGGCTGCCCGTCACGGTAACCTTCAGATCGTGGGCGATTTCTGCCATCCACTGCACAGTGTCGCCGTTCGGGTCTTCGGCCACCTGTTCCGCTTGCATCGTGAAGCCGGTGGTGAACATCTCGGGTAGCACGACCAGATCCGTGGTCGCAGCGCAGTCGGCCACGAGTTTCGCAAACATTCGGCGGTTGGCTTGCGGGTCATGCCAGTGCAGGTTGGCCTGCATCAGGGTGACATTCAGATTCTGCACAGGATCTCCGCGGCGCGTTCCAGGGTGTCTTCAGCCTTTGCAAAACAGAAGCGCAGCAGGCGTTGTTCCGCCGGCGGCGACGCACAGAATACCGAAACCGGGATGCACGCGACGCCGTGCTGCCGGGTCAGTCGCCGGGCATAGTCAGTGTCGGGTTCGTCCGTAATCGCGGCGTAGTCGGCAAGCTGAAAGTAGGTCCCGGCGGCGGGCTGCAGCCTGAAGCGCGATGGTGCGAGCAGCGTCGCGAAGCCATCGCGCTTCTGCTGGTAGAACGCTGCGAGCTCAAGATAGTGCTGTGGATCCGATACAAGAAAATCGGCCAGCGCATATTGCAAGGGTGTGGTAACACAGAACTGCACGAACTGGTGCACGCGGCGAAACTCTGCCGTCAGGGCCGGCGCAGCCACTACGTAGCCGATCTTCCAGCCGGTGGCGTGGTAGGTCTTGCCAAAGGAGAATACCGCGAGACTTCTGTCGGCCAGCTGCGGGTAGCGCAGCAGACTCTCGTGGCGCTGCCCGTCAAACACCATGTGTTCGTAGACTTCATCGCCTAACAGCAGGATATTCGTGTCCCGAATCAGGGTTGCGAGCCGCTGCATATCTGCGGCCGGCACAACGGCACCGGTAGGATTGTGCGGCGTGTTCAGCACCAGCATACGCGTCCGGGGCGTGATGGCCGCGGCCAGCGCTTCGAAGTCCAGGCCGAAGTCATCGGCGCGCAATGAAACATGCACCGCAATGCCGCCCGCCAGCCGGATCGCCGGGTCATAGGAATCGTAAGCCGGGTCCAGGACAATGACTTCGTCCCCCGAATGGACAAAGGCCTCGATGGCGGAGTACAGCGCTTCCGTCGCCCCCGATGTCACGGTGATTTCTGTGTCGGCGTCGCTGGTGCGCCCGTACACCGCTGCGAGCTTGCCGGCGATGGCCTCGCGCAGCTCAGGGAGGCCGGCCATCGGCGCGTACTGGTTGTGCCCGGCGTGCAGGTGGTGGACCACCCGGTCCAGCAACCCTGCCGGCGCAGCGAAATCCGGGTAGCCCTGGGACAGGTTGATGGCCCCACAGTCAGCCGCCAGCTGCGACATCACGGTGAAAATGGTCGTGCCAACGTTGGGGAGTTTGCTGGGCATTCCGGTTTCACGGGCCTTCATCAGGGCAGACCCATGATTTCGGCTACGGTGTGGCGTCGTTGCTCTCTTGGGTGCAAGAGGCCTCCATCATTCATCGTCAACACATTGTTCCTGTACGACGGCTGGCCTTCAGGGCTTGCGTGCGTCAAGCCGACCATTGAGGTTACCAGCTTATGTCAGGTGGTGACGCAGCAGCTCTCTGGCCCGGATGCTCTTCGGGAAAAACTGCATTATAGTTTTGTCATGCCTGCCAACGACCGGCATGCAAGGTAGAGGGGACAGAAATGGAAAATACTAACAAGCTGATGATCGCTGTTCTCAGCACAGTGGTTGTCACCGGAATGAGTGTGTCCGCGGCGCTGGCCGCCGGCTCCTGGTCGCGTAGCCCGCTTTACGCCACTTCCACACTGAACGGAATCTGCGCAGAAGCCCAGCGCATCGTCACCTCGAGCGATCTCAGCCCGATCAATGCGGTCTACAGCCCGTGGGCAGGGTTCGTGCAGTCGGACGCAGAGCCTTACTCTGTCATCGGCGGTTCGACCCCATTGGACTATTCGCCGCCAGAGGCACCCGATCGCCCACTGAGGAGCACCCAGCACTTGTTCTTTGACGCCTATCGTTTAGGCGGCGGCGAATTTGCGTCGGTCGTGTCGTGCAAGATGAAGAATGCGGAATACCTGAACGCGCGGGATCCGGATTTGGGTGCGATCGACCAGCCCTGCAAGGCAGTGCACGAGTACTACGTGGGTCAGGTACTGACCGGCATGCCAAAGTCGCAATTCTGGCGCGTGCTGACAAAAATCCGATTCGACGACGATGTCACGGCCGAGCGAGGATCTGAGTGGACCGAAGGGTTTCCTGACAATCCCTACCCCGTGCTGTACCGGGAGTCCGAGGGTGGCCCGATCCACATTAAGGCCAGCGCCCTGTACGTACCGCCGCATCCGGACACCGTTCCCTTTGGAGCCATTAACTTTATCGAAGCCTGTAACCTCTTCGGTGGACCAGACAGTTTTCTCGGCAGCGCCTGTGAACCACGAAAATGGGGTGTGCGTTACTGTCACCTGGCCTCACCCGAATACATGCATGCTGCCCTGACAGGAAAAGTCGACGTCCCCACCTGTGGTACGTCGTCGGCCGACCCGCGGGTTTGCCCGTGAGCATTGACGATTGTGACTAGCACATCCTGATTTGGTTCAGGCCGTAGAAGGGCCGGGAGGCATTGGCCTCCCCGGCCTTTTTTTTTGCTGCTTCGCCTGGCTGGCCAACGCCCCTCACCTTGTTATGATCTGTCAGTCAGGATTTCCGGAGCCCCCGATGCGCGTCATCCTTGTTCCCGTCGCCGACCGGCCCGAGTGCGCCCGGGCTCTCAAGGCAGCCTTTCGCGTCGCCGGGAGTTTCGCGGCCGACGTCATCGGCTGTCATATCCGGGCACACCGCGACAGCGCGGTCCGCATGCCGATACTGCGCGCACCGTCCGAAGTGGACTGGGCGGCTGCCCACGAAGGTCGCGATCTCGACAAGGACAGCCGCGATGCGCGCAGCCTGTTCGAGCGGGTCGCGGGCGAAGCGGGACACCGGGTGGCGGGCCGCCCGCGGGCCGACGGAACTCCGGTAGCCATCTGGTACGAGCGCGTGGGCTCGCCTGACCGGATCATGCCCATTGTCGGCCCAATGGCGGATTTGCTCGTCGTGTCCCGTCCGGCGGAAAAGGGCGGGCGGCTGGCCAGGCTGTTCATGATGGAGGCCGTGCTGGAGTCCTGCCGGCCGGTACTGCTGGTGCCCCAGCGGGCCACCCGGCAGCCTGGCCGCAACATCGTGATCGCCTGGAATCAGAGCCCGGAGGCGAGCCGCGCGGTGGCGGCCTGCATGGCCATGCTCGAGGCCGCCGATGCGGTGACCATCGTGGCTGCTGGTGACGAACGGGCGGCCGGTCCGAAGTCCAGCCACCTGGTGCGCTACCTGCGTCATCACGGGGTGCAGGCCGACGAGGTGAAAACCCGGGGCCGCAAGCCGGCCGCAGAACTGGAGCGTGTGTACCGGGAGGCCGGCGCTGACCTGCTGCTGATGGGCGCCTACAGCCGGCACCGCCTGCGCGAGCAGATCTTCGGCGGCGTCACCGAACACATGCTGCACAAGTCGTCCCTGTCTGTGCTGCTCTATCACAGCGGCGGGTGACAAATCGCTGGCATTCACTGAGTCGGGCTGTCACCAGCCGCTCCTGTCAGTCCGCATAGAAAATACCTGCATAGCGTTGACTTAGAAGGATATCTGGCCAATGATAAGCGCGCGGCGTACGGGGCCGTGTCTGTTTGTTGATCGTGTCTTCGGGGCATGAACGCCGATTTTTTGGCGATGGCCTGAATGGGAGGCTCATGAGCCAGTCAGCCAGTACTGCCGAACGGAGCGCTGCCGAGATCCCGGCCGCTGACCCACCGGCCGGTCATTTCCCCACCGGTTCGAGCCCGCGGATGACCCAGGTCCGCACCATGATCGAGCAGGTGGCGGGTTTTACTACCAACGTTCTTATTACCGGTGAGTCGGGCACTGGCAAAGAGTGGGCGGCGCGCCACATCCACTCGTCGTCACCGCGGGCCAAGCAGCCATTCGTGCCGGTGAACTGCGGCGCGATCCCGCCTGACCTGCTGGAGAGTGAACTCTTCGGTCACGAGAAAGGGGCTTTCACGGGGGCGATCTCAGCCCGGATCGGTCGCTTCGAAGCCGCGGAGGGCGGCACGCTGTTCCTGGATGAAATCGGCGATATGAGCCTGCCGATGCAGGTGAAGCTGCTGCGGGTGCTGCAGGAGCGGGTTTTCGAGCGAGTCGGCAGCAACAAGAGTCGGACCTGCGATGTCCGCATCATCGCGGCCACGCACCGCGACCTCGAGACGGCGATTCGGGAAGGCAAGTTCCGCGAGGATCTGTTCTACCGGCTGAACGTCTTCCCCATCGAATTACCGGCCCTGCGCGAGCGCCTGGACGATTTGCCCGAACTGGCCGCGAACGTCCTGGCGCGCAACGCCCGCTCAGGCGTCAAAGCCATTGAATTGACGCCCGGCGCGCTGCGTGTGCTGCGTCACTATGAATGGCCCGGCAATATCCGCGAACTCGCCAACCTGCTGGAGCGTCTTTGCGTGTTGTATCCCGGGACGACGGTGGATATTTCCAACCTGCCGACTCGTTACACGGCCAATGCGCCGCTGCGGGATTCCGACCGCCGGGAACTGGCCTCGACCCGGGCATCGGGCCCGCAGCCCCAGGACTTCGATTTGCCCAGTGACGGTCTGCCACTGAAAGCTTACCTGGAGAAGGTGGAGGTGGCGCTGATTCGCCGTGCGCTGCACGAAACCGATGGCATCGTCGCCCACGCAGCGAAACGTCTGCAGGTGAGGCGGACGACGCTGGCGGAGAAAATGAAGCGTTACGGGATGAGTTCTTCGGCGTAGGCTCCCGCCTTATTAGGGTGATGGGAGGAATCGCGGCTAAAGCCGCTCCCACCGAAGCCTGCTAGTCAGGGTGGGAGCGGCTTTAGCCGCGATTCCTTGTCTAGGCGGCTTCTATAGCTTCGTAGCAGGTGTGCTGGTCACGGCCGTTGCGCTTGGAGTGATACAAGGCCTGGTCCGCTGCGGCCAGCAGATCGGCGGGTTTCTCAAACGCGCTGCTCGAGTCCTGGGTGGCGGTACCCAGCGACAGGGTGATGTTCAGCGGCTTGCCGTCGTTGCCCTGGATGGTGCGGCCGCGGGCGTTGTCGACCAGCCTGCGGGCGATCTGCCCTGCGGCGCCGGCATCCAGACCGGGCAGCAGCAGCACGAACTCATCGCCGCCATAGCGGGCCACGATGTCCGTATCGCGCAGGCTTTCCGTCAGTAAACCGGCCACTTCCTTCAGCATCAGGTCACCGGACTGGTGACCGTGGGAATCATTGATCTGCTTGAAACGATCGAGGTCGACGAAGATCACGCTCATCGGCCAGCGGTGCTGGCTCGCCGTCTCGAACTCGCGGGTTAGCGCTTCTTCGAAATACCTGCGATTGAACACGTCCGTCAGGCCATCGCGGCTGGCTTCTTCCTGCAGCTCTTCGCGATCTGCCTCAAGCTCTTTTTTCTGTTCCTCGAGTTCGCGGTTCTCGGTGAGGGTATGAAGATTGCGAATCATCAGGATTTCGCGGGCCGTGTCCGTGATGTCCTGCAGGTGATCGCCGTTGAACAGATCCATCTCGAAAATGTTTTCGGCCACCGGCAACTGCTCGCCGATGGTAGCGAACAGCTCTGCCAGGCGGTTCGGCAGTATGCCAAGGTTGCGATGGACCTCGAGTCCCGCCCGGCGAATCGCCACCTCGTTGCGCTCGCCAATCCAGATGTCAGCCAGGCTGCCCGACATGGCGACAGCCCGCACAAAGCTTTTCATGTCGTTATCGACGCCGCCGGCCGTGATGTCGTGACTGTGCTGCACCGCTACGGCCAGCTGGTCGGGCATATTCCAGTCATCGAGCAGCCACGCGCCGATGGCCCGGTGATCCGTCTCGAGCTGAGTTTTCTCGTGCTGCGCCACGCGGGCATGCTCGAGCTGAAACGGGCTGATGCCGTCGTAGACTTCCGGGGCGACCTTGTCGATGGCCAGCATGCCGAGGTCTTGCAATAGCGCGGCGAGAAAGACTTCCTCCGCATCACGGCGTCCGAACTCGCCGGCCAGCAGCTTGCCCCAGGTGCCTGCCAGGATCGCGCGCCGCCAGTACGCATCGAAATCAAAGCCCTTCGGCGGCCCTTTGCGCAGGGACGCCACCAGGGTAAAGCTCAGGGCAAGGGTCAGGGTGGCGTTCAAGCCCAGCACGATCAGTGCCTGGCGCAGGTTGGTGCTTTGCCGGCGGCGCGCGTACAGCGCCGAGTTCGCGATCCGCATGACCTTCGCTGCAATAGCCGGATCGCCGCTGATGGTGTCGGCGACGGTGCCGAGGTCCGTCTCCGGATTCTGCGCTAGCTCGATGACCTTGATGGCAACGGGTGGCGGCGACGGCAGGCTGGTGCATGCCTTTAATCGTCTCGCGAGGTCGTCTGGAATCTGAACCATTGCCTAACTCCGTGGGGCCGTTCTCTGCTCTCTGTAGCCCTTGCCTTTGCCACGCGCTCAGTGCGCCTGGCTCCGATACAAATTGCGAATGAGGCGCGCTTCGCCGCGCATGAGCCCGCAGGTATTCATCAGCACTTCGTCGTCGGCGCCTTCGCGCGTCAGGTCGATGGCCGCCTGGTAGCCCGGGTTGCCGCCCGAATGCTCGGTTCGGCCCTGTTTCAGGATCACTCGATCCAGCCGGCTGCGCAGCGATCCCATCA
>Ga0265306_10001243_pt1 | contig 12464 bp, 10 predicted proteins | sample Helome_3_FD_192493 | JGI IMG/M metagenome (GOLD analysis project Ga0265306, IMG submission 192493) | Marine sediment microbial communities from subtidal zone of North Sea - Hel_20160420 (Illumina Assembly) | ecosystem: Environmental > Aquatic > Marine > Subtidal zone > Sediment ...
GCAAAGTCATGCCGGAGATTGGCGCAGAGCAACATGACCGAACAGCTGATAAAGACCTTTATCGTCTTCTTCGTGGTCATCGAGCCCGTGTCGCTGGTGCCCATGTTCGGCGCGCTCACGCGCGGCGGAGAGGCCGGTTACCGGCGGCGCATGGCGTTCAAATCCATAGGGATTTCGACACTTATCTTTATCGGCTTTGCGCTCGCCGGTGACTTTGTCCTGAAGGCCCTCGGGGTCAGTGTAGACGCATTCAAGATCGCCGGCGGGCTGCTGCTGTTTATGTTGTCGGTCGACATGGTGTTCGCACGTCAGTCCGGAATGCGCTCGACCACGGTGCGCGAACAGGACGAGGCGCGGTATCGGGAGGACATTTCGGTGTTCCCGATGGCGTTCCCGCTGATCGCGGGTCCCGGTTCCCTGGCCACCCTGCTGTTGTTTGTCGTGGACGCGCGCGGTGATCTGCAGCAATGGGCGCTGCTGATGGGTGTCGTCCTTGTGGTGCTGCTGGTCACCCTGGTGTTGCTGTTATCGTCCACATGGGTGATGCGGGTGCTGGGTCAGACCGGCGCCAACGTGATCAGCCGTCTGCTGGGTGTGGTGCTGTCCGCACTGGCGGTGCAGTACGTAGTCGATGGCGTCAGCAATCTGCTGGGGAGCTGAGCGGCGCGTCATTGCGTCGGTACAGCAGATCCCGCACCTCATGACCCAGGCGCATCCCGCGCCGCTCGAACTTGGTCTGCGGCCGGCCGGCGAACGCTTGCGGTGTCCCTGTTCCGCCGTCTTTTTCGAACCACTCGCAGCCGTCAGTCATTTCGGCCATGTGCTCGGCATAGGGCACCCAATCCGTGGCCATGTGCAGCATCCCACCCGGCCGTAACGCCCGCGCCACCTTGTCCAAAAACGCGGGCTGGACGATACGCCGCTTGTGATGGCGCTTTTTCGGCCAGGGATCCGGGAAGAACAGATGTACCCGGTCGAGACAGGCAGGCGGCAGCCAGCGATCCAGGATCTCTACCGCGTCGCGGCAGATGATGCGCACGTTTTCGATGCCCCGATCCTCGAGCGCCAGCAGCAGATGGCCGACACCGGGCTCGTGAACCTCGATGCCGAGACAATCCGTCTCCGGATGGGTGCCGGCAAACTCGGCCAGCGCCTCGCCGTCTCCAAAGCCGATCTCCAGCAAGCGTGGTCGATGCCGGCCAAAGACCTGATCCAGATCGAGGGGCGCGGCCGGCAGATCGATACCGAAACGCGGCCAGAGTTCCGCCATGGCGCGGGTCTGGGCGCGGGTGGTGCGCCCGGCCCGGCGCACAAAGCTGCGGATCTCGCGCCGGGGCGTGTCGCCCATCCCTTAGAAGAACGCGCCGTCGATCGGCGACGAGGCCGTGGCGTAACGCTTGCGCGGGATGCGGCCGGCGAGAAACGCCTCGCGCCCCGCCTCGATGGCCTTGCGCATGGCGGAGGCCATCAGTACCGGGTCACGGGCGCCGGCGATGGCGGTATTCATCAGTACGCCGTCACAACCCAGTTCCATTGCGATAGCCGCATCCGACGCGGTGCCGACACCGGCATCGACCAGGATCGGTACGTTCGCATCCTCGATGATGCTGAGGATGTTGTAGGGGTTGCGGATACCCAGACCGGACCCGATCGGCGCGGCCAGCGGCATCACCGAGACACAGCCGATCTCCTCGAGGCGCCGCGCCATGATCGGATCGTCATTGGTATAGACCATGACCTCGAAACCATCTTTGACCAGGCTCTCAGCCGCCTCGAGTGTCGCGGTCACGTCCGGGAACAGGGTCTTTTCGTCGCCCAGCACTTCGAGCTTGACCAGGTTGTGGCCATCGAGCAGCTCCCTGGCCAGACGGCAGGTGCGCACGGCGTCTTCCGCGGTATAGCAGCCGGCGGTGTTGGGCAGGATCGTGTAGCGATCCGGTGACAGGAAATCGAGCAAATTCGGCGCGTCCGGATCCTGGCCGATATTGGTGCGGCGGATCGCCACGGTGACGATCTCGGCGCCGCTGGTCTCGATGGCGGCGCGGGTCTGGTCGAAATCCCGGTACTTGCCCGTGCCCACCAGCAGGCGTGAGCGGAATTCCCGTTCGCCGATCCTGAAGCTGTCGCCGTTGTCGCCCGTGCGGGCTGCCGGTGTTGCCATGGTGTTTGCTGACTCCTCGGTGATCTCTCAGCCGCCGCCCACGGCATGCACGATCTCGATCCTGTCGCCGGTCGCCAGAGCATGGCTGGCGTGCTGGCTGCGGGGCACGATCTCGCCATTGACCTCCAACGCCAGACGCCGCTGAGCCAGCCCCAGGGACTCGATCAGCTCGGCGGCGTTTATACGATCGGCCACCTGTGTTGTTTCGCCGTTGACGATGATCTGCATGGGTTCAGCGCCGGTCCGGAATGAGCCGTCCATTCTACACGGCGCCGCAGGGGCACGTGGAGCAGGGCGGGCTCGTCCGGCAACTGGCTGGCGAGGGGCCGGGTCGTCCCCGGCCGCGTCGCGCAAGAGGGCAATACACGCGTTACCGGCTTGGCTAACGGACGTAATAGGCCAGCGCGTTGGGGCTGAATTCACGTGGATCCGCGCTCACCAGGAAGCGGTAGGGCGCGCGTTTGTTATCGAGGCCGTCGACCAGATACCGCGCCTCTTTCAGGTCCTGAAACACCTCGAGGGTCGAGAGATGGACGGGCACCGTGTAGTAGTTGAGCCCCATGGCCATAGAGGTCCGCCAGAGATTGCCCTCGAGGTCATAGCTGTCGCTGGCAGCGATTTGCCAGCTGTCCTCGTCGATATAGAAAACCCGCCGCGAATAGACGTGGCGCATGTCTTCCTTGAGCCGGCCTTCGACCACCCACACCCGATGCAACTCGAAACGCACAAGGTCCGGATTGACGTGAGAGGTCTGCAGGATGTCCCGGGGCGAGACATCGGAACTGTGGATGCGGTAGGAGTTGTACGGGATCAGCAACTCCTGTTTGCCCAGCAGCGTCCACTCGAACATATCCGGGGAGCCGTTGTACAACTCGAACTGGTCTACCGTTCGCAGACCGTCCGTATTGCCGCCCGGCATGCCGTATCCGAACGTCGGCTGGCGCAGCACCCGTTTGAACGAACGGCGATATATCCAGCTTTTGCGCGGGCTCAATGTTTGATCGATCGGTTCTATCACCAGCCCGCCGTCACCAGCCAGGAACGCCGGTTCGATAGTCCGCGTCTTGAGCGCCAGCATCAGGTTGGGGTATTTGCGTGTAAACGGCGTGGACTCCTCGACGCCATAGGGGAATCCAATGTCGGCTTCCTGCAGCACAAGGGTGTAGCGGCCCTTCTGGGTCACCGCCGCCCGCCCGACGCTCTTCTGCACCCGGATGCCGCGCCAGCGCAGGTTGTGGTTCCAGATCAGTTCGATGCCGGTCTTCGGGATCGGGAACGGCGAACTGATCCGCGCGTTGCGGATGCCGCCCTTGCCCTCGGTGATGAGCTCGGCCTGGTCGGCATTTCGCCTGACCGCCTGATAAACCCAATCCGGATAGGATGCGCTGCGGCGGCTGCGATAGACCGGCATGCGCCAGGTATCCGGGTATGCCGTCAACAGCGCCGTCTGGCCCACGCTCAGACGCGTCGCATATTGCTCCATATTGTCCGCGGTAACGGCATAGAGCACCGGGTCGTCCGGGAACGGATTCGTTTCATGGCGGCCGGGGTCATAACCGGGCGGCGGCTCGGTGATGCCGCCGTCCCAGACCGGAATACTGCCGTCGGCGTTGCCGGCTCTCTCGGCGCCCAGCGGTGTAAACAGGGGTCCACCGAGTTGTTCCGGTGTTGCCGCCGGGCTCTCGCCCCGCGCCGCGGCCGTCCACCACAACAGCGGGCACAGCGCCGCAAGTACGATGGTGATGCGGGACCGGTTCATAATCCGTACCTCAGCTGAAGACGGATAAAGTCCCGATCAACCAGCTGATTGCCGGGCTCACCATCGAAGAAATTGGTGTAGCTGAGGCTGGCGTCCCAGCGATTGATGTAGTCAAAACCCAGCGCGAAGGTCAATGACTTCCGCTCCTCCCGGAACGATGACAACGGTGCCGGCGTGTTGCCCGATACATCATGGGTAAACAGCAGCTGCGGTGCCACGTTGAGACCGCCGAATACGCTGGTGTACTGGAGCTGGCCAAAGACCCGGTAGCCCCAGGAGTTCTGGTTGCCCCCACCCGGCGCCTGCAGCGGCACGTCGGCGGCACCGGGATAATCCCGGATATGGATATAGGCGCCGTCCACCCCCAACAGCGTCTGCGTCGCGCCAAATCTGCGCCCAAACAACTGCGCGGCCGAGGCGGCGCCCTGGAGACGGTCCAGACGGACAAAGCCGCTGATCCGCTCGTCGGCGCCAAAGCTGCCGAGACTATTGTCCTTGTAGCTGTCGTCGAACAGTACCGGCGACAGCGAGGCGTCGTAGACCTGGTTCAATGCCACCTGGAACGGGGTGTCCCGGTGGTAGGAAATCTCCGCTGCCAGCAGGGTTCCGGTGCGCAAGGTGGCCGTATTAAAGGTGAGGCCGTACATCTCCAGATCCTCCGGGTACTCGGTGAAATAGCCGGCCTGGCTGATGTACTGATTGGTCACCAGATCGCTGGCCGTGTCCTCGGCTGCCGCCTGTGCATCATCGGGGGACAGACCTTCGCTCTCGTAGATCGGCGCGAGCATCGCGGCCGCGGCGTCTACATCGGTCTGGCTGGTGGCATCGATGGCTGCCTGGTCCGCGGTCAGTGAGCCGATCAGCGGCAGACGGCTGTGGTAGCGGATGTAATGCAGCCCGATCTTGAGCGCATTGTTGCCCTGGGTGATGGCCATCAACGCCAGACCGTACTGGCCGCCGTCCTGCGGATCATCACGGAATCGTTCCGGGTATTTGAAATAGTCCGGGTCAAAGCCGAGGGTCCCCTGGGGCAGGTCATAGGCCGCATCCAGATCCGTGCCCAGATCCGAGAACTGTCCCCGCCCGATGGTCGCAAAACTCAAACCGCCTTCGCCGATCAGATCATTGGTGGAAAAGAAGCTGCCCGCTGGCGGCAACCGCAGTCGCTCCCATTCGTACTGGTAATAGCCTTCGACGGCGAAAGTCTCGGTGACCTGGGCCACGCCCCAGGCCATGCCCTGTGGCGTGCGTGCATCCCTTGGGTCCCGGGCTGGCTGGAAGGCGGCCACCAGATCGACGGGGTTGATGGTATCGACGCCGTCGCGGACGAAGGTCACTTCACCCCAGTTGATCACCTGGTCCCCCACCCGCAGCTGCACCGGCAAGCCACCCCAGACGAACTGGCCGCCGACAAAAAAGTCCCGCATCTCGACGTCGGAACCGATGGCATCCAGAGTCTTGCCGTCAAATTCACGGTGGGGCCGGTTGCCGTGTTCCTGCTCGTAGTCATAGAAAGCGACGCTGCGGGCAAAGGCGTCGAAGTTGCGCCAGCTCAGGTCCACTTCCCCGGTCGCGGCGACCATGTTGGAGACGATGCCGGTGTCGTAATTGAGATTGCCGTCGTCGGTGTTGGCGGTCGGCGCATTGCCGCCGTTGGCGATCGCGATAAAGTCCTTGTCGCGGCTCTCGGTGCGATAGAGCATGCCGTAGGAGAGGGTCAGGTCGAACAGCGCTTCCACCGGTCCCGCGCGGACCGCCGCGGCCAGGCCGGGCCCGGACCAGAGCCCCAGCGCAACCCAGGCGAGAACAGACCGGACAAGACCCGATGAGCCGGTGCCCCAATCCTGGTGGTGGCCCGGGTCTTGAACACACCCGGTGGTCGTCGCTCGCCTCATCCTGACAATCTAGCAGACACGGCCCTGCCTGTGTCCCGGTTCGCCTGGCAGGTATCGGGGCGTGAGACGAGGGCCCGGTGGCCCGCCCGATGCGGTCCTTCCATCGCGGTGTCCACACGCGGGAAGCGAGGCGCGAACCGGATACAAGAGCGATCAACCCGGGACGGCATCTGGCTCACCCCAATGGCTGTCGGCTACAACACGACCGGACGCCAGCCGGCATGGCGATCGTGGGTAGCGGCCCGACCATTGCTACGGGTCAGCGGACACGATGCGTACACGCAACCAGCCGTCCCAAACCCGATTCCAAGTTGATCCAGGTCAATGCGGCGGGCGGGGGCAGCGTTGACAATGTCAATTAGTAAAATTCCTAGGGGTGCCTGAGGCCGGCGCCCGTCATATGCGCCGACTTCGGCTGCCCCGTTTGGGACGGTTTTAGAACCAGAACTGACGTTGCAACAGGGGCAAGAAGATGGCCACAACAAGAATCCTCCTTCCATTGGCGTTGCTGGCAGCCCTCGGGGTGGCCGGTTGCTCGGGCGATGATGGCAACAACGGGGCGGTCGGCGCTGCCGGCACCGCCTGTTGGGACCTCAACGAGAACGGGGTAGGGGACCCCGAAGAAGATCGTAACGGTGACGGCGTGGTCGACGTGCTCGATTGCAATGAGCCGCTGCCGGGCACCAGTATCGTCGTATCCGGCAAAGTCACCACCAGTGGCGGCACACTGGACCAATTCGTGTCCGTGTTCTTCGTTCCCACCGGCGCCGTCCCGGCTGCTCAAAAAGCCGGCCTGCCGCTGGCCAAGACCCTTCCGCCAGACGCGATCGAGGCCGATGTGGGCTTTGACGGCTCCTATACCGCGACCGTGGATGCGGGCATGTATGACGTGCTGGCATTCCGGCCCGGCTACGAAGACGAAGAGGTCGCGGGTTTTGACGTGACCGCCGGCGGCGACAACACGCTAGACATAGTCCTGCCGGCAATCCCGGATGGCGATTACATCACCAGCGCCCAATGCGGCGTCTGCCATACCGTCACCTATTCCAGCTTTATCCAGACCGGACATCCCTACAAGATCACCAAGGTGATCGACGGTGAGCAGCCGGTGTATCCCTTCACCAACCTGAATGGCGTGCTGGAGCGGATCACCGACGAAGACGGCCAGACCGATAACTCACTGGGCACGCCACAAAGCTATTCTGACGTCAGCTACGTGATCGGTGGCTATCACTGGAAAGCCCGTTTTATGGACCTGGACGGCGCCATCGTCACCGGCTCCGAAGTGCAGTACAACTTCGCCACCGATGGACTGGTCGCTTATCACGATGACGAGGTGGACAAACTGTTTAACTGCGGCAACTGTCACACCACCGGATGGCGCCATCAGGACGATGCGCTGAACCCCGCCCGTCAGGATGATCTTCCGTTTATGGATGGCACCTTTGCCGAGCAGGGCATCCAGTGCGAATCCTGCCATGGCGCCGGCGCGGCCCATGCCAAGTTCACCGGTACCATCACAACGGATGCCACGCCGCGGACGCTGCTCGAACTGACCGCCCCCGACGCCGGTTACGGTCTGGCCGTGGATTGCGGCGAATGCCACACCCGCGACGGCGAGCGTGACTACTCCACTTACATGAGCGGTTACGACAACGCGCTGATCGCCGCCAACGCGCTCGACCCACGTCCCAACGAGATGGGCGGCCGGATCGCGGCCAGTAACGGTCTGATCAGACATCATGAGCAGTACGACGAGATCCTCGGCATCGATCCCGATAGCCTGGACACCGTCCGCTCAGCGGGCTTTATGGCCACCCATGGCGATTGCGGCACCTGCCATTATCCGCACGGCTCTTCAGTGCAGGAAGGCAATCCGCTCTATACCGGCGAGCCCGGTGTCGACCACACCGGCGAATCCTGCCTGACCTGCCATGGCGACTATGATCCACCGCTGCGGGCCGGCGGTATGCAGGATCTGGAATGCCGCGATTGCCATATGCCGAAGATGATCAAGAACGCAGTGTCCTATCCGCCAGTGGCGGACGGCGCGCCGACGACCGGTGATATCTCCGCGCACATGTTCCGCATCAATCTGGACTCGCAGGTCTACCAGCAATTCACGGATGACGGCAAGTTTGCGTATCCATGGGTGACGACGGACTGGGCGTGCAACACCTGCCACAACGCGTCGTTTATCCAGTTCCCGCCCGATTTTACGGATAGCTTCATCTTCCATAACAATGTGAACTGAACACGCACAACAAGACCGGCGCCAAGGACGGCCGCCATTACAAGCCCCCGGCTTCCCCAAGGCCGGGGGCTTTCTTTTGCGAGGGGAGTCGGGCGACGCGGTCCGTCTCAATAGACGGCTGGCACCATGCGGCGCTCAGCCAGAGTGCCATTGTCGTCGTAGGCGCCCTCGGGCTTGCGTTCGCCGAGTTTGATCTTGTCGCCGGTGACGTCCTTGTAGTCGATGCGGCTGAGCAGATGGGTGATGCAATTCAGACGCGCCCGGCGCTTGTCGTCGGCGGGCACGACGGTCCAGGGCGAGTAATCCAGATCGGTGGCCGCGAGCATGTCATCGCGGGCCCGGGAGTAGTCATACCAGCGCTGGTACGAGGCTACGTCCATGGGGCTTAATTTCCAGATCTTGCGCGGGTCGTCGATACGTTCACGGAAGCGCTTCTCCTGCACGTCCATGCTGACGTCAAGCCAGTATTTGAACAGTAATATGCCCGCGTCCACCATGGCGCGCTCCATCAAGGGCGTGTATTGGAGGAAGCGGATGTACTGCTCCCGGGTGCAGAAATCCATCACCCGCTCGACGCCGGCCCGGTTGTACCAGCTGCGGTCGAAGATCACCATTTCGCCTGCCGAGGGGAAATGATGCATATAGCGCTGGATATACATCTGGGTCTTTTCCTGGTCGGAAGGGGCCGGCAGGGCGACCACACGGAACACCCGAGGACTGACCCGTTCGGTGATGGCCTTGATCACGCCACCCTTGCCGGCCGCGTCCCGGCCCTCGAACACGACGATGACCCTCAACCCCCTGGCCTTGATCCAGAATTGCAGCTTGACCAGCTCGCCATGGAGCTTCTCCAGCTCCTTCTCATAGCGCTTGCGGGACATGCGTTTGTCATCGCGTTTCTTGTCTTTGCTCATCTGTTCCTCCCCGTCAGAAAGCTGCCGCCCCATGGATCATAGTTTCTTTTGTCGCGCCGCGACGATTCCGGGTGATCCGGATGAGTCCGGCGAGCAGACATCAAATCGCCGTGAGGAGTAGGCTTGGATACGGGAGTTGGTCGATCGATCGGGAGACGCAGATGGACATGGAGATGGAACAGATGATCCGGCGGCTCGAATGGATCGAGGGTGAGGCGCTGTCGGAATTCCATCAAGCGGCGCCGCCGTCGGCGCGGACGCAGACCGGTCTGCGGCTGGAAGCGGTGGACGGTTGTCTGGTCAGCCTGATGGCCCGGGGCGGCAATATCGTCGTCAACCGCTGTATCGGTCTCGGCCTCAATCAGCCAGCGAGGTTGGAGACCATAGAACGGATCAAGACGATCTACGCGGAAGCCGGTGTCAAGCGCTACGTCCTGCATCTGTCCCCCGAGGGCCAGCCCGACCCACTGGCCGAGCTGGTCGCGGAAGCGGGACTCGTCCTTGACCGGGCATGGATGAAATTTGCGCGCACGGATCTGCCGGTGGCTGAACGGATCACAGAGTTGGAGATGCGGGAGATCGACCCGTCACACGCGGCCGACTTCGGTCGCATCGCCAGCGCGGCCTTCGACCTGGAGGCCCCGGCCGGCGACATCCTGGCCGGGCTCGTCGGCCGGCCGGGCTGGCATATTTTTATGAGCTTTGCCGGTGCTGAGCCGGCGGGGACCGGGGCCATGTTCGTCAAGGACGGCGTTGCATGGACGGACTGGGGCGCGACCCGGCCCGAATACCGGCGCCGCGGCAGCCAGACCGCCTTGCTGGCCCGTCGGGTCGCGCGGGCGGTCGAGCTGGGCTGCGAACTGATCGGTACCTGCACCGGCGAGGCGGTGCCCGGCGACGAACAGGCCTCGTATCAGAACATCCTGCGCTGCGGTTTCGAGGAAGCCGGTCTGCGCGAAAACTACTCGCTCACCGGGCATCCGCCCGGACCCTAGCGCAGGGTAGCTCTGGAAAAGAAGAAGCCGGACCGGATTGCTCCGGCCCGGCTTTGAGGGGCGTCTCCTGCGGCTGACCCTAGCGGTTACAGTTCGGCCGGATCGCCGTCAGCAGGCCTGAGCCCAGCAGCATCAGCAGGAACCAGAGGCCCGCGGCGCCACCACCGCCACCACCGGAACCATCAACCGTTGCGTTGGCCACCAGCGGATCCGTCTTCAGCACCTTCACTTCGCGACCATCGCTCTCGCCATCGTCGTCGGTGTCGGGATCCAGCGGATCGGTGCCCGCCGTGACTTCTTCACCGTCACTGAGATCGTCGTTGTCACTGTCCGAATCCCTCGGATCGGTGCCGTCTTCGATCTCCTTGCCGTCGTCGACGTCGTCGTCGTCGCTGTCGTGGTCAGTCGGATCGGTGCCGTGGTCATCGACTTCGTCGCCGTCCTTCAGACCATCGTCGTCGCTGTCGTCGTCGCGCGGGTCTGTGCCGTAATCGTGCTCGTCGTCGTCATCGAGGCCGTCGTTGTCATCGTCGGGATCGTCGTCGTCGTTGATGCCGTCGTTGTCGTCGTCGATGTCCTCGTCGTCGTCGATGCCGTCGTCGTCGTTGTCGTCATCAAAACCGGCCAGATAGTCGCTGATGGAGACAATGTCCGAATCCGGCAGACAGCCGAGGAACTGCATCTCGCTCTCTTCCGCGATCGCCTCGGCGGTCTCGTCCGCCTCGTCGCCGTGGACGTCCTCGTTGTACGGACCACCAGAGCCGTCGGCACCGTGACAGCCGGCGCAGGCGGCGACATAGCGCTGCTCGCCCGAGGCCGCCTGAGAGTTCAGGTACCCGGACAGAGCGTCGATGTCGTCGTCGCTGAGCACGTTCTGCAGGAACTGCATCCCCGGCACGCCGTTCGGATAGAGGTCGGTGCCGTAGATCGATCCATAGATCGTGCAGCTGCGCGAGCCGGCCACCCGACGTACGCCAGGCAGATTCTCGTCATAGGGCGGTTCGTCCCAGGGATCGCCGTGACAACCGGCGCAGTTGGCCTGGTACAACGCCTCTCCGTCACTGCCGCCAGCGGCGGGATCGGTCACGATGACCTCAGCCGTGTCGCTACTGGACAACCCACCGTCATCCGTGACCGTCAGCGTCACCGTGTAGGCCCCTTCTGCAGCGTAGCTGTGGCTGGTTGCAACACCAGAGCCGCTGGAGTTGTCGCCGAAGTCCCACGCGTAGGTCGTGATGGTGTTATCGCCGTCAGGGTCGGTCGAGCCAGCGCCGCTGAAGCTGATCGGCGCTCCCGTGTCGCCGCTGTACGGGCCACCGGCATCGGCGACCGGCGGCGAATTGACCGCAGGATCCGCGATGGTCGCGGTCGTCGTTGCGGAATCGCTCAACGTGCCGTCATCGACCGTCAGTGTGACCGTGTAGGTGCCGGCTGCGGCGTAGGTATTGCTCGGAGAGGGCAGGGTACTGGTCTGACCGTCGCCGAAATCCCACGTGTAGCCGATGGCGTCGCCATTCGGGTCCGTGGAGCCGGAGCCGTCGAACTGCACCGGCGCACCGGTGTCACCGCTGTACGGTCCGCCCGGGTCTGCGACCGGAGGCAGGTTGACGACTGGTTCGCTGATGGTGACCTGCGCCGTCGACGCCGGGCTGCTGGCGCCCTGGTTGTCCGTCACGACCAGCGAGGTCGTGTAATTGCCGGCGGCGTTGTAGGTATGGAGGGGGCTGACGCCGGTGCCGTTATTGCCGTCACCGAAGTCCCAGTCATAGCTGGCCACGTTACCGTCCGGATCAAATGAGGCGGACCCGTCCAGCTGAACGGCGCTGCCGGCCTCGCCCGTATACGGACCGCCCGGATCGGCCACCGGCGGCTGGTTTCCGGCCGGCGGATCCAGCGGGCCGTTGATGTTGGCCGGCGGTGTGCCGACGTTGTCGCAGAAAGGTGTGGCGGGTTCGCACCAGCCGGGCTGGGCGCCGGCCGTAATCTCGGCCAGGTTAAGTCCGCCCACGCTGGGGTTGGGGCCACCGGCGCCGCCCTGGGTGTCAGAGTCCTCATCCTCGGCGTTGGTGATCGATAGGGGGTTGCCGCAAGCGCCGACATCGGCGCCGTAACCATTGCGCGTCGGGATGCTGCCGGTGTGACAGGTCTGACAGCCGGCAGCAGCATAGGTCGTGCCAGGGCCGCTGCCGTAGAGGGACTGGAAGTCGGCGGCGCAATCGCTGTTGGCCAGCGCTGGCGTGGTACAAAAATATGCCGCGAGACCGAAAAGCCCCGCAGCCCCGATGAGTTTCCTGAAAATTGTCATCTCAATGCCCCTGGATCTCAAAAGAGATCATTTCTTGCCTACCGGCGCCGGACCCCTGCAGACCGGCCAAACGGCCGGGTTCCCCCGCCAAAGGATCTTTTTAAATGCATGTGTGCATAATTAACACATATATATGGCATGTCAACCATACTTTGGTCTAGCGCCCCCGGTAAATCAGCTA
>Ga0265306_10001244_pt1 | contig 12463 bp, 9 predicted proteins | sample Helome_3_FD_192493 | JGI IMG/M metagenome (GOLD analysis project Ga0265306, IMG submission 192493) | Marine sediment microbial communities from subtidal zone of North Sea - Hel_20160420 (Illumina Assembly) | ecosystem: Environmental > Aquatic > Marine > Subtidal zone > Sediment ...
CTCGAGATGTGCCCGCATCTCGGGGTCCCGCTCATCGCCGTACTCGGCGCGCCGCAGGTCGCGACGATAGTCTTGCGTATTTTGGAGAAAGCTAACGAAACTGCTGATGCCGACGTTGTCGACCGCAGCCCTCAGTTTGTCGCTGTAATGAACAGTGCTCGCCAACACCATGTAGCCGCCATAACTTCCACCATAAACCGCCACGCGATCCGCATCGAGGTCCGGCTGTGTCGCAATCCAATCCAACAATGCTCCGATGTCCTTTACCGAGTCCTCGCGCTTGTAGCCATTGTCCAGGCCGAGATAGGTCTTGCCGTATCCCCTGGACCCACGGACGTTCGGCTGCACCACCGCGACGCCGAGCTTGTCGATCCACATCTGGTAGGTACCGCTAAAAGCCGGGCGCGCCTGCCCCTCGGGTCCGCCGTGAATCGAGATGACGACCGGAAACGGCCCGTCGCCGGCTGGTTTGTAGATCCAGGCGGGGATTTGCCGTGGCTCGCCGCCTACCTCGTCGAAGGTGGGGTACCGAACCAGTTCTGGCACGCGAAACAGCATCGTGTCCAGACCGCCAACCTCGCTGGTGGTCCAGCGCGTCAGCTCACCATACTGCAGCGGCGTCTCGCCCAATTCGAGGACGAAAGAATCGCTGGGCGTTTGGGGCATATTCAAGGTCATCGCCAGACGGCTGTCGTCGGGGCTGAACTGCAGACCGAAGGCGAGGCCCGTCGGGACATTTTCGACCCTGCTGTACGCGCGAGACCTGGTGTCCATCAGGTACACGCGTGACATGCCGTCCTCGTTGGTCACGAACGCCATACGGCTGCGGTCGTGGCTGATGGTCGCTTCTGAGACTCCCCAGGGAATGTCGGTCGTGACGACATCCGGCCTTGCCCCGGGGGCAGACTGCCAGGCGAGCTGACCGAATTCGCTGCCCTGGTCCGTGACAAGCCAGATACCCTCCGATGCATCGTCGAACGCGACCGGGAGGTTGGTGCTCCTGTTGTCGACGCCACCCGCCAGCAGTGATGCTTCACCGGAATCGAGATCCAGCACGTGGACCCGCGAATCCGTGACGCTGACATAGTTCATCAGTAGCAGTTTGCTGCCACTCGCGGAAAACTCCGCAGCCCCCCACCAGGTGCCGTCCGGGGACTCGAAAGCAAGCTCGGCGCTGTCAGGATCGGTCGGGTCCATGATCCACACATCATTTGATGCCCCGTTGCGCCGGGTGCTTTGGTAGGCAATGCGCCGGCCGAGACGATCCCAGACGACCGCGGTATTCCTGGACTCGCCATCCGTTAGCATGCTCGCTTCGCTGCTCGCGGGGTCGAGCACAAAGATCTGCGAGAATTCGCTGCCGCCCGCATCGCGCATGAACAGCAACTGATCGGCGCCCGGTTGCCGCGTTACGCCGCTGACCGGCTCGCGGTAAAACGTAATCTGATGCCTTGCGCCGCCCGGCATGTCGACGCGGTGGATCGAGTCCACATCCCCAAAACCCGTCGATACATAGATGCCGTTGCCGTCCGGGGTCCATGCGCGAAAAACCGCCGCCCGAATATTCTGGAAGCGCATGAGGTCGACGATGACGTCGTTCGGTATCTCGGGGATGTCCTCCATGACCAGGTTGCCATCATGCATCGTGCGACGTTCGACATCGGCCGATGCCGTCGCAGTCACAAAAAGACCTGCCAGTAGGAGCGCGCCCCAGCGCGCGAAGCAACGCGGCAGGCGTAAGCCTGCTTCAGGATGTCGGATTTCCTGACGCGCATTGATCAGAGCACCCCAGCGCGCGAAGCGAGTCAGCGGCCGCAATGCCGCATCAGCACCTTTCGTCATGCAACCAACAGCGCCATGAAGTCGTCAACCGGCGTCGCCGCGAGTTTTTCTCGATCGGCACAGAGCGCATCGAGTTCTGTCCACTGGCCGCCGGACAGTTTGGGTGCAACGCTGTCGGCAAATTTCTTTTTGAGCACCGGAATGCCTTCTTCGCGACGCTCGCGATGACCGATCGGGAAGTGAACCTCGATGCGGTCCGTGCTGCTGCCATTTTTAAAGAAGACCTGTACTGCGTTGCCAATGTAGCGGAGTTCCGGATCAAAATAGTCCTTCGTATACCGTGGATTCTCTTTGACTGTCATCTTATCCCGCAGTTCATCGATACGCGGGTCGCTGGCAACGGCGTCTTCGTAGTCGGCGGCGGTCAAACGACCAAAGATCAAGGGCACGGCCACCATGTACTGGATACAGTGATCCCGGTCCGCCGGGTTGTCCAGGGGGCCTGTCTTGTCGATGATCCGAACCCCCGCCTCCTGTGTTTCGATAACGACCTTTTCGATTTCGTCTATGCGCTCCTTGACGTCGGCGTGCAGCGTCATGCCGGCCTCGACGGCCGTCTGCGAATGAAACTCGGCCGGGTATGAAATCTTGAACAGGATATTCTCCATGACATAGCTGCCGTACGGACGCTGGAATCCAAATTCTTTACCGTTGAACAGCACATCGTAGTAACCCCAGGTTCGGGCGGTCAGCGCCGACGGGTACCCCATCTCACCGGTCATCGCGATGAGTGCCAGACGGACACCGCGACTTGTCGCGTCACCAGCGGCCCAGCTCTTGCGAGAACCTGTATTCGGTGCATGACGATAAGTGCGCAGCGAGCACCCATCGATCCACGCATTGGATACCGCATTCAGCACCTGCTCGCGATTCCCGCCCAGCATGCGCGTGACAACGGCGGTCGACGCAACCCGCACGAGAAGCACGTGATCGAGGCCAACGCGGTTAAAGCTGTTTTCCAGCGCCAGTACGCCCTGAATCTCGTGCGCCTTGATCGCGGCCGTCAGCACATCTTTCATCGTCAGCGGATCTTTGCCTGCGGCGCGGGCCTGCCGACTCAGGTAATCGGCGACGGCAAGAATGCCGCCGAGGTTGTCGGACGGGTGGCCCCACTCGGCCGCAAGCCAGGTATCGTTGAAGTCGAGCCAGCGGTTCATGGCGCCGATATTGAATGCTGCCAATACCGGGTCGAGTTCGTACGACGTGCCGGGCACTCGCGCTCCACCGGACAGCGTGGCACCAGCCACGACGGGGCCTAGCAACTTCGTGCACGCCGGGTAATCGAGCGCCTGAAATCCACAGGCAAGCGTGTCCATCAGGCAGTAATGGGCGGTCTCGAACGCGAGGTCACTATCGACCTCGTAATCACAAACGTAGTCGGCAATATCGACGAGCGCGCTATCCCAGTCGGCACGCCTGGCCGAGCGAATATCTGTGTTGGACATCGTTATTCCTGTTATGTGAGCAAAGCCTCGCGCCAACCGATTCGTTTTCGATCAGCTATCGGTTCTCTATTGAGACCCATTCCTGTAGCCGCGGTCCGATATAGTCGGCGGCGGGACGAATCAACTTGTTGTTCGCGCGCTGCTCCATGATGTGGGCCGTCCAGCCGGTGATGCGTGAGCAGACGAAGATCGGGGTAAAGAGATACGTGGGGATTCCCATGAAGTGATAGACGCTGGCCGCAAAGAAGTCGGCGTTAGCGAACAACTTTTTCTCGTCCCACATCACTTTTTCGATGGCTTCGGAAACCGGGTACAGCGTCGTGTTTCCGACATCGTCCGCGAGCTCCTTCGACATTCTCTTGTTGACCGTATTGCGCGGGTCGGACGTCGTGTAAACGCGATGGCCGAATCCCATGATCAGGTCTTTTCGCGCCAGCATGCCTTGCACCCCCTCGATGGCCCCCTCCGGCGTGTCGAATCGCGAAATCAACTCCATCGCCGCTTCGTTCGCGCCACCATGCAACGGCCCGCGAAGGGCACCGATTGCGCCCGTGACGGCAGAATGCATATCCGACAACGTGCCGGTAATAACGCGCCCAGCGAATGTGGATGCATTGAACTCATGCTCCGCGTACAGAATTAGCGTCGTATCAAGGCACTTACGATGCAGTTCTTTGGGCGCTTCGTCGTGCAGCATGTGCAGGAAGTGGCCAGCGATGCTGTCGTCGTCCGTTGCCGTGTCGATGCGAACGCCGTCTGTGTGGAAGCGATGCCAGTAAAGCAACATGGATGGCAGGCAGGCAAGCAGACGATCGGCGACGTCCTGCTGATTCGAAAAGTCGCCCTCCGGCTCGATGTTGCCGAGAAACGATACGCCTGTGCGCAGTACGTCCATAGGGTGCGCATCGCCCGGCACCATTTCGAGGACCGTCATCAGCGCGTGGGGCAGGCCCCGGTTTGCCCTTATCCTGTCAATATACTCGTCGAGTTCGGCCCGCGTCGGTAACGCCCCGTGCAACAGCAGGTACGCAACCTCCTCGAAACTGGCGTTGTCCGCGAGATCGTAGATATCGTAACCGCGGTAGGTAAGCCCGGCGCCTTCCTTACCCACAGTGCATAGATGTGTTTCGCCAGCGGTAACACCGGCGAGCCCGCCCGTTTTCTTGTTAGCTGCCATCTTTATCTCCCGTCGTCAGACCCTGTTCCCGGAACAGGGTGTCGAGCTTGTCTTCATACGCCTGGTATCCGAGCACCTCGTAGAGCTCCGTGCGCGTCTGCATCGTTTCCACAACGGCCTTCTGCGTGCCATCGCGCCTGATGGCCTCGTACACCGCAGTCGCGGCGTTGGACATCGCGCGGAACGCGCTCAACGGATACAGCGTCATTGCCACGCCGACGTCGGCCAGCTCGTCCGTCGTGAAGAGCGGCGTCTTGCCGAACTCCGTCAGGTTAGCCAGTACCGGCACTTTAACGACGTCGGTGAACTGTTTGTATTCATCAATTGTGGTAAGTGCTTCTGCAAATATCATGTCCGCGCCCGCCTCGACATAGGCCGCCGCCCGGTCAATTGCTGCCTGCTGGCCTTCGACGGCATGGGCATCCGTGCGCGCCATGATGACGAACTGATCGTTGATCCGGCCGTCGACCGCCGCCTTGAGACGATCACACATTTCTTGCGCCTCGACCAGCGCCTTGCCGGGTCGATGGCCGCAGCGCTTGACCGCCACCTGGTCCTCGAAATGGCAGCCCGCGGCACCGGCCCAGGTCATTTCCCGAATCGTTCGGGCAATCATGAACGCGCTGCCCCAGCCCGTGTCGGCATCGACGAGCAGCGGAACATCGGTGGCGGAGGTGATACGGCGGACGTCTTCGGTAACGTCGTTGAGCGTCGTTACCGCAAGGTCCGGCAGGCCAAACGAGGCATTGGCGACGCCTGCGCCCGAGAGATAGATCGCCTTGAAACCGGCCCTCTCGGCAAGCATTGCCGTATACGCGTTAATGGCGCCGACGATCTGAAGCGGGCGTTCCGCCTCGAGCGCGGCGCGGAATCGGGCTCCTGCACTCATCTCGAATCCTCTCAAACTCGGGCCGTTGGCCTCGGTTTCGCCTTTTTTAATCTGGATTAAAACCGGCCGGGGCGAGGAGTTTAAACCATGCCAGGGGTCATTCCCAAATTGACCTTTCGCTCAATTAATTTCTACGACTGTCCGTCCGGTTACGGTGCCATCGATATACGCCTGAAAAGCCTCGGGCAGCTCGTCAAGCGAGATGCTGCGGTGGCCGATCCTGTCGAGATGCCGCGGCTTCAGGTCGTTACCGATCCGGGACCAGACGGCACGCCTGAGATCGTGCGGTGTATCGACCGAGTTGATGCCGAGCAGGCAAACCGCGCGCAGGATAAACGGCAGTACCGTGGTATTCAGCGCCGGACTGGCCGCAAGGCCGATACTCGCGATATTGCCGCCATAGCCCATCGTGCGCGTCAGCCAGGTCAGGTAATCGCCACCCAGGTTGTCGATGGCGCCAGCCCACTTTGCTTTCTCCATCGGTCGCTTGCCGAGGTCGATCTGATCACGCAACAGTATTCGCGCTGCGCCGATCTCGCGAAGATAGGCCTCCTCGGCGCCTTTACCCGTCACCGCTATCGCTTCGTAGCCGCGCCCACTGAGCATGTCGATCGCTACGCTGCCGACACCGCCGGTGGCGCCCGTGACGACCACTGGACCAAGGTCGGGCGTCTGCCCGTTCTCCTCCATGCGGTGTATTGCTAGCGCCGCTGTGTATCCGGCCGTGCCGATTTGCATGGCCTCGGCGGCCGTCATGCCCTCCGGGATGGGCACCAGGCTGCTGCTGACGAGGCGCGCGTATTCCGAATAGCCGCCGTCAACCGTTTCGCTGAGTCCGCAGCCGTTGACCAACACCTCGGCGCCTGGCTGGAACTCTTCGTCCTCAGAACTGACAACGACGCCGGCCAGGTCAATGCCACCGTTCAACGGATAGCGACGCAGGATCCTTCCTTTGCCGGTCGCGGCAAGTGCGTCTTTGTAATTGATCGTTGAGTGACTGACGCGGACTACCACGTTTCCGTCGGTCAGATCGTCAAGCGACAGCTCTTTGAACGCGGCGACGATCTCGCCATCCTGTTCATCAATTCGATACGCGCGAAAACTATCCAATGCTCATCTCCCTTTGTCCAGACGGTTGAGCCAGGCTTCGAGGCCAGCCGCGTTCAGTGTCACGTCGACCTGCACGATCGACCGTATCGCATCGCTGTCACCTTTGAAGCCATGCTTGATCAGTCGCGTCGACAGGTACTCGTACATCGCGTCCTGGAGCGCATCATCCCGGTCTTCTGCATCGCGACAAGCCAGTGCCATCTGTTCATACGCATCGATACCCGCGTGCATATCGCTGGCCAGACGGTCGAGGTCTGTCACCCGGCTGTAGTGCGTCAGGTAAACCTGCTCGGGATTACAGCCCATGATTCGTTCGACCGACTTATGCGCCTCGACCGGGTCGAAACTGGCCGGCGTCGATGTCGGATAAATAAACTCGCCTTTCGCCGTATCCAGCTCACGATAGGATATTCCGAAATTGTCGCCCGTGAACACTCCGCGTGAGGTCGGGTCGTTGAGGCAATAGTGATGCCGCGCATGCCCCTCTGTGAACAGTGTTTGCATTTGCCGGCCATTGAAATCGATCCACCGATCATCTTCAGCAACGACGACGCGCCGTTCTTCGATCGGCCGAATCTCACCGTACATCTCGCGCGTGCGCTCGACGCCGTAAACGCCCTCGGTGCCTTTGATCAGCCTCTCGGGGTCGATCATATGCGGTGCGCCACGCGGGTGAATAACGCAGCGGGCATTCGGCAACTGTTGCATGAGCAGCCCGGCACCGCCGGCGTGATCGAGATGGACGTGCGTAAGAAAGACGAAATCGATATCAGCCGCATCGAGGTCCTGTTGGTGCAGCGCATCCAGCAACAGCGGAACGCTGTCGTTGGTGCCGGTATCGACAAACGCGCCGCGGCCGTTCTCGACAATCAGGTGGCTCGCATCCTGCAGCGGACGAAGGTACTCGGTGTCAACGGCAAAGATGCCGTCGTTCAACCTGGTGATTTGTGGGTTGCCTGCCGGCATCGATCACCTCGCAAAAGCGCGGCGGTAACTACTCTGTCCTGGTCGTTTCGAGGCCCTTCAGGCCCGCGAAGTAACGGGCGAGCAGCGCGACGTCGTCTGCAGCGATCAGCGCAGCCTGCGCGCTCATTACAACGTCGCCACGGGTACCGTCACGATATTGGCCCAGCGCATGCTCGAGGTAGCTTTCGTGCTGACCCGCCAGCGTCGGCCACATCGCATTAACGCTGATGCCGTTCGGTCCGTGGCAGGCGACGCAGGCCGTGGCGGCCTCGAACGAGGCATCTTTCGTACCGCCTTCAGCAACGGTATCGCCACCAAGGGTTGCAAGATAGGCTGCAACGTCTTCGATTTCCTGGTCACTCAGGCTGGTCGCCTGTGCCTGCATGGTTGGGTGCGCACGCGTACCCTCACGATAACCCTTTAGCGCGATGACCAGGTAGCCTGCTTTTTGGCCGCCGAGCTTCGGGACACGATACGACGGATACGCGTTGCGATAACCTTCTATGCCGTGGCAGCCGAGGCAGGTGTACCCGAGTTCTTTGCCGGCCTCGGTGTCACCCTCGGCGATGGCGGCCTGTGCCAGAAAAAGTGTCGTCAGGAGCAGAGTCGCCGCGCGGGCTACGATCTTCATGTTCGTAATCACTTGGTTATTCAACGGGTTTCATGCCCGCAAACGCGCTCGGGCAATTTGTGAGGTCGCTATGGTAGTGACACTCGCCGCCGATTTCTAGCGAAACCCCTAAGATAGGTCGTAGCGGCATGCTAGCATCGGCCCGCTCAGACCCTCAAAACAGGTAATCATCGTGAATAAAGGCATCGTCGCCCTGCTCGTCGTTCTGGCCCTCGTCATCATTGTGTCACCCGGCATCCTGGGACGGTTTGCGGAAAAAAGTGTCGATGAAAACCTCAACTGGGCGGCGCAGGAAAGCGGTGACCTTGTCGTAAGCTCTGACGAGTTCGATCGCGGCTGGTTCTCTTCCGAAGGGCAACATCGTATCGAAATCAGGGAGGGCAACCTGAAGGCCATGCTTGAGACGATGGGTGGCTCTGACGACGACCTCGATCTTCCGGTGCTCGTCATCAACACGCACCTTGACCACGGACTTATTCCTGTTTCATCCATGGCGCGGGAAAAAGGCTCACTGGCACCGGGTCTTGGCAGCGCCGTCTCGACGCTCAGCATCGAATTCGACGATGGCACCAGAACGGAGCTCCCGGGAACGATTTACAGCAAAATCGGCCTGGGCGGGGAACTCGAGTCGAGCTACCTGCTGGAGGCGGGTAGCCACGAACAGAATGGCACGACCGCGGCCTGGGGCCCGAGCGAGATCAACATCACGACGAATCCGTCCAGTGGGGCTGTCGCCTTCGACGGCAGTATCGGCACGATCTCTTTCACCGATGAGGCGGACTCAATGGCAATCGATGAGCTCGTGTTTTCGGGAAGCCAGGCGCCCACCAGGTTCGGGTTCGCTGTCGGCGACGTGCAGCTGGAACTCGACACAATGTCGTTTTCGACCGACGGCGTCGAGGCCGGCGGCCTTAAGCACATGAGCGTTGACGGAAATACGAGTCTCGATGACGGTCGGCTGAGCGGCCGAACCGTGCTTGAAATGGAATCGCAAGCCATCCCACAGTTTGGCGAGTTTTCGGTCCTGGCCGATATCAGTCTGTCTGGCGCTGACGCCGAGGCGCTCGGCGCTTTGCAACAAGCGCTCGAAGCACAAGGGCCGAACCCCGATCCCGGTTTATTGTTCGCCACGATCGAAGATGACCTGAAGCGGCTGCTCGCATCGGGCATCGAGATGCGCTTCGATCAACTCGACGTTACGTTGCCAATGGGCACCGTGATGACGAAGATCGATGTCCGGGTGGCCGAAGACGACCTGCCGACGTTCGAATGGACATCGTTGCTGCTGGCGACCGAGGCCTCCGCGGATATCTCTGTTCCGGAGGCACTCATCGACATGGCCACGCAAATGAACCCGCAGGCCGGCGCTGTCGTCGGCATGGGGTTTCTGCAGAAGAACGGCGACGTCTACGAAATGAAGGCGGAGTACAAGAAGGGCCTGCTAACGATCAATGGCGCGCCAATGCCGATTCCTCTGGGCTCCTTTTGAGCGCGCGGCTAGCGGCTGAAGTCGACTTCATCGGCACGATGACAAGCAACGCGCGTCCCTTCGAGATCGCGGGCTACCGGTAATTTCGTCGCACAGATATCTATCGCGTATTCGCATCGTGGATGAAACACGCATCCGCCTGGCGGATGCAGCAACGACGGAACTTCACCGCGTAGCGGCGCTTTGTTGCGCGGCACAACCGGGTCCGGGATCGGAACGGCGTCGATGAGTGCTCTCGTGTACGGGTGCCGTGGCCGTGCAAACAGCGCCGCATTGTCAGCAAGCTCGACGAGCCGCCCCAGGTACATCACAAGCACGCGGTGGCTGATCGCCCGCACCACGGCAAGATCGTGCGCGATAAAAATTATGGAAAGGCCTGTTTCTTTTTGAATGTTGCGAAGCAATGCCAGCACCTGTTCTCTTACGGAGCCATCGAGAGCCGCAACGGCTTCATCGCAAATCAACACCTTCGGACCAAGCACCAACGCTCGCGCGATGGCGACGCGTTGTGCCTGGCCGCCGGACAGTTCGTGCGGATAGCGCCCCAGGTACTCCTCCCCGAGGCCGACCTGCTCGAGCACTTCAACGACCCTGGCAAGTCGCGCCTCCGACGACAGCGCCGGCTCATGCACCAGCAGCGACTCAGCGATGAGGCTCTCCGCCCGCATCTGTGGGTTCAGTGCGCTGACCGGGTCCTGGAAAACAAGCTGCAGGTCTCTACGGTGGGCTTTTGCGCGTCGCTCGACCGGGCCCTCGAGCGGCGCTCCGGCGTAGACGGCGCGGCCCGACTGCATCGGCAACAGGCCCAGCACAGCCCTGACGAGGCTGGTTTTTCCGGAGCCGGACTCGCCGACGACGGCGACGGTCTCACCACTTCGGAGTGAAAGGCTCACATCCTGCACCGCGCGCAGCCGCTCCTTGCCGGACGCAGCGTAACTGACCCCTACCGCTTCAATGCCGAGAATCGACGGGCCCGTCGACGGCTGGGGAATATCCGCGCCATCGATCCGCGGCGCCGCATCCAGCAACAGCCGCGTATGCGGATGACCCGGCGACGCGAACAACGCCGTCGTGGCACCACCGTCGACCAGGCGCCCCTTTTCCAGCACCAGCATGCGCTCGCAATATCCGGCAACCACCCCGAGATCATGCGTGATCAACAGCAACGCGGTGTTGTCGCGAATCGCCTCGAGTAACTCCAGTATCTGCGCCTGTACCGTAACGTCGAGTGCGGTCGTTGGCTCGTCGGCGATCAGGAGATCCGGTTCGGCGATCAGCGCAGATGCCAGCATGACGCGTTGCCGCATGCCTCCGGAAAGTTGATGCGGATAGGCGCGGAATTGTCGCTGCGCGTCGGGCAGGCCCACACGATCGAGCATCCCGACAACCCGGGCATCGATGTCCGTGTCGCGCGCCGGGTCGTGCCGCAGGAGAATCTGGCGCAGCTGCCGGCCGATCCTGAGGTACGGATTCAGGGCCTGCATCGGATCCTGAAACACGATGCCTATTCGTTTCGCGCGCAGCCGGTTGAGTTTTTCCTCGGTGGCCGCCACCAGCTCTGTTCCGTCAAAGCGAATGCTGCCGCCTAGCTGCGCCTGCCTGGGCAGCAGGCCGAGTATGGCGAGCGCGGTTTGTGACTTGCCCGAGCCCGACTCACCGACGAGACCCACGCACTCGCCGCGGCCAACCGAGAAGCTGAGCTCATCGACGACCGCAGTACCGCTATATCGAATCGATAGGCTATTGACGTCCAGCAAGCTCAACTAACATGCCTCGCATCGAAAAAGTCCCTCAAGCCATCGCCGACAAAGTTGAAGCACATGAGAATCAGCGCCAGCAGTCCGGCGGGAATGAGCAAGGTCCAGGACGCGCCTTCCATCTGGTTTACGCCCGCATCGACTAATGCGCCGAGTGACGTCTGCGGCTCCTGCACACCCAGACCAAGAAAGCTCAGGAAGGACTCGACGAGGATTGCCTGCGGAATCGTCAAGGTAACGTAAACGACAACAACGCCGATCAGATTCGGGGCGATGTGGCGCCAGATAATCCGGCGGGTGCTCACGCCGGTGAGCCGCGCGGCATCGATGAATTCGCGCTCCCGAAGGCTGAGCGTCTGGCCGCGAACGATACGCGCCATGTCCAGCCAGTTCACTGCGCCGATTGCGATAAATATCAGCAGGAAATTCCGTTCGAAGGCGACCATCAACAGGATCACGAAGAATATAAACGGCAGGGCATACAACGTATCAACGAATCGCATCATCACCGCATCGACGCGACCACCGACAAAGCCTGCAACGGCCCCGTAGGCAACACCGATAAACAAGCTCACCAGGCTTGCCACGATAGCAACCAGCAAGGTCACGCGGATCCCCAGCATCGCGCGAACAAACAGGTCGCGGCCAAGATCATCGGTGCCGAATATCTGCGCTCCCGCCATCGTCGGCGCCACCAGCTGCCGGTCGAAATCGGTTGTTACGTAATCATGCGGACTAATCCAGGGCCCAACGAGCGCGAACACCGCGATCGTTAACAGGATTCCGCCGCTGACGCTGATCGCCCGGTAGCGCAACACACTCATCGGTAGCGCACCCGTGGGTCGATCGCGCCGTAGAGAACGTCGACAATCAGGTTCAGGGATACGATCAGCGTCGCATAAAAAACGACGATGCCAAGCACGAGCGTGTAGTCTCGATTGAGGGCGCCGCGAACAAAAAATTGTCCCAACCCGGGTATACCGAATATTTCTTCGACAACCACGGAGCCCGTCAGAATGGCAGCGATCGCCGGGCCCATATACGAAAGCACGGGCAGCATCGCGGGCTTAAGCGCGTGCAGACGCACGACCGTCGCGGTACCCAGGCCCTGCGCGCGCGCGGTGCGAATGAAGTCGCGGCTCAGCACATCGATCATG
>Ga0265306_10001246_pt1 | contig 12456 bp, 8 predicted proteins | sample Helome_3_FD_192493 | JGI IMG/M metagenome (GOLD analysis project Ga0265306, IMG submission 192493) | Marine sediment microbial communities from subtidal zone of North Sea - Hel_20160420 (Illumina Assembly) | ecosystem: Environmental > Aquatic > Marine > Subtidal zone > Sediment ...
CGGGGGTCATGGTTTCGCCACAGCTTACTACCTCGCCAAACTGCACGGCATAACCGACGTCGCGGTCGTGGAGAAAGGTTATATAGGTGGTGGAAATACCGGCCGCAATACCACTATCGTGCGCTCCAACTACATGCTCAACCCGAATGCACAGTTCTACGAGCATTCGATGAAATTATGGGAGGGCCTGAGCCAGGACCTGAACTACAACGTGATGTTCAGCCAGCGCGGTGTATTAAACCTGATTCATAACGATGCCCAGCGCGACGCTTTTGCGCGACGCGGTAACGCCCTGCGATTAAACGGCATCGATGCAGTCATGCACGATCTGGACGGCGTCAGGAAACTGATGCCACACCTCGATTTCTCGAAGAATACGCGTTTCCCGGTCCAGGGCGGCCTGGCGCAGCCACGCGGCGGTACCGCGCGCCACGACGCGGTGGCCTGGGGTTACGCGCGTGCGGCCGACCGGCTCGGTGTCGAAATTTTTCAAAAGTGTGAAGTCACGGGCATCAAGCGCAAGGGTGACCAGGTCATCAGTGTCGAAACCACGCGCGGCCCTATAGAGGCAGGCCAGGTTGGCGTTGCTGTCGCGGGCAACTCGAGCCGCTTGTTCGATATGGTCGGCATGAAGCTGCCGATCGAATCACACGTGCTGCAGGCCTTTGTCACCGAAGGCATCAAACCGCTGGTAGACACTGTCTGTACCTTTGGTGCAGGCCACTTCTACATCAGCCAGTCGGACAAGGGTGGCCTGGTTTTCGGCGGTGATATCGACGGCTGGAATACCTACGCGCAACGCGGCAACCTGCCGACCTTCAATCATGTTGTCGCCGGTGGCGTGACCATGATGCCCTGCCTCGCACGCTTGCGCGTATTGCGCCAGTGGGGTGGCGTTATGGATATGTCGATGGACGGTACACCGATTATCGGCAAGACTCCGATTGATAACCTTTACCTGAACGGAGGCTGGTGTTACGGCGGCTTCAAGGCTACCCCGGCTTCGGGCTGGGTATTTGCCCACACCATTGCAAATGACAAACCGCATTCGCTGAACGCGGAGTTTACGCTGGAGCGTTTTCGTGAAGGTAATATCCTCGACGAGAAAGGCGTTGGCGCCTCACCCAAATCACACTAGGAGGTATTGATATGCTAAGAATCGACTGCCCCTGGTGCGGGGTGCGCAACGAAGACGAGTTTTCCTACGGTGGCGATGCCACGGTAGAGCGACCCGCCGATGACGCGTCGCAGAACGACTGGTATCACTACGTTTATACGCGTCAAAATCCAGCCGGGCCGCACCGTGAGTACTGGCATCATGTTAATGGCTGCCGCGCCTGGCTCGTGGCCGAGCGAGATACCGCGACGCATGAAATTTTCAGTACCGCCCCGGCCTCCCCCGGGCTTCCAGCTCCTGACAGGGAGGCCTGATAGACATGGGGCAGCAATACCGCACCAGCAGTGGTGGACAAATCGATCGCGGTCGCATCCTGAGCTTTACCTTCGACGGCAAACCGTACCAGGGCTACGAGGGCGATACCCTCGCCTCGGCATTGCTTGCCAACGGCGTGCGCCTGGTCGGGCGCAGTTTCAAGTATCATCGACCGCGCGGCATTCAGACTGCCGGCTCGGAAGAGCCTAACGCAATCGTCGAGCTGCGTACCGGTCCACGCAAGGAACCGAATACGCGGGCAACGACGATCGAACTGTTTGACGGCCTGGTAGCCAATAGCCAGAATCGCTGGCCTTCACTCAGTTTCGACATCATGTCGATCAATAACCTGTTTTCACCGTTGCTATCGGCCGGCTTTTATTACAAGACCTTCATGTGGCCGCCTTCTTTCTGGACCAATGTCTACGAGCACGTCATTCGCCGAGCGGCTGGTCTCGGCACCGCGCCCACCGAACCCGACCCGGATTTTTACGAACAATGCCATGAACACTGCGACGTGCTGGTAGTTGGTGCAGGGCCTGCCGGTTTATCGGCCGCGCTCGCCGCGGCCCGCGCGGAAGCACGCGTCATCCTGGTTGACGAGCACCCACTCGTGGGTGGATCGCTCAATGATGAAAACCATTCCATCAACGGCAAGGCTGGCAGCGAATGGGCGGATGAAATCCATGCTCAACTCGAGGAAATGGACAACGTCCACGTGTTAACCCGCACTACCCTGTTCGGCTACTACGATCATAACGTGGTCGCGGCAATCGAAAAGGTCAGTGACCACATGCCGGTCCCGCAACAGGGTCATCCGCGCCAGCGCATGTGGACCTTTTACCCGGGCCGGGTTGTGATCGCGACCGGCGCCACCGAGCGCCCACTGGTTTTCGGTAATAACGACATGCCTGGTGTAATGCTTGCCTCAGCCGCAAGAGCCTTTGTGAATCGTTATGGCGTCAAACCCGGCAGACGGGCCGTGATCGCAACCAACAATAACGACGCTTACCGGACCGCAATCGATCTACATCATGCCGGAATCAATATCACCGCGGTTGTTGATTCTCGCAGACAACCGGATGCGGCGTTGGTAGAGGAACTCGAAAATCTCTCGATCCGCCTGATAACCGGCAGCACCGTTGGTTCTGCCGAGGGTCATCAACAGGTAAGCTATGCCCAGATTGTCACCACCCAGGGAGACACCCTCGATCCCGAGCGTATCGATTGCGATTTAATCGCCTGCTCCGGTGGCTGGAATCCAAATGTTCACCTGCATAGCCAGTCGGGCGCAAAACCGGTTTACGATGATTCGATCCTGAGCTTCGTACCGGGTAAATCACGCCAGTCGGAAGTGTCGGTTGGTGCCGCAAGCGGCAGTTTCAGCCTGCAGGATTGCCTCGCGCAAGGTGTCACCGCGGGAACCCAGGCCGCCAGGCAGACCGGATTCAAGTCCAGAAAAATGGCCGTGGCCAGGGCCGATAACGAAGGCGACTACGCGATCGAGGCTTTGTGGATTTCACCCACGCCTTATAACAAAAATTATAAGCAGTTCGTCGATCAGCAAAACGACGTCAAGGCCAGCGACGTGGTGCTGGCTTCCCAGGAGGGTTTCGATTCGGTCGAGTTACTAAAACGCTACACCACCCAGGGCATGGCGACCGACCAGGGCAAGACCAGCAATGTCAACGCGCTGGCGTTACTCGCCTGTCAACGCGGTGAGCCGCTTCCCGAAGTCGGCATAACGACCTTCCGCCCACCCTACGTACCGGTCGCAATGGGCGTTTTTGCCGGGCATACCGTCGGTTACGATTTCATGCCGGTGCGGCGTACCGCGATTCATGACTGGAACACAAAACAGGGGGCCGTCTTTGTCGAGGCCGGCCTGTGGCTGCGCGCACGTTACTACCCGCAAAAACCCGGCGACACGATGAACGATTGTTACATCCGTGAAACCGAGGCGACGCGTAACAATGTCGCCATCGTCGATGTAACCTCGCTGGGCAAAATTGATATCCAGGGGCCCGACGCACCCGAATTTTTAAATCGGTTGTATATCAACAACTGGCTCAAGCTACCCGTTGGCAAGGTGCGTTACGGCGCGATGCTGCGCGAAGACGGCATGGTTTATGACGATGGCACCACTTCACGCCTCGCCGAAAATCATTTCTTCATGACCACGACCACCGCCAATGCCGCTTCGGTACTCGCGCATATGGAGCAGTATCACCAGATCGAGTGGCCCGAACTCGACGTCGTGTTCTGCTCGGTCACCGAACAATGGACCGGGATTGCGGTCGCCGGGCCCAACAGCCGCAAGCTGCTGGAACAGGTAATCGATATCGACCTCAGCAACGAAGCCTTCCCTTTCATGAGCGTCGGCGAATGCATGATGAACAATATTCCGGCACGCCTGTTCCGGATTTCCTTTTCCGGGGAACTCGCCTACGAAATCAACGTGCCCGCCGACTATGGCGAACAGGCCTGGTTGGCGTTACTCGAGGCCGGCGAGGAAATGGAGGTTTCGGTTTATGGAACCGAGGCGCTCGGCACCATGCGTATCGAGAAGGGTCACGTCGCCGGCTCCGAGCTCGACGGGCGCACCACTGCGAAAGACCTTGGCCTCGAGGGCATGGCTAACCGCGCAAAGCATTTCATCGGCAAACATAATTCTGAGCGTCCGCTGCTGATGGGCGAAGGTCGTTTGCAAGTGGTTGGACTGAAGTCGCTCGAAGAGGACAGAAACCTGCGCATCGGCGCCCACCTGGTCGATCCCAGCGTCAAGCTGGAGACCGTGAGCCAATCACAGGGTCATGTAACCGCGACAACCTACAGCCCGCAACTGGGCTGCGGCATTGCACTCGGCCTGCTGCGCGATGGCGCTTCGCGACATGGTGAACAGATCGAAGCGGTGTTCCCGCTCGACGATGAGACGCTCAAAGTCGAGATCTGCCACCCTGTATTCATCGATCCCGAGGGAGAGCTTGTCCGTGCCTGATAAACAAGACTTACCAGTGCGCGTATCGCCGCTGTTACCGAGCAACGGCGATTTTATCGTCGACTACAAGAATGTGCGCCTGAGTGAACGCAAGACACTAACCGCGATCCAGGTGCTGTCCTTCAATGGCAAACACTCGGATACAGCAGCGGCTATTGCCACAGCGCTCGGCATAAAATGCTCGACCCGGCCCGGCATCGTCAATTCGGATGGCAAGACCCAGATTTGCTGGAACGGGCCCAATAGCTGGATGGTCGTGTGCAACGACGCAGAAGCGGGACGCACCCCCGGTGAATTATTCAAGGTGCTGCAAGATGCGGTGGGCGATCCCGGAGCGCCGGGTGATCTCGGGGCGACAGTTGATCTAGGGGCGACTGGTGATCTCGTGACGACAGGTAATCTCGGGGCGGTGGTTGATCAAAGCCACGGTCGCTGCGGTTTACGTCTGAGTGGTTTACACGCGCGCCAGGTCATGGCAAAAAATACCGCGATCGACCTGAATCCGCGTGTGTTTGGCCCTGGCCAGTGCGCGATGACTTCGGTCGCGCATATGAACGCTACCGTAATCCAGGTTGATGATACGCCGACTTACGATTTATTCGTGATTCGCAGTCTCGCGCGCTCGTTCGCGCATGCCATCGAACACGCCTGCCACGAATTTGGAAGCGAGCAATAGCCGCGTTAACGCAGCGCTTTCAGGTTGGAAATCAACACCTCTTTCTTACGATTCATTTCTTCCCTGATCTGATGTGCCAGATCCAGTTCGGGGCCGCAACAGTTAGCCGCTGCCTCGACCTGGTTCTTGGTTGTTTTTTCAACCGTCTTCACCAGCAACTGGCCGACGATTTTCGAAATCTCCTCCTTATCCGAATCTGACAGGTCATGGCTCGACAAAGCCGACATTATCGACGCGGTTGTATCTTCAATAGAACTTTCAACTGACATAATCTTTCCCCAAGGTTTTCAGAGCATTTCCAGGCTCTGCTCAAGATCGTCTATTAAATCCTGGCAATTTTCAATACCTATTGACAGGCGTAGCAAATTTTGTGGCACCACACTATGTGGGCCTTCCACGGACGCGCGATGCTCGATCAGGCTTTCGACGCCGCCCAACGAGGTAGCGCGCACGAACAGGCGGACATTACCGGCAATCCTTTTCGCTTCCTCAGCACCTCCATTGACCAGCAATGATACCATGGCACCGAAGCCTTGGCTCATCTGGCGTTTAGCAATCTCGTGCCCGGGATGATTTTCGAGTCCGGGATACAGCACTCGCTGCAGACGCGGATCATTTTCAAAGTGTTGTGCCAGCCGCAAGGCGCTTTGTGATGCCTGGTTAAAACGCACAAACAGGCTGCGCATACCGCGCAACAGTAACCAGGCCTCAAATGGCCCCAGCACGCCGCCCATCAGGGTCCGCACCAGCTTGATTTCCTCCCAGCGCTGATTCAATTCCCGGGTCACTAATATGCCGGCAACCACATCGCTGTGGCCATTGAGGTACTTGGTTGCCGAGTGAAAAACGATATCGGCGCCATACTCAAGCGCGCGGGTCGTCACCGGCGAGGCAACGGTTCCGTCAACCGCGAGTATCGCACCCGCCGCGTGCGCGATTTCAGCGGCAGCGGCAATATCAATGATATCCCAGGTTGGGTTTACCGGGGTTTCGACCCATACCACGGAGGTTTTCCCGGGCTGCATCGCCTGCCGTAATTTCTCGATATCGCCGGCATCGAAGAAGCTGAGCCCAATCGAGCGCTTTTCCGAAATACGGCGCAGCCAGTCCTGGGCGCCGTGATACATGACCCGCGGTGCCACCACGTGTTCCCCGCTATTGACGGTTTCGAAAAAAGCGCAAACCGCGGCCATGCCCGAGGCAAAGCATCTGGCTTCGGCCCCACCATCGAGTTCGGCGCAGACCTGCTCCAGTACTTCCCACGACGGGTTACCAGAGCGGCTGTAGCTGTAGTCACTTAAGTACTCGTACTCGGTATCCCGGGCATAGGTCGTCGCAAACTGCAGCGGTGGGCTGATACCGCCGCTCACCGGGTCAATATAGTCGCAGGCGTGCGGCAGGCGCGATTCGAGTGACGCTTTTTTGTTTTCATTCATTGGCGACGACCTGTATAAATATGACTAAACTCATTAAAAATGATTTATCTTAACACCGCTAATCCCTTATTCTTGTAATAATTCTGTTACATCTATCGAGATTCATTAATGGCTGCAAGCCCTTATTCCATCGACAGCTCGAATCGCAAGATCGATCCCTATCGAAATCCGGATTCCGCGCTAAAACCTGACGGCACGCCGGACGATAATGATAGGGTTGAAATCGGACCCACCGATCTCGCTTTTGCCGAGTGGGAAGCGCTTGGCCTCGAAATCCCGCACCTCGATACGATGCGCGAGTTCCGCCTGCAGCGCCTGGTGCAGGAGTTACAGGCACGCGACTACGGCGGCATCGTATTATTTGATCCGCTCAACATCCGTTACGCTACCGACTCAACCAACATGCAGCTGTGGATCACGCACAACCCGGCGCGCGCCTGTTTCGTCTCGGCCGATGGTTATATCGTGCTGTTCGATTTCCATAGCTGCGAACACCTTTCCGATCATTTGCCGCTGGTCAAAGAGCGTCGCCATGGCGCGTCGTTTTTTTACTTTGAATCAGCGCACCGTGGCGAAGAACACGCCATGTATTTTGCCAAAAACATCGATGAATTGATGCGCAGCCACTCCGGTAAAAATAGACGCCTGGCGGTCGATAAGATCGAGATCTCGGGACTACGTGCACTCGAAAAAATGGGCTTCGAGGTTTTTGAAGGCCAGGCGGTTACCGAGGAAGCTCGCGTAATCAAAGGCCCCGATGAAATCAAGGCGATGCGCTGTTCGATTGCGGCCTGTGAAGCCGCGATGTATGAAATGGAAGCCGCCTGCGAGGCAGGTAAAAGTGAAAACGAAATCTGGTCGGTACTGCATGCCGGGAATATCAAACGCGGCGGCGAGTGGTTAGAAACGCGGATTTTTTCATCCGGGCCACGCACCAATCCGTGGTTCCAGGAGTCAGGCCCGCGCATCATCAGTGACGGTGAATTGCTCGCGCTTGACACCGACATGGTCGGCACCTACGGCATATGCTGCGACATCTCGCGTACCTGGCTGTGTGGTGACGTGGAGCCGACTGAAGCGCAGAAACGCATCTATCGCATCTCACACGAACATATCATGACCAACATGGAGTTGTTGAAACCAGGGGTCACATTCAGCGAAATCACGCAAAAAGCGCACCGTTTACCGGATAACTGTATCCCCAACCGCTACGGAGTGGTGATGCATGGCGTCGGCCTGTGCGATGAATACCCGGCAATTCGTTATCGCGAGGATTACGAGACGCACGGCTACGACGGCGTGGTTGAGCCGGGAATGGTTTTTTGTGTCGAGGTTTATGCCGGCGAAGTCGACGGCAAGGAAGGTGTAAAACTTGAAGACCAGGTACTGATTACCGAAGACGGTTATGAAAACCTGATTAATTATCCGTTCGAAGAGAAACTGCTGAAATAACTACCCGTTTATCTCCCGTCACCCTCGACTAGCCTGTCATACCCCTACAGACTGTCATACCGCGGCTTGACCGCGGCATCTAGTAACGCCAGATATATCGTTGGATCCCGCGATCAATTCGCGGGATGACAGGTTCTTGATGCGGGGTGACGCCATTCTTTCAAGGTCCCCGCTAAGTGTTCCGCACCCGGCGGGGTCGATCGCTACGGCGTCGGTTCGAGTATTGGTTCCTGGCCAGCCAGTTCTTCCTTGCGATGTGCCATGTAGGCCTGCAGTGCTTCCTCGATCGCAGGATCGACTGACGGAGGTTCAAACTCTTCGAGAATTTTTGGCCACAGTTCAGTGGCGCGGGTGGTGGCATCTTTGGAGCCTGCCAGGACCCAGTTTTCGCTGTTTTGCCAGTCGCTGATAAAGGGTTCGTAAAAAGCGTTCTTGTAACGTTCCATGGTATGTGCGCAACCGAAGAAATGCCCGCCCGGACCAACCTCGTGCATCGCTTCGATACCGGTTTCAGCCAGATCAATTTTAAGTGGTTCGAGCATCTTGCTCATGTGCTGCAACATTTCACAATCGATGACGAGTTTTTCAAACGATGCGACCAGCCCGCCCTCCAGCCAACCGGCGGTATGATAAATCAGGTTACCATGGCCCATGACCGCACCCCACAATGCCATCTGGGTTTCGTAGGTCGCCTGCGCATCGACAGCATTCGAGGCATTACAGGCGCTGGTGCGGTAAGGCAATTTGTACTTTCGCGCCAGTTGACCACTGGCGATATTGGCAAGTGCGTTTTCCGGGGTGCCGAAAGCCGGCGAGCCCGAGCGCATATCGACATTGGAAGTAAAACCGCCATAAACCACCGGCGTACCCGGATTGGTCAGCTGCAACAGCGCAATGCCGATCAGCGCTTCCGCATTCTGCTGCGCTAGCGCGCCAGCCATCGTCGAGGGTGTCATCGCCCCCATCAGCGTAAACGGGGTTACCGTTACCGGCTGACCAAACATCGCCATCTGCATCGATCCATAGGCCATTGCATCATCGAGCTTGCGCGGCGAATTGACATTGATATTGGTCATTACGCTCGGGTTGGTTTTCATTTCCTCCATGCTCAAACCCCGCGCGATCGCGCTCATTTCAATCGCGTCGCGAGCACGTCCACCACCAATTCCGGTGGCAAAGAAAGGTTTGTCAGAAAGCGTCAGGTTAATATAGGTGGTATCCAGGTGGCGCGAATTCGCCGGCATGTCGGTCGGTGCGGTCGCCTGGTTACCAAAAAAGGTCAACACATTGAAATACTGTCCGAAACTGATCAGCTTTTTGTAGTCTTCGTAGTTTCCGGCACGTCGCCCGTTGATATTGTCGTGGACATTGGGAGTTCCCGACACCAGGCCGAAATTGATTACATCACCCCCCACCGACAGGGTTTGCTGCGGATTACGTGGGACTACCTCGAAGCTCTCCGGCGCCCTGGCCACAGTTTCGAGCAACAATCCCCGCTCCATGCGAACCACGCCCTGCTCGTCTACACTGGCACCGGACTTGCGAAATACATCCAGCGCCAGGTCTCCCAGCACCTCGATGCCTTCCTCTTCGACAATGCGCAGCGAGATATCGTGAATGAATTCGAGTTGCTCTTCATCCAGCGGTTTCAGCGGGGCGAATCGATTATGCAGGACTTTGCGGTCGATCTGGCGAACCGCCACTGGTGATTCCGTGGGAGCGGTGCGCTTACGTCGTCGGCTGGTTCGGGTCATAGACTTTGGGTCGGTTTGATTATCGAGATGCTTTCGGCATTACAATCTTATATGATCGTTTGCTCTTAATCGATTTGTATCATTCCATTTACCGGGGGAATAAAAATGGGCAGAAGCGCCAAGGTTCGCGGGTTATCCGACATCCTGACTTTTTTTCGGCGCAATGAAACGCCGATATTTTTCGTCTCCCCGACTTCTTTCAACCTGCTGGGCCTGGAAAAATTCGTTAACCGTTTTTACCACATCAACTATTTCGATTCTTTTGACGGTGCCCACCCACGTGTATTTGTGCCATCGGAAAAAGGCCATGCCGAATTCGAATCGATGGAGGATGTTTGCAATTACATGCTGATGCACAAGGAAGTTATCGACAAGATAAAGAAGGCGGGGCACGGCCCGGCCAAATTACTGTTCGTCATGCTCGACGAAAAGACCGAGGAAATCTGTCGCGACCTGGGGGTTGATATCGCCCTGCCCCCGGTAGCGTTGCGCAAGAAACTGGATTCCAAGATTGAATTGACCCGTATGGCCAGCGAAGCCGGTATCGATAGCGCTCCCAACGTACTTGGCAAGGCCGACAGCTTCGGTGAACTGATGAAAGCCGCCAAGGCGGCGAAGCTTGGCAAGGATCTGGTGGTACAAACTCCTTATGGCGATTCCGGCCGTACGACTTTCTTTATCAAGTCAAAAGCCGACTGGAAAAAGAATGCCGAGGATATGAAGGGTGAACAGTTGAAGATCATGAAACGCATCAACCATATGCCCGGTACGCTCGAGGTTTGCGTGACTCGTCACGGCACCCTGTCGGGTCCGATTCAAACCGATATTACCGGCTTCGAGGAAATCACCCCTTACAAGGGTGGCTGGTGCGGCAACGATGTCTGGCCGAAGATATTTAATGCCAAGACTCGCAGCGAGCTACGCAGCATGGCCTCGGGTTTGGGCGATAGACTTTACAAGGAAGGCTACAAGGGCGTGTTTTGCATGGATTTTCTTCTCGATACCGACGACGGCACCCCTTACCTGGGCGAGGTCAACCCGCGCATCAGCGGTGCCAGCCCCCTGACCAACCTGATTACCGCCCATTACGGCGGAGTTCCGCTGTTCCTGTTCCATTTACTCGAGTATCTCGATGTCGATTACGAAATTAACCTGCGCAAGGTACAAAATCGATGGAACGAGTACGATTTCTGGAGCCAGCTGGTGTTGAAGCAGACCGAGGACAAGGTAAAGTTACTCACCCATGCGCCCAAAAGCGGTGTATGGACCATGGACAACCATGGGGGTATTGATTTCGACCGGCTCGATCTGGATTGGACCAACGTCATCGATAACGACGAAGCTTACTACCTGCGGGTTTATCGCGAGGGTGATTATGTCTACAAGGGTGCCGATCTCGGCATCATCGTCTCGCGTGGTCGCATGCAAACCGAGCAGCGTGAATTACGTGAACGCGCCAAGCTGTGGACCGCGGCAATTAACGCCGAGTTTCATGGCGTCGAGCCCGAGGCAACCCCCGATCTTTACCAGGACCCTTTCGGCTCCAAGCTTTTTTAGGCGGTTTGCCCAAGGTTGCTGCTACCCGGGGTAACGATCGAATTATCCCAGCCGATCAGCTTTTCAAGCGCCTCGGCAACACGTAAAACTTCATAGTCGCTACCCGTTGGCCCGATAATTTGCAGGGACAGTGGTAGTCCTTCGTCACCGAAACCCATCGGAATGGCGCAGGCGGGCATGCCGGCAAGGTTGGCGTCGTAAAGAAAGCTGGCCCAATCCAGCCACGGGAGCTCGATATGGGTGTCGTCGATCTTGTGCGGATGGATGCTGCCATGCGGGAAGGCTTCACAACCCAGGGTGGGGGTAATCAGAATACGCGCATCGTGCCGGGCAAACATTTCGGCATAGTGGTTACGAATGACTTCGCGATGGGACTGTGCCTGGTCGAATTCTTCGGCGCTGAATTGTTCCCCGAAATCGATAAAACCCTTGGCCACTTCACCCAGGTAGTCAATATTGTAGGCACTGCCGCGCGCGTTTTCAGCGGCGTCATAACATGCGGTAACCGCCCAGGTGATTACCGAGGACGGCAGCCCGGGATTATCCTCGACCAGGTCGAAATCAGCTTGCCGCATCATTTCGATTAGCTGGTGAAAGGTTTCGCGCACATCATTATCCACCGGCGCAAAACCAAGGTCTTCCGAGTAAACGATTTTTCCAGGGGACGATTTCGGCTTGTCTTCTGCAGTAAAACCTTCGCTTAAGACCTCAAAGAACAGGCGTGCGTCGGAAACGCTGCGCGTCATCGGCCCGTAAGCAACCAGCGATTGCCACGAGGGAAAGCAGGGTTCACGCGGGATTGCTCCGAAACTGGGCTTGAAGCCGACGATTCCACAAAAACCGGCTGGAATCCGGATCGAACCCCCGCCATCTCCTCCCAGCGAAAAAGAACCCAGACCGGTCGCTACCGCGACCGCGGCGCCTCCGGACGATCCGCCGCAGGTGCGTTCAATATTCCATGGATTCGAGGTTAGTCCATAAATTTCCGAATCGGTTACACCGGTGAGGCTGAACTCGGGGCATGTGGTTTTGGCGAAAATGATCGCATCTTCCTGTTCCAGCAATTCCACCGCACGACAGGTTTCGGTGGGTACGAAATCGCTTAGCGCCTGCGATCCATTGGCACAGGGGTAGCCCGCGAGAAATTGTGA
>Ga0265306_10001249_pt1 | contig 12449 bp, 7 predicted proteins | sample Helome_3_FD_192493 | JGI IMG/M metagenome (GOLD analysis project Ga0265306, IMG submission 192493) | Marine sediment microbial communities from subtidal zone of North Sea - Hel_20160420 (Illumina Assembly) | ecosystem: Environmental > Aquatic > Marine > Subtidal zone > Sediment ...
AATACCGACCACGAACCGGCGACGGAGATCATGAACGAAAACGAATCCTTCACGGACCCCGATTCCACCGAGTGGCCAGAGATGTCCACGGACCTCTCACTCGCCCGATCCGTGGCCCGAGCAATCACGCTGGACACGAACCGCGCGAGCTCCGACGCCCGCGTCTCCGAGCTGAGCTCGCAGGTGCAGGATGTAAACGGTCGCCTGCTCGAAGTCGAGAAGATGGTCGCCGACCAGCGTTCGAACAACGTGGTCGTACAACGCGTCACGGAACAGCTCACCGACCTGCGTTCACAGATCGACGCCACAAATACCGAACTCGCCCGCGAGGTGGGTACTGCTGCAGCGAACGAAGCCAATGCCTCTGTCACCGCAGTGGAGACGCGAGTCGCCACAATTGAGAACGCCCGCATGAAGGACACGGACGAACTCTCCACCTTGATGTCCTATCTCGAAGAGGCATTCCAGCGCCTCGACGGGTTGTCTCAGGAAGTCGACGCCTTGGCGTCACCGGAAACAACCGCGGAGCTCGAGGCGCGCATCGCTTCGTTCGACACGACGCTTATCGATCTTCGCGAAGAAATCTCCGTCGCCGGCAACTCCATTGACGAACGAGTCAGCGAGGCGGAGGCGAAGATCGCCGCCGACGTCGGCGAGGTTCAGACCCGCCTGCAAGAGCAGGTAACGGCGGCTGAGGACTACCTCGCCAGCGAAGTTGCGTCGGTCCAAGACCACCTGCGTTCCCAGGTCACCGACACCGAACAACAGCTCGCCGAGCAGGTAGCGGAAGCCCGAGAGTTCCTCACCGAACGGCTGAACCTTCAGGACGCCGAGATCGACAGTCGTCTTGCCGAACTCCCGCAGGTCGACCGACTTGTCGACCTCGAATCGTCCGGTGCCGCAACTGGCGAAACCCTGCAGTCCCTCTCCACGGAAATGGCCGACCTGGCCCAAGTCACACAGGAAAGCCAGACGCAACTTGAATCAAACGCTTCGGCGATCGCCGCTCAGGCCGAGGAAATCTCTCTGGTCGCAGAACAGGTTGACGTTCATCATGGGGAGCTGACAGGCCGCGTCACCGCAGTCGATGAGCACCTCGTCGCCGTCGACGAGCACGTCGTCGGTGTCAACGAACGAATCTCCTCGATGACCGACCATGTCTCCTCGGTCGACGACCGCGTCGCTGGCGTCGACGACCGCATCAACGCGATCAACGACCACGTCCATGGCGTCGACGACCGCGTCGCCGGCGTCGACGAACGCATGACGTCGATGGGTGAGCAACTCTCCGATGTCGTCGGGCGGATCGAAACCCAGGAAAACAGCAACGAGCGCATCCAGGCTCTTGCCCATGACGCGGAGCTCTCGAACGAAACCGCCGGACGCGTGTCCTACCTGTCGGAACGCGTTGCCGAAATCTCCACGAAGACCGACGCCACCGACTCCAAGATCCACCAGATCGACGGTCGGCTCGTCGATTCGAACCTTCAGATTGAAGAGCTCGGCGGCCGCATAGGTGCCGCGGAGTCATCGCTCAATGAGTTCCGCGACCAGGGTGTCAATCATGTGTCGGATCTCGCAGAGCGATTCGCCGACACCACTGAGGAAGTGAAGACCAACTCGGCCAAGCTCCGCAACACCCGAGATCGCCTTGAAGATGTCGAAGCAAAGGCGGAACAGGCCCTCGAGCACAACGGTGGCACCGACGCAAAGATCGTTGAACTGCGTCGTCGCACGATCGCTGCGCACGACCGGATCGATGACACCGTGCAACAGCTCACCGAGCTGCGAACCCACACGGCAAACATTACCGAACAAGCGGAACGTGCAACCGACGCGGCGGAGTCGATCGGCGACGCCGCGATGCGTATCGCTGAGGCCGAGGTCATCATCACGTCCGTAAAGGGCCAGTCAGACACTGCGCTCCAGCGGGCGGACGACGCCCACCAGCAAATCAAATCCCTGAGCACAAGCGCAGACCTCGACGACCAGATCGAGACCGTCTCGCTTCTGATCAGCGAACACGTCGAGGAACAGATCCAGACCAACGAAGACCTCGTACGTCGCGTGGAAGAGGCAGCACAACGAGCCGCAGAGTCCAGCGACCTCGCCCAGTCGGCGAAGACCCAGAGTGATGAAGCCACGTCTCGGGCCGACGATGCCCACGAGCAGATCGCCGAACTGATCTCGCAGCTCGATGTGCTGCGCGAGGAGCTTGATGCCTCCGACGGCGAAGAGGTCGACGGATCCGTATCCGAGAAGCTCGATGATCTCGAAGCTCAGCTCACCGCTCTCGACGAGCGCGTCGCGGAAGCCGCGACCATGTCGAATCACACGCTCGATCGATTCGATGAGACCGCCGATCAGATCGTCAATCTTCAACAGACGTCGGCAACGGCACTAACCCGGGCGTCGGAGGCAACGGAGCAACTTGAGCGTCTCCATGAGACCGTTTCCCAGACGGAGCTTCCTTCCGATCTCCTCGAACGTGTTGACGCGATCGAGAAAGCGTATGGACACCAGGCGAACTACGTCGACCCGGCCATCGATCAACGGATCAGCGAGGCCGAAGAGCATCTAACGAAGCGAATCGAAGAAGCGCGGGCCGAGCTGGCCCGACAGGCGGCAGACAACGAACAGCGGATGTCCGAGAACGCCGCACGGGTCGAAGGGGAGTTGGCGACACAGGTTGCCGACGCCCGATCGGTACTAACGGACAGTGTTTCCCAAGCACAGGTCCAACTCGACGAGCAGATCTACATCGAAGACCCGGAAGGGGCTGCACATCAGTCCATCGCCGCGATCCGCAGCGAGGCCAATCTCGCCCGTCAGGTCGCCAACGAGGCATACCAGTTCTCGGAGAACCTCCGCGTTCTCCAGACCGACCTTGTCAAGGCGATCCAGCAGGAACTCGGACGCCAGTCCACTCGTCTCGTTGAGCTCGAGGGCGATGGCCGTCACAACGCCCGATTCGCTGACCTCGAGCATCAGGTCGACGGCATTGGGTCCAGCATCGCCACGCTGACGGAGCTGCAGAGCCGCTCGACGAACCTCGATTCAACTCTGACCGAGTCTGTCACCCACATGACGAAGTCTCTCGAAGAGAGCCGCTCCGAGGTCAAGACCTTGAAAGCAAACCTGGCGGCTGCCATGAGACGCATCGACTCGCTCGAATTGCAGTCGAGCCCGCCGCAGACGCCGTCGACCGATCGTGCCGGCGTCGGCGACGACGACACGCAGGCGGCTGACGACGACGCGGCCGATTGGTTCACCGAATCGGTGTCGAAGAAGGCCAAGAAGAAGCGTTTCGGGAAATAGCGAACCCGGACCACTCGGTCCGATTCGGTCCTCTGACGAGTGTCGGAAGTACCATTCGTCTCAATGAGCGGGACAGTCCAACAAGCTCGGAGCGGCCGAGCACGAGCCGTGGCGCCAGCCTTGGCGCTCGGCCTGATGCAAACCGGCTCCGCGATTTCGCTCGCAGCCCTCATTTTCGCCGAAGACACATCGAGCCGTCTTGGCCCTGCGGTCGTGAGCTTCCTTCTCGGCAGCCTCATCGTGTCCGTCGTGATGGCGCTTCGCTCGAGCTTCACCACGATGGTCGCGAGCGCCAACAGCAGCGTGACCGTTGTCGTCGCGGCTCTCGCGGTTCGGCTTCTGGACGATGTCGCCGACGACAAAGCGGTCACTGTGGCGGCGTTTGTCGCCATCGCCACCGTGGTGAGCAGCATCCTGACCTATCTCATGGGCAAGTTCGAACTGGGCGAGCTCGTGCGGTTCGTTCCATTCCCCGTCATTGGTGGATACGTGGCCGGAACTGGTTGGCTCATGCTCGACGGCGGAATGCGTGTCGTGCTCAACCGGGGCGTTGGCCTCTTCACCGCAGACTTGTTCACCGCGGAGTTTGCACAATTCTGGGTGCCTGGCGTGCTGCTTGCGCTGGCCATCGTGTTCATCCCCGGCGCCACAAAACCGAGTGCGCTCATTGTGCTGGCGATCGTCGGATTTCATCTCGTGGTCCAAACGACGAGCGACATCGACTCGGTTGAAGCGGACGGTTGGCTTCTGGGCCCGTTACCCGACAGCAGCGGTCTCGGCATTCTCAGCCCGAATGACCTTCAGGCCGTGGACTGGGCCGCGATCGCGCGGGCAACGCCGGGCATCGCGGCAGTGACCGTGATCTCCATCGTTGGACTTCTGCTCAATATCACGGGCGTCGAAGCGGAGATGGGCGAGAACGTCGATGTCGATCATGAGCTGCGGTTGTCGGGTGGCGCGAGCATCGCGTCGGGGCTCGTTGGCGGGACTGTGGGCTACGTCGGGATCGGCCAAACACTTCTGGCCCGTCGACTTCACACCTCCTCTCACATGGTCTCCCTCGCCTTCGTGGCAATTGCGCTTACGACGTTTCTTGCTGGACCGGAGGTGCTCGGCGCGGTTCCTCGATTCGTCGCCGGAGCGCTGGTAATGGCGCCGGGGCTCGCGCTCCTGCAGCGTTGGTTCGTCGACGGCATCCTGAAGGGTTCGTCCACCGATCGAGTGCTGACCGTTGTCATCCCCGTCACGATGGGCTTCTTTGGAGTGCTCGAAGGTGTTGGCCTCGGCATCGCCATTGCCGCAGGGCTGTTCGTTATCCGATACGCCTCGCTCAACCCGGTTCGGCTTGAGACCACGGGTGCGACCATGCGAAGCAATCTTGACCGGGACGCGGACGACTTGGCACTCCTGAAGATTGAAGGCGCGTCCACCCTCATTCTCGGCCTGGGTGGTTTCCTCTTCTTCGGCACGGCAGCTCGTGTCGGGCATCGCGTGCGGGCTGCGCTTGAATCCGAGCAGGAAACCCACAACATCATTCTCGACTTCCGCCAGGTCACTGGCATCGACTCATCGGCCGAGGCCGAGCTACAGCGGTTGCTTCGCCGCTGCGAACAACATGATGCTCACCTGCATTTCAGCGACTTGCGGCCTGCGCTCCTCGAGTCGATGACGGCCAACGGCCACCACGATCGCATCTTTCCGGACCTGGACCGTGCGCTCGAGTCGGTGGAGGAGACGCTCCTGGCGGATCGACCCCACGACATGTCGACATCAACCGATACCGGCTTGGCCCCGGCGCTCGCTGCTCACTTCGAGACGATCGATGTGAAAGCAGGAACGAACATCATCACCGCCCTCGAAAAAGGCAGCCCCCTGTTCCTCGTCCAATCGGGCACATTCACCGTGTGGGTGCCAAACACGAGTCGATCCCGCCGGCTGCGACGCGTCGCCCCGGGAGCCTTCCTCGGCGAGGTCGGGTTCTTCACTGGCGACGCAGCCACCGCGACGGTGACTGCTGACTCAGATGCCATCTTGTTGAGGATGGACCACGCCACCTTCGATCAACTCACCGAAAGCCAACCCGCCGTAGCGTGGCAACTCACCCAGCTGATCCTGCAACGCACTGCGCGCCGTCTGGCAAGCACCAACTCATTGGTGAACGACCTGCTTCGTTGAGGCACGCCCTTGGATGCGTGCAGCGCTGACCGGTACTGTCGATCCAGGGGGACAATGAACCAAGACATCTTTGCCGCTGAGCGGTACGCAGAGACCCGCAAGCGAATCGAGCAGGCGTCGCCACTTCCACCCGACGTGTACTTCTCACAGGAGTGGTACGACCGTGAGGTGGAGACGATCTTCATGAAGCGCTGGCTGGTTGCCACGCGGGAGGAGGAGATCCCCAACCCGGGCGACTACGTGCGGCTCGACATCATCGGCGAGCCACTGATAATCCTGCGAGGCGACGATGGTGTGGTGCGGGCCTTGTCCGCGTCCTGTCGTCACAGGGGGTCCGAGCTTCTGGCCGGCTCGGGCAACTGCAAGAAGATCCAGTGCCCGTATCACGCATGGACCTATGCACTCGACGGCCGACTGCTGGCCACACCTTCCATGCAGGAGGCCGAAGGTTTCGACAAGTCCAAGCACACGCTCCCCTCGGTTCGCGCGGAGACGTGGGCCGGCTTCGTCTTCATCAACTTCGATCCGGACGCCACCCCGTTGCTCACGTCGTTGGGGAGCCTTGTGGATCGTCTCGCCAGTTACCGCATGGAAGACATGAAGGTCACAAAGAAATGGGAGAACCGGTTCAACGCCAACTGGAAGATCTGGGTGGAGAACTCTCGCGAGGGGTACCACGTCCGCACCGTGCACCGAGGGTCGCTGGACACGTTCTACCCGGGAGCCAAACGGACGGCGTTCAAGGCCGACGGGGAGCCCATGGTCTACGCGATCAACAGCAGTGACAACGAGAACGGTCTCTACGTCCCTCGCAATCACACGCTGCCGTTCGTCGAGGGTTTATCGGCCGAGGACGAGATCTCGACCCACTTCATCATCGGGTATCCCCACCTGCTCTTGAATGTGCCACCCGATCGCATCACCTTCCACCAATACTTCCCCGAAGGTCCCGAATGGACCCGCATCACCTCCTGGTGCTGCTTCCCCCAGAGCACGATCGATCGGCCGGATTTCGAAACCGAGGTGGAGGACAAGTACTACCCGTCGATGGACATGTTCCTCGAGGAGGACAAGGGAGTGTGCGAGCTCGTGCATCGTGGGATTCGAGGGCGACTGTCGAGTCTCACCCGCTACTCCCCCGCCGAGGAACGGACCGTGCACGAATTCTCGAACTACGTTCTGGATCATGTTGTCGGCCCCGCGCCGACCGAGTGAGAAGGAGTCACCAGCATGGCTGCCCGTGAAAACATCTCGATCCCCAACGTCGCCGAACCCGGAGACGCCCGAGCCGGGTCACAGTGCATTCGCAAGGGGGACCTGCTCTTCATCTCCGGCCAGATCGCGTTGGACAACGGCGAGCTCGTCGGCCCCAACGATCCGCTCGAGCAATGCCGACAGTGCCTACGTCACATCGAGAGCTACGTGACCGCGGCGGGCGGCACCCTCGACGACGTTGTGTCACTCGACATCTTTCTCACCGACATCCGATACCGGCCGGCAGCGGGTGAAGCCCGCGCTGAATTCTTCTCTGACCCGGGACCGTCGGCGACCCTGGTGGGAGGCGTCGACCTCGCCTTCGAAGGATTGTTGGTCGAGATCAGCGCGCGGGCGGTGCTCTCCTGATCCCCGAACTTCATGGCAAGGCACTGACGGTCCTCGGGCCGGTCGATGCTGCGGCCCTCGGCATCACCCTCGCGCACGACCATGTGCTGATGGACGGTTCCTTCATGTACGTGGATCCGCCCGAAGCCGGTGACCAGGGTCTGGCCGACGCCGAGATCAGCCTGGAGAATCGCGGATGGGTCGCGTACCACTGGACCTCCAACCACCACAACGTGCATCTCGACTCCGAAGAGTTGGCGATCGCCGAGCTGAAACGTTTTGTCGAAGCGGGTGGGCGAACGATCGTCGACCCGACGAACAACGGACTGGGCCGAGACCCCGATCCGCTCGTTCGAATCGCCGAGGCCACCGGAACCCACATCCTCATGGGGGCGGGCTACTACCTCGGTGGCACCCATCCCGACGACATGGATGACCGCTCCATCGACGATCTCGCGGCAGAGATCATCCGCGACATCGAGGTCGGGGTAGATGGCACGAACGTACGGGCCGGACTCATCGGTGAGATCGGTTGCACCTATCCGTGGTTGCCGAACGAGCAGAAGAGCCTGCGGGCCGCCGTGGTCGCGCAGAAGGAAACCGGTGCGCCGCTCATGGTGCATCCAGGTCGGGATCCCAAATCACCCGAGGAGATTGCCGAGATCGTCGCCGAGGAGGGTGGCGATCTGACCCGCACGACGATCTGCCACATCGATCGCACGTGCACGGATCGAGCCTGGCTGAGCGACATGGCCGACACCGGCTGTTACCTCGAATACGACCTCTTCGGCAACGAGAGCTCGTGGTACCCACCGAATCCCTCGGTCGACATGCCATCGGACGCCGAACGCATGGAGGTCGTGTTGTGGCACTTCGAACAGGGTCTGGAGAATCAGATCCTGCTCTCGCATGACATCGCCACGAAACATCGCCTGCATGCATACGGCGGACTGGGGTACGACCACCTCATCACCAACGTCATGCCGCGGTTGCTTCAACGCGGCCTGAGTGCGGCCGAGATCGAGCTTCTGGTCATCGACAACCCAGCAAGGATCTTCGCCTTCAACACCGCCGGCTAGCGGCCAGCGCGGTTGGACTCATAGGCCCAGATCGCGATTTCCACCCGATTGCGTGCGCCCAGCTTGTTCATGAGGCTGGTCAGGTGGGTCTTCACCGTGCTGAGGCTGATGTGCAGCTCCTCGGCGATCTCGCTGTTCGTGTGGCCCTGGGCGACGGTGGCCAACACCTCTTCCTCTCGATCGGTGAGCGGTTCGAACGGTTCGCGGGCAGGGGCGGCCTTCTGTCCGGAGGAGAACTCGGCCAACAACCGTGCGGTCACCCGAGGGGCAATGAGCGCTTCGCCGTCAGCGGCGGCATGCACCGCCTGAAAGAGCAGCTCGGGACCGGCATCCTTCAGAAGAAAGCCCCGCGCTCCGGCCTTCAGCGCGCCGTGGACGTATTCGTCGAGATCGAACGTCGTGATTACGACGACCGCCATTGGATCCGCGACGTCAGGGCCGGCGAGTCGGCGCGTGGCCTCGATTCCGTCGAGGTTGGGCATGCGGATGTCGAACAGGCAAACATCGGGTCGCAACTCGTTGGCCATGCGCACTGCCTCGAGACCGTCGGCCGCCTCACCAACCACCGTCATGTCGGGTTGGGCGTCCAGCATCATGCGCAGCCCGGTACGGATGATTTCCTGGTCGTCGGCGATGAGGACGCTGATCGTCACTTGGCGACGTCGATACGAGGCAAGACCGCTTCGACCTTCCATCCCTGACCGTTCTCGGGACCGGCGACGAGTGTGCCCCCGAGCAATTTCGCGCGTTCCTTCATGCCGACGACACCGAAGCCCTCGGTCGAACGCGGATCGGCGATGGCCTGCCCGTCGTCGCGAACAGACAAACGAACGAACTCGCCGTCACCATCGACGGACACGTAAATCTCACTGGGGTGGCTCGCGTGGCGAAGGGCGTTGGTGATCGATTCTTGCGCTATGCGGTAGATGGCCGCGCCGATCGGTGGTGATGGCTGACCGGCTTCCGCCGATACATGGACAGTGATCTTCGGCGATTCGGCACCGTTGCGTGCGAACTGCGCCAGGTCACCTACGCCAGGCTGCGGTGCAAGGTCGGCGACCTCGCTCGACCGCAGAACGCCGACCATCGCTCGCATCTCGTCGAGAGTCTTGGACGCCTCGTTCTCGATGACGTTGAGCGCCGCGAGTGCTCCGTCCGGGTTGGCTTCAGCCAATACCCGGCCAGCTTGAGCCCGGACCGCAATCGCGGAGACGTGATGCGCAACCGTGTCGTGGAGCTCGCGCGCCAACTGCTGTCGCTCCTCGAGTTTGATCTGCTCGATCTGCCGCTTCTTCGAGGTTTCGCGATAGCGGACGGACGCACCGACCTCGGCCGGGAACATGAAGAAGACCACCACGAATGCCGCGTCGGTCCAGGTGAGCGGATGGGCAAACATGTGCGAAACAATTATGAATGCCAGCCCGTAGGCACCATGTCGACCCGACCCCCATCGAAGCAGCGAGTAGGGAAGCAGCAGTGCGTAGAGCAGTCCGCTGTAGAGGAAGATCGACTCATCCTCCCCCGCGAGTGCCGGGATGATCTCGCTGAGCGCGTGGCCGGAGAACGCGACGATCGTTGCCGCCAGCGGATTCGAGCGACGCCAGAGCAGCGCGAAGACCGACACGATGCCGAGGAAGACCGCCAGCGGCGGAGCCCAGAGATCATCGCGGAAGAAGGGCTCGATGATCGATGCAACCACGAGCACGCCGACGATGATCCAGTCGTTGACTCCGCGTGGGGGTGGGTTCTCGACCGGTGGTTGGCGCCACGTGTTGAGCATGAAGTCCTTCAGCACACCTAAAGAGTACGAAATCTGGGCTGCGCCGGCATCCTCCGAAAGTACGACTCCGATTTCACCCATTCGGCCAGCGATTCTCGACCAGCCGGCCGATGTGCCGCTCCGGCAGCTTCCGCACAGTGGGTGTAGAGCACACCGGAGCGACCGGCGGTTCGATTCACAGGTTGGGAGATCTCGTGTCATACGCGTTGTATCGATTGGGTAAGTTCGCCGCTGGACGGCCATGGCGCGTGATTGGCGCCTGGCTGGTGCTGTCGGTCGTTGTCGTCGGACTGTCCGGTGCATTTGGGCGCGAGCTCGAAGATTCATTCGAGGTTCCGGGCCTCGACTCGCAGGAGGCGGTGGACTTGCTGTCCGCAGCACAGTCCGATCAGGCCGGGCTAACGGCTCGAGTCGTGGTCACGCCTCTTGCAGAAGGTGCGGCGATCGCTGATTCGGTCGAAACCGAGGCGGCGTTCGCGGAGGTCGAAGCCGTCGTGGCGGATCTTCCTCACGTCATCGCGACGAGCTCGCGCGTCTCACCCAGCGGTGAGATCGGGCTGATCAACATCCAGTACCCAGTGATTGAGGACCTCAGCCGAGTGGACCTCGAGAACATGAAAGACGCCATCGACGAGGTCCGTGTCGGGTCACCGCTACAGGTGGAGGCCGGCGGCGATCTGTTCTTCTCGTTCGAGGAACCGCAGACCGGCACCGGTGAGATCATCGGACTCATCGCGGCCGTGATCATTCTGCTGCTTGCGTTTGGGTCGGTGATCGCGATGGGTCTACCGATCGGCATGGCCCTGTTCGGTCTCGCCGTCGGCATCAGCTCGATGTCGTTGATCACCTATCTGGTCGATATTCCTTCCTGGGCACCGCAGATGGCAAGCATGATCGGCCTCGGCGTTGGCATTGACTATGCGTTGTTCCTGGTCACCCGCCACCGCGAGTTTCTCGCCGAGGGGTTCGCCGTCGACGAGGCGGCCGGGCGCGCCGTCGCCACCGCTGGCCAAGCGGTCCTTTTCGCTGGCGGAACCGTCGTTATTGCGATCCTCGGATTGGCCGTCGCTGGCATTCCGTTCATGACCGCAGCGGCAATAGCCACCTCGTCGATCGTGCTGATCATGGTGCTGGCATCGATCACACTCCTGCCGGCGTTTCTCGGCCTGGCTGGCGACTGGATCAATCGCCTGGGTATTCACCGCCGCAACAGCACAGCCGAGGTTGGCGCCGGTTGGGCCCGATGGGGCCGTCACGTTTCCAAACATGCCTGGCCGTACGCGATCGGTGTGACCGCGGTCCTGCTCGCACTCACCGCACCGGTTCTTGCGCTGCAGCTTGGCTTCCCCGATGAGGGCACGCTGCCGGAGTCACGGACCGAACGGCAAGCCTACGACTTGGTCGCCGATGGCTTCGGACCCGGAATCAACGGTCCGCTGCTGATTGCCGTCGACATCAGCGATGATGGCTCCGTCGTGGAGCCGCTGGCCAGCGCGATCGAGAGCGACGCTGGCGTCATCGCGATTGCGCAACCGTCGGTCAACACCGAAGCCGGTGTCGCGACGATCGTCGCCTTCCCAACAACTTCCCCTCAGGATGATGCAACGTTCGAGACGGTCGAGCGGCTTCGAGCGGAAGTCTTCCCAGATGTGCTCGCCGGAAGCGAGGCCTCGGCCCACGTCGGTGGATTGACCGCGAACTTCGCCGACATCGGCGGACGAGTCACCGAACGGCTGCCGATCTTCATCGCGGCAGTGATCGGCCTTTCGTTCCTGTTGTTGATGGGTGTCTTCCGGTCGGTACTGGTTCCTCTGAAGGCCGCATTGCTCAACCTTCTCAGCATCGGTGCGGCCTACGGCGTCCTCGTCATGGTCTTCCAATGGGGCTGGGGCATCGGCCTGATCGGGCTCGAGTCGACGGTTCCGATCGTGTCTTTCATCCCGATGTTCATGTTCGCGGTGTTGTTCGGATTGTCGATGGACTACGAAGTGTTCCTGCTCTCCCGGGTTCGCGAGGAGTACGTCGCCACCGGAGACAACGATCAGTCGGTCATAAGTGGCATTTCGAGCACGGCCCGAGTTATCACATCAGCAGCACTGATCATGATCTCGGTGTTCGGCGGCTTCGTCCTCGGGGACGACGCAACGATCAAGATGATGGGTCTCGGCCTGGCCACGGCGATCTTCGTTGACGCCACCGTCGTCCGTATCATCCTCGTGCCCGCGACCATGAAGCTCATGGGCGATGCCAACTGGTGGTTGCCGGGCTGGCTCGAACGGATCCTGCCCAACATCGATATCGACGGTGGCTCCGGACTACCGGACGCACCGCTCCCCGAGGTCCTCGACGCGCCCCACGACGTCGTCGACACCGAACCGGAGTTGGTCGGCATTCACTGATCGGACTTGGGGTGGGGTCTGCTGGTCACGCAGTCGCAGTTGCCGTCTCTCGCTCGGCATGAGCCTTGATTGCCCTTACGCCTCTTCGCATCATCA
>Ga0265306_10001251_pt1 | contig 12445 bp, 10 predicted proteins | sample Helome_3_FD_192493 | JGI IMG/M metagenome (GOLD analysis project Ga0265306, IMG submission 192493) | Marine sediment microbial communities from subtidal zone of North Sea - Hel_20160420 (Illumina Assembly) | ecosystem: Environmental > Aquatic > Marine > Subtidal zone > Sediment ...
GGGTAGTGCCGGCAACTATCCATACGGCCTTATCGATCCGCTGGATAAGCTTTCCGACATCGCCCAAAAGCACGGGATCGGGTTTCATGTGGACGGTTGTCTTGGCGGGTTCGCTGGAAGGCAACCAACAGGTTACCGAGCTTGTGTTCGGGCTTTTTGATCATCTATATGCGGTCTGAGGGTTAGGCCTTGTAGTTGCGGTAGTATTTTAAAATGGCCTCACAAAGACCGGGGATGGTATATGATTCTGCGGTGATATCCACCTTAATACCCAACTCCGCGGCAGTATCGGTGGTAATCGGGCCGATGCTGGCAATCGCAACCCCATCGATAAGCTGATTGAATTTATCCGGCGGCAGAAGACTTTTAAAATTTCTTACGGTGGAGGAGCTGGTAAAGGTGATCAGGTCAATGGTTTTATCTTCCAGCTGTTTGACAAGCAGAGCAACATTGTCCAGAACCTTTTCGGTAAGGTAGACGGTTACCTCGTCAACCTCGGCCCCCATATTGCGCAGTTCAACCGGCAACACCGGTCGGGCTTCTCCGGCCCTGGGAAGCAGGATCTTTTTTCCATTCAATTTTTCTTTGCGGAAGGCCTCCACGACGGATTCGGCTCGATAGTTTTTCGGAATGATGTCGCTTTTTAGCCCGAATTGAAACATTCTTTCAGCGGTGGCCGGTCCGATGGCGGCCGTGTAAAGATGATTTAAGGCACGGACGTCCCGATCGGTTTCAAAAAGACGATCAAAGAAAAATTTAACGCCATTGACACTGGTAAAGATGATCCAATCATAGGTGCCCAGATTTATTATAGCCTCATCCATGGGTTTGGGGTCTTTGGCAGGCACGATTTTAATGGTGGGATATTCCAGGCAGTCAGCCCCCAGATCAGACAGCTGCCTGACCAGGTCGCTGGCCTGTTCGCGAGCGCGGGTGACGACAATTCTTTTACCCAGCAACGGCCTGGTTTCAAACCATTTCAAGGTTTTTCTTAAATCGACGACTTCGCCTACAACGATAATCGCCGGGGCTTTGAGCCCGGCTTTTTTAACCCGTTCGGTAATATTGTCCAGGGTACCGGTCACGGTTTGCTGTTCGGGGGTGGTTCCCCAGCGAATCAGTGCCACCGGCGTATCCGGTGATTTACCGTTGGCAATTAACTTCTGGGTAATATCAGGTAAATTCTTTACCCCCATAAAAAACACCAGGGTCCCGATGCCGCGGGCTAGAGATTCCCATTCAATACTAGATTCTTCTTTGTGAGGATCTTCATGGCCGGTGACGAAAGCCAGGGTGGCAGTCAGTTTACGGTGAGTCAGGGGAATACCGGCGTAGGCGGCGGCGGCTACGGCCGATGTCACCCCGGGTACAACTTCAAAGGGGATGCCTTTGGCTACTAAAACTTCGGCTTCTTCCCCACCGCGGCCAAAGATAAACGGGTCACCGCCTTTCAGGCGGCAGACCGTCAAACCGGCTTTCGCCTTTTCAACGATGAGGGCATTTATCCCATCCTGGGAAAGGGTATGATCCCCGCCTTTCTTGCCGACATAAATCATTTCTGCACTGGGCGGGGCTTGTTTTAAAAGGGCGGGGGAGGCAAGATAGTCATAGATAATGACATCAGCAGTTTGGATGCATTCTTTGCCTTTTACGGTAATCAGACCCGGGTCTCCGGGGCCGGCGCCTACCAGATATACTTTAGCTTGCATACTTTTCAGGCTCCAGAGAGTTAAGTTCTTCCAATATCTTATCCGCCCCCCGGCCAAGGAGCTGCTCGGCGAGTTTGACACCGATGGTCTCTGTACCGTCTGCCGGGCCAGATAAACTGGCTTTGATTATTCGGCTGCCATCCACATCCGCCACCAAACCGGTCAGACTGAAGGTGTTGGCAAGGATTTCCCCGTGACCGGCGATGGGTACCTGGCAGCTGCCCCCCAGACGATTTAAAAAGGCACGTTCCCCCAGTACAACCGCCCGGGAATTCGTGTGATCCAGGGTCGCCAACATAGGTCCGATGGTTGGATCTTTCCGCCGCATTTCAATGCACAGGGCGCCCTGGCCTACGGCCGGGAGCATGATATCCGCCTGCAGGTACTCCGAAATATGGTGTTCCAGGCTAAGGCGCCTTATTCCAGCTGCTGCCAGCACAATGGCGTCAAGATCTTCGGTTTGCAACTTTTTTAAGCGGGTATCCAGATTACCCCGCAGCGGCTCAATCACAATGTCAGGGCGTGCGTGACGGAGTTGAGCTGCCCGACGCAGGCTGCTGGTGCCGATTATCGCCCCGCGTTTCAATTCAGAAAAGGTCAGACCGTCTTTTGAGACCAGGACGTCGGCGGGATCTTCCCGATGTGGTATGGCGCCAATACAGAGGCCTTCCGGTATTTCGGCCGGCATGTCTTTCATACTGTGCACGGCCATGTCAATGCGTCCTTCCAGCAGGGCCTGCTCAATTTCCTTAACAAAAAGCCCCTTGCCGCCAACCTTGGCAAGGGGCACGTCCAGTATCTTGTCGCCTTTGGTCTTGATGGTGATCAGCACGACCTTTTGGCCGGGAAATTTCTTGTTCAATGCCGATTGAACCCAGTTTGCCTGCCACAGTGCCAGTTTGCTGGCCCTGGTTCCAATTTTAAGCGATGAATCCATCAGGGGCTGCACCCGGCGCAACTGCCGGCAGAACAACCGCTACAGGATGATCCTGCTGATGAGGACACGGTTTCGCCACCGCCACCCTTGCTGACAAACCCGCAGGCAGACATCAATTTGGTCACCTGTTTGCTGCTGCATGCGGTGCATCCCGGTTTATCGGATCCGATGATCAGAGATTCAAAATTTTTTCCGCATTTTTCACAATGGTACTCGTATATCGGCATGAAGAATACTCCTTAACGATTTAAAGGTACAAAAGAATTCCAAGGACTTAAAAGAATAATCATCAGCGATATAAAATCAAGCCGACCAACGAGCAGTGCAAACCGAGCCTTAAACCTATTCTATCGCTTCAATTACCCCCGCTGCGATCAGAGGCAGCAGGATTTCGTGATGCCCGACGATGCTGATTCCCTGTCCGCCTTTAGCCGTCGGCCTGGCAATCACGTTGGTCAGCGGACGATAATGTTTGATGAAATCCAGGTTAACGGTTGTAAATTCATCCAGTAAATACCCGAGATTTCGCACCAGTGTGGTGGCCTTTAAAAAAATTTCCGGTAAAATTACCGCAGATCCCACGTTTAAGTAAACCCCTTTTTCAAGGGTGGCAACAATCGATGCAAACTGTCGAAAATCCCAGTGGGTCGCCGCCCCTGTTTTCTGGGGGTCAAAGCCGGGATGCATGTGGATGATATCGGTGCCTATGGCAACGTGAACCGTAACCGGGATACCCAATCGAACTCCAGTCGCCAGAATACTTTGATCCATCATGGGCAGTTGCTTGTCAATGATGGCCCGGCCGACGCTTTCACCCAGGCCGGTTTTATTGCCTTTGACGGTTTTGATGGCCTGACCCAAAAAAGCACAGGTTTCGCGGGCCATGCCGAAGGCACCGTCTCCTATGGCTGCGGCGACATCCTCGGATGTCTGGCCGATCATGGCAAGCTCCACATCATGGATGATGCCGGCCCCATTCATGGCAACGCTGGTAATGATTCCGCGTTCCATCAGGTCGATAACAATGGGATTAAGCCCGACTTTGATCACATGGGCTCCCATACCGAATATGATGGTGCGGTTAGCAACATACGCTGCGGCGATGGCAGATATAACATTCCTGAGTTCCCGGCCTGCCAGAATATCCGGCAGACGATCCAGGAAAACCCTAAAAGTTGATCCCTTTTGCCAGATTCTGGCAAAGTCATCGGCCTTGACCTTGCTTTTGCGATCTAGCAGGCTGTAAGTCTTAACTTTTCTTAAATCGAGAGGCTCGAATTTGCTTTTCATAATTTGCCATATATCCGTAAATCATTTTTGGTTATTTTTATTGTTAGAAAAAGCACGAATATTGGAATTAGGGGAAGAAAATCCTCAATCGCAAAATTCATCCGGGTATAGCTTTCTCTCCAGGAGTTCACAAAGGATATGCCCCAGGGTGATGTGGGTTTCCTGGATCCGGGCCGTGTTGTCGGAATCCACGGCCAATACAAGGTCAGCACATTCGGCAAGTTCACCCCCTCGGCCGGTCATGCCGATGGTGGAAATACCCATTTTTTGGGCGGTTTTAACAGCCTTGACCACATTCGGTGAGTTGCCGCTGGTGCTGATCCCCCATGCGATATCCCTTTTTTTTCCTAAGGCTCTGATTTGTTTTGAAAAAACATCATCAAAATGATAATCGTTGCCAATGCTGGTCAGAACGGATGTATCGGTTGTCAGGGCAAGGGCGGCCAGGGGAGGGCGTTCTATCTGGAAGCGGTTGACAAATTCGGCTGCCAGGTGCTGGGCATCGGCGGCGCTGCCGCCGTTTCCAAAAATGAGGACTTTACCGCCGGCTGCCAGACAGGCTGTGAGCATGTCCGCCGCCTTGATGATATTGTCCACGTTGGATTCCACGCAGCTGCGCTTGGCCGTGATCCCGGCTTCCAGGATGCTCAGGATGACATCTTTCATTTTTCAGCCTTTTGGCGGTTTTTAATGGCCTTAATATCTTCAGCCGCATCATAGCCGAAGGATTTTGCTTTTACAAATTCCTTCAAGGCGCTATTCAGGCGATGCTGATTGGAGAAATGCCGGCCGAGCCGGTGGTGAAAAAGGCCATTTTCAGGGGAAAGTGCGACACTTTCGCGTAAAAACATCAGCGTAATTTCGGGATTTTCTCCCTGATTGTAAAAAAGGTTTCCCAGGGCCGACATGGCAGAGGCATCGTGTGGATTGTGCTTAATGGCTTTTTTATAGGCTGAGATGGCGGCGTCAGGCATCTGATCGGCAGCGTAACAGTCTCCCAGATATCGGTATACCTGACCTGATTCCGGCTCCAGTTCGGCGGCCCGTTCAAGATAGGGTCTGCATTTTTTAAAATTGCCTGTTTCAAGGTAGAGCTTTCCGGTTTGAAGAGCCACCTCGAAATTATTGTCGTTGATTTTATAAGCATCAAGAAAATATTCCAGCGCCCGATCCCGCTGCTCAATTAAAAGGTGGACCAATCCCAGGTTGTGCACTGCCATGTATTCCCCCGGGTCTATGGCAATTGCCTTTTGGAATGCCGCGATCGCCAAATCATAGTGGCTTTGCAGACCGAAACACACGCCGAGACTGTTGTGCACGTTCACATTGCTGGGATCGAGTTCAAGGGCAAGTTTAAACTCATCGATGGCTTTCTGAATTTCTCCTTTCTCGTAAAATTTGTCACCGCTGATGTTTAAGCTGACATCGTCAAAGGCAACCAAACTGTTGGCTCCAAAAAAAGTAGCGTGGTCAAGGGCCTTGCGGGCATTGTTTATAATTTCGGTTGGTTTATATTTGATAGTGGGAAATGAGGCCATACCGATGGTAACCGTTTTACCGAATTTTTCCACCAGACGCGTTTGCAATCCACGGGCCAGCTCAAGACTATCCGATCCGTTTCTGGCGGGGAGAAAACTGCCTAACAACCCGTCTCCCAGGGTGCCCCACAAACCATTTTCCTTGCGGCACAACCTGTCTAAAATACCGGCAACATCCACATGTCCGTCAGTACCCTCCGGTGGTTTGGCCTGGTCGGTATCCTCGTTTACCTGATCCAACCGGATGACCAGGGCGCTGAATTGATCAATGGCGTCCAGTTGCTGATTGGCATAGTCGATAAAATCATTGCCGCTGCGCATATTTGGAAAAGCAGATTTGACAGCCTCATTGACGTCAACGATTTTTGTTTTTTTTACTTCCTTTAATCGGCCGATGTCCGTCTTTGAGAACAAAAAATGGCTTGCAGATCCGTGGCTGAGGGAAAGTGTTTTCTTATCAGAGGTCATAGGCTAACAGTTCATAATTGGCAAATATAGTTGATATTATTATTTAGTATAATTCGAATTATTTATCTCGATCCTGACTTCTTCAATATTCTTTCAAATGCCGTTCGTATGATCGGCAGATCATCATCCTGCAGGGTTCTGGGGTCCATGATATAGGCATCCTCTTCTATGCGCCCTATGATGGGCGGATCATTTTCCCGCATGCTTTTTTCCAATGCGTGGGCCGACATTCCCTGGGGTCGGATACACAGGCATTTGCTCGGCAACTCCAACAGCGGCAGAGAGCCACCGCCAGCCCTGGAAGATCGATCAATGAGGTTGATTTCAAGCTGTGATTTGGCGATATTTTTCAGTTCTTCAACCAGATGGGAAGCCCGGATTTCAATGTCGCCGATATTCATGGTTAACATTTGCAGAGTCGGAATCGTATCGACCGCTTTTTTCTCATCCCGATAAAACCGCAAAGTGCTTTCAAGGGCGGCCAGTGTCAGTTTATCAATACGCAGCGCCCGGGCAAGGGGATTTTGCTTGATCCGGTCCACAATCGATTTTTTACCCACAATAATACCTGCTTGAGGACCTCCGAGAAGCTTGTCGCCGCTAAAGGTCACGATATCTGTGCCGGCGGCAACCGATTCCTGGACGGTGGGTTCTTTAACCAGACCGTACTTTGAAAAATCGATAAAGGTGCCGCTTCCAAGATCTTCCATGAGCGGCACCCCGTGCTTATCACCCAATTCAACCAGTTCCTTCAAAGAGACCTCAGCTGTAAAGCCGATGACACTGTAATTACTGCGATGTACCTTGAGCAGAAGGGCGGTGCTCTCCTCAATGGCATTTTCATAGTCGCTCAAATGGGTCCGATTGGTGGTTCCGACCTCCCTTAAAATTCCCCCGCTTTTCGCCATAACATCGGGAACTCTGAAAGAACCTCCGATTTCCACCAGTTCACCCCTGGAAACAATCACTTCTTTGTTCCTGGCCAAGGTCTCCAGGCAAAGCAGGACGGCCCCGGCATTGTTATTGACCGCCAGGGCTGCCTGGGCACCGCTAATTTCACACAGCAGATCCTCTACACTGGTGTGCCTGGAACCCCGTTTGCCGGCATCAAGGTCATATTCCAGATTGGAATAGCGGCTGGCAATTACGGCGATATTTTCGACCACCGCTTCAGGTAGCAGCGAACGACCGAGATTGGTGTGTACCACCACACCGGTGGCATTGACCAGGGGTTTCAAATTGGGGGTTGTGGCCTTTATCACCGCCGCCATGACCGCTTTGGTGATGTGCGCATCCGACAGGCTTTCCTCTGCAATGTCTCGATCAGGGCCGAGAATGCCGGTTCGCAGGGCTTCCAGTAGTTTTCTGATGGAGTTGACCAGCACTGTTTTCGGAATATCATTGAAAAACGGCAGGGCCTTGCAGAGTTCCAGAACATGATCGACCCCCGGGAGCATTCGCACCATGTTTTGTTGGGTTTTAGATATTTTCTTTTGGCTCATGATCTCATATTCTTCGTTATCAATCAATCTTGCGTTTCGCCATCAAAAAGGGTCACACCAACTCAGGTTCCAAGAAATGACTGAAGAATCAGCGGTTGGGACCGGCTCACATAATAACTGCCTGCAGCCACAGGGCGTGCGGTTGAATTTGCATAGATCGCCTGAGTTATTTACCTGTAAATACTACAAATACATACTTATACATTTTATCTGTGATTAATTCAACAGAATTTTTAGCGGACTATTTGGCTTGATTGGAAAAAATGCTTTAAGAATACCCCAGTTTAGGATATGACAATTAGTAAACTCGCGGTAACGCAAATACTTCACGTGTTTTGGAGGATTTATGCAAAATATAATGGTCACCGGTGGCTGCGGTTTTATCGGAAGTGTTTTCATTCGCCACCTGCTGCTGGAATCCGATTTTGACGGGCGTATCATCAATCTGGACAAGCTGACCTATGCCGGCAACCCTGAGAACCTGGCCGATATTGCCGGGGCACTCCCCGAACGTTATGTTTTTATCAAAGCGGATATCTGCGATGCGGAGGCCGTCAGCCATACCTTTGACTCATATGCCATTGACGCCGTATGTCATTTTGCGGCGGAATCCCATGTCGATCGATCGATTGTTGCACCGGATGCGTTCATCAAAACCAATATCGAGGGCACATTCAACCTGTTGGAAGTCGCCCGTCAAAATTTGGACCAGATGGTGCTTTTTCATCATGTGAGTACCGATGAGGTTTATGGTTCTTTAGGCCCCAGTGGATTTTTTACCGAACAGACCCCTTACAGACCCAACAGCCCCTATTCAGCCTCCAAAGCCGCCTCCGATCATCTGGTCCGGGCATACCACAAAACCTATGGACTGCCTGTTACCATATCCAATTGCTCCAATAACTACGGCCCCTATCAATTTCCCGAAAAAATGATCCCTTTGATGATTATAAATGCACTGGAGGACAATAATCTCCCGGTTTATGGTGACGGCCGCAATATACGAGACTGGTTGTATGTGGAAGATCACTGCCGGGCCGTCTGGGAGATTATGAAAAACGGTACCCGGGGACAAATTTATAACATTGGCGGTCGCTGCGAGTTGGCCAACATAGATACCGTACAAAGGGTCTGTGATATGCTGGATGATATAAAGCCCCGCAAGGTTGCAACATCCCGCAGGGATTTGATCAGCTTTGTTAAGGACAGACCCGGCCATGATTTGAGATACGCAATTGATTGCAGCAAACTGGAAAAAGAGTTGGGCTGGGCACCCCGGGAATCTTTTGAAAGCGGGCTAAAAAAAACCATTCAATGGTATCTGGATAACTCCCAATGGGTCGAACGGGTTAAAAGCGGCGAATACAGAGAGTGGATTAGTCAGCACTACAAGTAATGATGAATGACGATTGACGGATGTCTAATGATGGAATCGCTTCGCTCTGTTCTTCTGTATGAAATTAAACGATAGAATACCTTAATTCGTCATTCGACATTTACAATTCCGGTTAGGTTCTCATTATGCGCCAAGCCAAAGATTACATTATTTTTCCCCTCGATGTCGCCTCCGAAGACGAGGCCAGGCGCTATATTGAGCTTCTGGCAGATTACGTGGGTCTGTTCAAAGTAGGCCTCGAGCTTTTTATCCGATTCGGACCTCAGATTGTGCGGTTTATCAATTCAGCCGGTTCGGCCGGGGTATTTTTGGATTTGAAGCTGCATGATATCCCGGCAACGGTATCCAGGGCCATGGAAGGCATCGCCGATCTGGGCGTTTATTTTACTACCGTCCACTGCGGTGAATCCTCTAAAATGCTGGAAGCTGCGGTGTCCGGGAGCAGGGGCGAGGTGCTTCTTCTCGGTGTAACGGTGCTCACCAGCGTGTCGGCGGAAGATATCAAAACTGCCGGATACCGTTCTGAATTTTATCCGGATTTGTCCGGACTGGTATTAAAGCGCGCCCGGATAGCCCAAAAAGCGGGGTGTGCCGGCGTGGTATGTTCCGGGCTTGAAGCCCTGGCAATCAAACAACAGATCGGAGCTGATTTTATCACTGTCACCCCGGGTATTCGGCCATCCTGGGTGGCGGGAAAGAAAGACGATCAGCAGCGCGTCACAACACCGGCTCAGGCTGTTAATAATGGATCCGACTACCTTGTCATCGGCAGGCCCATAAGGGATGCGGCCGCCCCCCGGGAGGCAGCCGGGCGGGTTGCCGACGAGATCCGGGCGGCGCTGATGACCCATAATGAATGACGAATGTCCAATGACGAATGGTGGAATCGCTTCGCTCTATCTTTTTAAAGAATACTGTAAAACCGATAAATCGTCAGGCCCAAAATAACAGCCCCCAGGATTAAAGCCAAAATTATTTGGTCGGGGCTAAACTTACTCATCGCTATCCAGACCAAAGGCGGAGTGGAGCACCCGTACCGCCAGTTCGGTGTATTTTTCTTCAATGACGCAGGAAATCCTGATTTCAGAGGTGCTGATCATTGAAATATTGATGTTGTCGCGGGCCAGGGCTGCAAACATTTTGGATGCCACCCCCGAGTGATCCTTCATTCCAACACCAATGACGGAAACTTTGGCTATATTTTCGTCTCCGAATACTTCTGCGGCTCCGATATCGACGGCCACTTTCTTTTGCAGGTCAAGGGCCCGTTTAAAATCATTTTTAGGGACTGTAAAGGTCAAATCGGTTTGTCCCCCGGCCCTGGTATTTTGAATGATCATATCCACAACGATCCCGGAATCGGAAATGGGCCCAAAAATCTTGGCCGCGATCCCGGGTTGATCCGGAACTTTTTTCAAGGTGATCCGGGCCTGGTTATTATCGTGGGTGACACCGGAAACGACCAGACGTTCCATGCCGGAATTTTCATCTACTACCATAGTTCCCTCCTCTTCGCTGAACGATGATCGGACATGCACCGGAATTTTGTACTTCTTGGCGAATCCCACCGACCGGATTTGTAGCACTTTGGCACCCAGGCTGGCCATGTTCAGCATTTCGTCATACGATATTGTGCCGAGCTTGCGGGCTCTGGGGCAAATACTGGGATCGGCGGTATAAATACCGTCCACATCCGTGTAGATTTCACAGACATCCGCCTTGATCGCAGCTGCAATGGCAACGGCGGATGTATCGGAGCCACCCCGTCCAAGGGTGGTAATATTGCCATGGGGGTCGCAGCCTTGAAATCCGGCAACCACGACGATGTGACGTTTGTCTAAAAGCTTCAGGATACGATCGGCCTTAATATTCAGAATGCGGGCGTTGCCGAAACAGTGATCCGTCACCACTTCAGCCTGGTGTCCCATCAGAGACTGAGCGGGGTAGTTCATTGATTTTAAGTTCATGGCCAGAAGGGCACAGGTGGTCTGTTCTCCGGTGGCCAGAAGTACGTCAAGTTCCCGCCTGTCAGGTGATTCCGTGACTTTTTGCGCCATTCCGATTAAATGGTCGGTGATGCCGGCCATGGCGGACAGAATCACGACTATATCGTTTCCCTGATCATAGGTTTTGGCAACCCGTTTAGCGACACTCATGATGCGCTCCGGATCGGCCACTGAAGTACCCCCAAATTTTTGTACGACTAAGCTCATACCATCTCCATTATAATAGTTACACCAGTTGAGCGAAACTCCTTGGTTTTGATATGTTTCCGATCCGGTCGGCAGCCGATCGGGAGCAATTGTTATATCCTATTGTTCGATTCTAACGGCGTTCCATTGCGCCTCGAGGGCTTTTACCAAATTCACCTCATTTTGTCCAGTTGCCTTCAGATTTAGTGCGCGGCTATCATCAGCGATGATCTCCAATGCGACCAGCAGATGTTCAGCCGGCAGATCGTCCGACAGCTTATCAGCCCACTCTACTGCTATGACTGCCTGACCATGCAACACCTCGTCCAAGCCGATGTCTGCAAGGTCATTAATATTTTCCAGGCGATATAGATCGATATGTACCAGAGGGTAATGCCCCGGGTACTCGTTGATCAGGGTGAACGTCGGGCTGGTGATATAATATCCGTCCGGAACCTCAAGGCCTTTTGCCAGACCCTGCACAAAAGCAGTTTTTCCGCTGCCGAGATCTCCGATGAGGGCAATGATCAGCGGTTGATTGATCAACTCACCGAGTTTTTGACTCAGATATTGGGTTTCACGAATCGATCGGGTGGTTATCTGAAGTTGGTGTTTGATCATAGAAGGTAATATTGTTGCTTGCTGTTCACTGCTTTTTGGTTGCTATCTGCCGTTTTCAAGCTCGCAGTTACCAGAAGCCAGTCGCCAGAGACCAGTGACCGCGATAAGCGGTTCAGGGGACTATTGGCCACACTCAATCCTTTTAATTTCGCCGGGAATCGCCTTCATGACATCGCCGGCCAGATAACCATAAGGTCCGATGGTCTCCACCAAACTGTCTGCCGCAGCCCCGTGCAAATAGACGCCGGCCCGGCAGGCGTATTCCGGAGAAAGCCCCTGTACTACCAGACCGGCTATGATTCCGGTCAGGACATCTCCCATACCGCCGGAGGCCATCCCGGCATTGCCAGTGGGATTGATAAATACCCGGCCGTCGGGGTGTGCGATCACCGTGCGGGCGCCCTTCAGGACTAGATGGACATTGAAGCCGCTTGCAAAATCCCGGGCGCATTTTATCCGATCCTGCTGGACAGCACCAAGGCCGGTATCCATAAGGCGTGCCATTTCACCGGGGTGGGGAGTCAAGATGACCGGGGCCTTCGCACTTTTAAGGATTTGTGCGTGGCCGGCCAGGCTATTTAACCCATCGGCATCAACGACGAGCGGAATAGTGGAGGATTGGACGATTTTTTGGACAAGACCTTTGGTCTTCTCTGCTTGCCCCAGACCCGGACCGATGGCGATGCATTTCTTGCCCGCCATCAAATTTTTGATAGTATCTAAGGCAGATTCACCGAGAATACCGGGTTGAGTCTCGGGCAGCGGCGCCGTCATGGCCTCCAGAACCTGTAA
>Ga0265306_10001259_pt1 | contig 12388 bp, 7 predicted proteins | sample Helome_3_FD_192493 | JGI IMG/M metagenome (GOLD analysis project Ga0265306, IMG submission 192493) | Marine sediment microbial communities from subtidal zone of North Sea - Hel_20160420 (Illumina Assembly) | ecosystem: Environmental > Aquatic > Marine > Subtidal zone > Sediment ...
ACAGTCGCTTGCATACTCGTAATGAACAAGCAGTAAATCTGGGACACCGCCAGCACCGCCAGCACCGCCAGCACCGCCAGCACCGCCAGCACCGCCAGCACCGCCAGCCCCCGCAGCGCCACCAAAGCCAGAAAACGTTCCGCTAACCTTATCCCACGGTCCCATATCCCAGCTCGCGCCCTGTGGCCGTTGCAGTCCTTCGATGGATGTAGCGTATGGACCGGCAACGGTCACTCCATTATTGATCGCGGGACTGCCCACCGTGGGACTGAAATCACTTAGCGTGATCCCCACAAGCGCCGCATCGTGATCTGCAACTAATTCCGAATAGGGAACGCCGGTGAAAAAATCATTAGCTGCGCTCCATGCAGGATTCGACACCTGTTCCCCAGTGCCGCCACCGTTATACTCATCAGTGCGGAGCGATCCATACACATTATAAGTGAGCGTATTGCCTGCCGAGTCCCATCCCGACTTGTTCCCATTGCCGAGCGTGAAGTTGATGCACGTAAATATATTGTTAGAAACATTTAGGTTTTCGTTGCTCGCGCCCTCGAACCACACGCCGCCAAAACGGCAGTTTTCGCCAGGGTTTACTGGATCAGCCCTGCCCCAAACGATGTTGTGATGAAACCCTCCCCCATTGATGTGTTGGAAGCTGCCAGCAATGCCGGTCTTTGGGGAATAAATAATGTTGTTGTGAATTTCGACGTTCGTTTGCCACTGGCTTTGGTCGCCCAGCTCATCGGGGTCTTGGAAGATCGCTCCGCCGGTACCGTCGCCTTGCACGTCATAAACGAAGTTCGAGATCATGTGGAAATTGTCACAGCCGTACATGACTTCGAGCAGGTCAGAGTGACCATTGAAGCAAGGGCCGTCCCCGTTGTCTGTCCCCTTGCTCCAAGCAGTGTGGACCTTCGAGCGCTGCAATTTGCAGTCATCGCAATTGTGCAACTCCAATCCATCATCGGCCATGTTCCAGATACGGGAACGATCGATCACTACGAAGTCCTCGTCCGTGGAATTTAACCCGTGACAGGTTCCTTGCGAATGTGTGCCGCCTGACTCATCGAAATTGGCGTCCGCCTCGATACGGCTCAGAACAACGTTGCTGCCGTCTACCTCCACAACATTGGTTGGCTCGCCCGCTCCGAATAGCCCAGGTGTTGTGAACCGAATTCCACGGAACTCACCGCCGTCGATGGTCCACCGGTCAGACTGGATGTGCATAGGACCAAACCGCGCCTGCCCCTGCCCATAGCTGTCCTGGTAGCCCGTGTTCGTGCCGTGCTCTGGACCAGTAGCTTTGCGGATCACGATTCCTTGTGCCCCTGACGTAGCCGTGTTCCAAAACCGTTCGTTGGCTTCGATGTAGTCGCCTGCTGCAATCCAATAAATGGTGTTCCTCGAAGGGCTGTTAAGCGCAGAGACGCCTGCCGCATCGGACCAGCTAGCACCAGACCCGCTCCCGCCTGGGCGCACATACACTTCACTTGACGGAGCATCGGAGAAGCTGAAATAACTATCCGTGACGCTGCTGGGTGTGGTGAGACAATAGCCGTCCTGATAGACCGCGCCGTCACATACACACTCTGCCGTGATCGCCGTGTCGAGCGTGCAATCCGCAGGCGGGTTCTGAGGCAGCGCGTCCCCCGGCCACTCCGAGGTGTCGAACGCGGTCCAATTGCCTTGATAGCCACCGGCTCCACCAGCCCCACCCGCACCACCAGGGCCATTGACTGTGAACGTTTCCGATCCGAACAGGATGACTTTGTTCCGTACGTTATCCCGAATAAAGTGATTCTTTTCGTTATAGACCCCTGGCGTGGCGTCCCCTGGTATGGTGATGGCACACGATGCTTGCCCCGTATCGCGACTTATGCAGCTCACCTTCCCGTCTGGCCCCGTAAACGTACAGCCGCGATCTTTGATGCCGCTCGCATCAGTGGCGTTAATTGTGCAAATCACGTCCTCGCCAGGGACTATAAACGAGGGACTAACATCAAAAGTGATGTTTGCTGGGGGGGTTAGGTCTTCGCCGCTTGATGCAATGGTGATCTCCAAATCGGCAGACGTGGCGATACTCGGCAGCGGGCAAGAACCAGGGCAGCCATTGAGCATATTGGCATTGGTTGCTTTGACCGTGACAAAGTTGATGTCACGCGCCCAGGCGTAATCGACAGACCACACGCCCGCCTCGGTGTCCTCATCGAATGGCGCGTCACAGCTCCACACGTCTCCGATCGGATCGTGAGAGATGCAGCTCGTCTTCTTTCCAGTGGATGAGCTAAGTTGACATCCAGCGTCCAGCGTTGCATCGCCCGTGGTTGTGAGGGTCAGCGCACATGTTACAGCACCCGGTCCGCTTTCCACGTTTAGATCGGCAGGGCTGCCCGTCCAATCAATGCTGAAGTCATCCAGGCTTTGATCGGTCCCCGTCAACGGAATAGCGCAGCCAGCGACCAAGAAGCAGAGCAGGGCGGTTTTGTGTGCGGTGTTCATTTAGTCCTCGGTGTATTCGACGGTCACATGAAGCTCAGTGGGCGTGCCGCTTGCAGCGGAAGTGGTCAGACACACGAACGAATCAGCCGGGATGGTGGGGTCCCCGCCGCCGAAGCTGGTCGTGATATTGCCGGTGGTTGTGCTGTCAGCCACATCGTCTGCACTCATCACATCGTTGGTCACCGCGGCCCGGCTTGTCCCGTGGGAGATGTTGAAAGTGATGCTGGTGCTTCCAACGATGACTGCTGTGATCTGAGTCACCGTGATCGCCACGTTCGTGTAAAACATGCTGATCGTCTCGCCGGTCACCGGGTCCTCTACCGTGATCCCCTTAGTTAGCGTCGGGATCGCCTTCCACGCTGCGGCCGTTGCACTTGTCGTGACCAGTGCCTCTCCGGCACCGCCCGGCGCGGTCGTGGAAATGGTGACGTTGGTTCCAGACGTTTCGATCTCGTCGGCTGGCCTGGCTGTTCCTGCTGCGTCGGCACCCGAGATGGTCAGGATGTTGGCGCCGGTCAGCTCTTCGATTACGCCGCCAGCGCCCGTAATGCGGCCCAACACCCGATCGTTGTTGACGACGTTTTGAACCTTGGCGTAGGTGACGGCATCATCCGCGATCTGTCCGGTGGCGAGCTGTGCCGCGACCACGTTCCCCGCAACTCGTCCAACCACGGTATTGGTTCCGATGGCCAGGTCTGCGGGGTCGGTCGCGCTCGCAGTCGCATTGGCCTTGATGGTATTCGCGGCCATGTTCGCGAGTACCGCATTGGTCACTTGGTTGGTTGCAATCTGAGCAGTCGAGATTTGCGACGAAGTGATGTTGCCGCCAGCGCGTCCGATCACGGTATTGTCTGCGACCGCCAGGTTGGTTGGGTTTGCAGAACCAACCGTTGCGTTGACCTTGACCGTGTTGGCTGCCATCTCCGCCAGCTTGGCATCCGCAATCGTGTCGTCAGCGATTTGGGCGTTGACCAATGTGGCTGCAACGATGTTGCCAGCTACTCGCCCGATCACCGTGTTGGTGCCAACTGCGAAGTCTGTTGGGTTCGCAGTGCCAGCCGTTGCGTTTGCCTTGACGGTGTTCGCGGCTGCGGTGCCTAGTTTTGCGTTAGTTACAGCGTCATTAGTGATTGAATTGGTATTAATCGTCCCATCAACCCAGTCGCCCGCGGTCTTGATCAGAATCGCATCCGTTGCCGGAGTCGTCAGCGTGACATCAGACAGCCCGTCCAGATCTGCGCCCGCGGTGCCCGTCGCTTGCTTCCAGTCCGCGGAGCTAGCGGTGCCCGCAGCGATGTAGCTCACATCTGCGGTGGTATCGACGTAGATGTCGCCGACCGCTGATGGCGTTGACCCAGGCGCTCCCGCGCCCGATGATTTGACCGTCGCACCCGTCCCATCGCTCAAGTCTGCAAGGGCTGCCTGAGCAAAAACTGTCCCGTTGAAACTCACCGCGCCGGTGGGAAGCGCAATGTATGCTCCAGCGTCCGCTCCCGTGCCTACGAATACCTCGTTATCCGCTGCGTTCGTTGCGACGGTTTCAAGGTCGTTTATCTCACCAGTGGCAGCGCTCCAGGCCGGTATGACTCCGGTACCGCCGCTTGTGAGTACCTCGCCCGCAGCTCCAGGCCCCAGGTAAGCAGGCACACCCGATGCGTTGAAAATCAACGCGCCAGAATCCGCCTGTGTTTCGAGCCGCGCCGGAGCAATGGTGTTATTTGCAAAGTCTGTCGCTTCGAGCGTTCCCGTCAGTGCACTAAAAGCAACGGTTCCACCACCCGCTGCGTCTGAGTGATCGTGCTGGGCGTTCGTCATGCTCGCAATGGTGGGCGTAACAATCGTTGGAGACGTTTCGAGTACGATGTCCCCGGTGCCTGTAGGTGTGCCCGCGATGTCGGCAATCGGAACGGTGCCCGTGTGGCTGTCGTAAGCGTGGCTCGTCGGCGTTCTTGCATCGGAGAGGCGACCGTCGTTGCCAACGCAGAAGTCAGTGGCACCTGTGCCAAAAGCGGGAAGTCCATGCTGGTGATCGACCCGTGCCAGGCTATTGGAGGACCCCGCCGCCGCCGTGTCCCCTGGGGTGGCGTTGCCAGGCGTGCCTGTGGTCACGATCTGATGCTCGTGGTCTTGCCGAGCGTACTCGGTATCCGTTCCCACAACCCCGGCGCTTGCGTCTGAAGTTGCTACCGAAGCGGCTGGTGTTCCTGCGGGCACGTCATCCCAAATGGGTGTCCCAGATGCCGCACTGGTCAGCACTTGCCCACTGGTGCCTACGCCGATGTCTGTGGGAATGCCGGTGGTGACTGCGTACCCGACAACGCCGCCCGGTGTGCCGGTTGCTAGATCTGCCAGCGGCAGGTTTCCAGACACCTCGGATGCGAGGTCAATCGGATCGTGCGTGATTACTTGTCCCGAGATGGAAAGATAGGATGGTGCGTTAGCCAGCGTGACACCGGGAACGTATGCCACCTTTTTCCACGCGCCCGACGCTGCCGTGTCGCCAAGCGGCACCCAGTCCGCGGCGGTCGGCGTTGCCTTGGTTGGAAGCGCCGCGATTTGACCCGGCTGACCTTCGGCAAAAATTTGATCGGAGTCAGCAACTATGGACTCTAGCTGTGCGTGCGTTCCCGATCTGTTTTCGGTTGAAAGATTGGCCAGCGTGACATTGATCACCGCTCGCGCCTCGGCCGGCGTAAGCTCTTCGCTTAGACCGCTGCCTGCCGAGTCTCGTCCAATGATGACCCCGGTGGCCACGTTGGAAAGCGTGCCATGGGTATGGTCGCCTTCTGCCAGCTCTCCCGCGCTCGTGCCAAATATCGGGTTTAGTAGTGCGTCGTTCCCTCCCTGATCGACAACATCAAACGCCGTCGCGTTGAAAGTCAACAGGTCCGCTGAGTTGACGGTGGTGGTTCCGTCGGTAATGTCCATTACGCCGGGTGCGCCAGAAGTCACGGTAACCGTGATTTCCCCATCTGGTCCAGGCTCGGTTGCCACAACGCCGGTACCTGTGAACGTGAGTTGATTAAGGTTCGTCGTCAGCTCTGTGGACTCATCAATGACTGCAATCTGCGTCCCGGTGTCGATACCTGTAAGCAAGGAACCATCCACCGCGGGCATCCCCGCATTTCCGCCAACGTTAACGTATTGCGCCACATCGCCAATCGTCGTGCCCACATCCTCAGCAGCAGCCGTTCCGGCGTTCGTGATGTCAACCAGTGTGTGCGTGTGGTCGGTCGCCGACTTGTCGGTGTCTAGTTCATCAATCGCAGCTTGCACCGTCGTTGCAACAATGTCCCCGGATGGCGTGTTGACAATCTCATTCGCCAGATGCGCTGTGCCGTCTGCTTCGTGGGAAGTCGCGTAGGCATCTCCTGACGTGCCCGCAGCAACCGAGCCGTCCTGCACATTGAGCAGCGCTCGAGCATCGGTTGGGTTCAGTGCCTCCGCTGCACCCGTGCCCGCCGTGTCCCGTCCAAGGAAGGTGTCCGTGGGTACGCCGTCAACCGTGGTGTAAGCCTGCGTGTGCCCGACTGCGGCCTTGTCGGTGTCGAGCTCGTTCAGCGCAGCCTGCACATCTGTTGCCGCAATGGTGCCCGCTGGTACGTTCGCCACTTGACCGGCTGTGTAGTCGTCATCTACCGCCACGACGGTCCCGGTCCTGCCAAAGACCGTGTCAATCGGGGCTGCGCCGGGCGCGATGGTGACATTGACTTGACCACCTCCGGCGTCGGCAGCTGTAACGCCAGCGCCGACAAAGTTCATCGTGTCATGCGGCCCGCCTGCAACGGGCGTCCCCTCTTCCTCGATCGTCATCGAGCCGCCAGCTGTCTCTGCGGCCCACGTGGTGCCGCCTGCGCCGTCGGTCTTGAGAACCAGATCGGTCGCCTCAGCCGTGCTCAGAACATTGGTGCCCTCTGGCGTCAGCAGGTTGTGATCGGTCCCGTCCCCTTGCTTGAAGTGCGGCGTAGTCGGGCTGTCATCCTTCACCCACCAAATGCCGCGGGTCGCTACATCGGCAACAGTGGTGTCGGTTGCCTCGTACTGAACATGATCTTTCAAAGACCGTAACGCATCGAGTGCCTGAAGCTCCGTAGACGCCACGGTAGACGCATTGATCGAGGTTGTCCCACCACCCGTCCAGGTCATCGTCGCCGTTGGGCCGTCTCCAAGCGTGACCGTAGAGTCTTGCTGATCACCTGTCGCGCCGTCGTATCGCACAATCGCATTGTTTGTGCTGCTGCCAAGCTGAGGTAGCGCAGCATTCGCCGTGCTTAGCGCCGTGGCAATGTCAGCCATGCGGCTGTCGTCATCCACGACGTAACGATTCGATCCGCTGGGCGTCCCCGTGCCCGCCAGCGCGCCCTTCTCATCCGTGGTCGGAAAGCGTGTGTCCGCCGTGTCGGCCTTGTCCGTGTCGAGCGTGTTCAGTGCGTCATCGACAAAGGCGCCGGTGACCGTGGAGTCGTTGTCCACCTGACTGGCATCGTAATCGCTCGGAGCCGCCACAACGGTCCCGGTCCGGCTGAATACCGTGTCAATTGGTGCGGAGCCCGCTGCAATCGTGACCGTGACATCATCTCCAACTGAGGAAGCAGTCACGCCGGTTCCCACGAAATCAAACGACACCACATCAGAAGTGAGAGGTGCGCCGCCTTCGTCAGTGACCGTGATGGCACTGCCACCTCCGGCCACGCCTGTGAGCTGACTGCCGTCTACAGCGGGAAGCCCCGGCGTACCACCACCAATGTCCTCGAGCACAGGAATGTCACCCACGCCGGTCCCGGTGTCCTGTGCGGCTGCGGTGCCGGAGTCTGTGATCTGAGAAAGAACGTGTGTGTGTGTGGCGGGTGCCTTTTCCGTGTCGAGCTCGTCAAGGGCCGCCTGCACATCGGTTGCGGCCAGGTTGCCCGCGGGAACATTGGTCACCTCGGCTGCCGTATAGTCACCCGCAACCGCAATCACGTCTCCTGCGCGTGAGAAGATGGAGGTGACCGCCGCAGCGCCAGCCGACGACATATCCACCCAGGTGGGTGCAACCGGGTCGGCCAAGAACCATATTGAATTGTTGTCGGTCTGGTGGGCGATCTTCCCCTTGTCATTGACCGTCAACACCAGGGCAAGACGCGCCGCGGTGTCCACCACTTCCCATGTGGCAATCGTATGAATATCGAGGCCCGTGAGTAGCGCGTGTTCTGTGTAGGTGATGGCCATGTTGCTCTCTAGGGAATGGTAACGGTAATTTCGATGTGGTCACTCGGGACCAACGGGTTGCCAAGGTTATCTTGAACTGGCGTGCCGAAGCGATCGACAATGTAGTTTTGACCTTCGACATTGACGGTCTTGATAAAGCCTCCGGTGTAATCGGGGTTGAAGAATTCGGACCGCACGCCGAGCGTCACATTCATGTCAGCCTGAGACACCCACCGGCCAGACCATCGGTAGTTGGATTCGATCAAATCCCCTGTTCCCCATTGTCCGATGCATTCGAAACCGTGCACGGTGTCCACAGATGTGCTGCTCTGCGTGCGGCCACGAAACCGCTCTGCGTATTGTCGGGCCGCGCCCGAGCCAATCTGACTAAAGGTCCGAAACGAAAGCCGAAGCGTCACCCGACGATTGCCGACCATCGACTCCTCGAGTTTCCCAGTCGCATCGTTGTAAGCCCACCGGGGCTCATCGTGTCCAATCGGCGTGATGGTTTCGATGTAGGCCATGATGAACGGGCCTGTATGTACCTTGTGGGGTTGTCGTCCCCACTCCACGGGGATTTCACTCAGCCCCGAAACCCAGGTTTTGAGGTCCGCTTCGATGGCGTCAAAGTCCATCCACCACCTCGTATCGGATGCGGTCAATGAACCATTCGGTATCGATCAACGGCGTATCGAGGCCACCCTTGCGCCGGATGGTGGATGCCTCGAGCTTTGGGATGTCGTTGCCGAACTCGATGCGGTCGATGATTTGACGGCGGTAGACTGTGCCGCGCTTCTCGAGCGCGGACTTCTCACTTTCGTTGCTGAAGATCACGCGCATCGTATCGGTGGCGAGTTGCTGCGTGATTTCCTCAATATGCAGATCGAGCCAACCAAAGAGCCAGCGCCGTGGCGGTACGTGTCCGTCCCGGGTTCCGTACTCTGCCCAGACCGCCACTTGTCCGGTGGTACGTCCATAGCGCGTTGGGTGAGGCTGTGCGGCCTCTGCTTCGAGGACGCCAATCCGCAACATCTTGCGCGGTTGACGTAGCAGTGCCTCAGCCCGTTTGGCCCCGCGGTCTTTCACGGTGACCTTGGCGGTCATGTGAGCCCGCCGCCTGTGATTTGACCGCGTCGGTGGCTCAGAAGCTTGATCTTCTCAAACTCGTCCCCGAAGGAAGTCTGCGACGGATTGTCGGGTGGCCCGAGCTCATTCCCATAGGGCGGAATGGTCAACAGGTGTGCGGTCAGGTATTTGACGGCTGAGTCGTATAGATCTCCAAAAGCGCCTTCGTCTAGTCGCGCCTCGGCGTCCGCTATCTTCGCGTCGATGATGGCCTGGGTGACCTGATCGAACGTCGGGAACTCAACAATGAAATCTGCGTAAACAACCGCCACCATAACCTCCGTGAGTAGAAGCGGGCTGCCTGGCCCATGACTTTTTGGAGGGGGTCCAGCGATGCGTGCGGACCAGGCAGCCAACCGGGAAGAAAGTATCAGGCGATCGTGACGTCTCCATAACACATGGCCAATGGATAGCGGTTGATGACCCCTGCCATCCTTCCGCGTGTTTGGACGGTGTAGGCAAAGCCCTGCTTGTCGGCCTGGGCCTCCTGATAGACCACAGGCGCGACGTATTCGATCACGTCGCTACTCTTGGTCCAGGCTACGCAGCGATCGACACCCGCAGCACCCCTGCCCGTGCCGCTTGCCGAACCGTGGAAGGTGATGTTTGGGTAGTTCTGCCTCAGCGCCGCCAACACGGACTGACTGCCCGCTGCGGAGTTGAGTAGCGTTTGCTGCACCACGTTCCAGCAGAACGTGGTGAGCGCCACATCGGTGACGTTGTGAAGCCCCGAGCTCTGCGTATTCACAAAGTGAATCATGTCGGTAACTGAGGCGTAAGCGTCAGCACCCGTCACAGCAGTCCAGTCGGCATCGGTCAGCGTGGCACCGTTGACGGCCGTGTCGTTGAAGAAACCCAAGATCGCAGTGTTGCCACCACTCACACCGGTTCCGCCCATCATGGCGTATTCGTTGTGACCAAGGGCCACGGTTTGCGCTGCAACTCGTGCCTTGTCTTGGACGTAGGCGTAGTCAATCAGGCCGCCGCGGTCCATGTCACCCACGGTGTAGGTGTAGGAGGTGCCCACTTCGTAGATCTGACGGGTGTGCTTCGTCAGGTCCGTATCGACCACAGGCCGGTCTTGTGCACCGTCCGCGACAATCTTGGGAGCCCCAATCTCAGCAACCATGCGGTAACTGTAGATCTCAGCGCCAGCGGCTACGTCAGTCTTGATCGGGAGAAACACGAACGCATCTCTTGGGTTGGCGTAGAGCACATTGTAAATCGTGCTTTCCAAATCCTCGAGTTGGCTCTTGGTGAAGGCAATCGCGTCCTGGCGATAACCAGCTTCACGCAGCGCTAAGATTTTCCGGTCAATTCGATCTTCGGCAATCTTGATGTGCGCGTCTAGGGCGTCTTGGGTCACTTTGGTTTGGTCAGTCATTGTTTTTCCCATTTAGGAGAAGACGCCGCCGAGCTTGACCTTGGCCAAACCTGCTGCCGCTGTGGTGGATGCAAAGATTGCGTTCGGAAGCGCAACCGCGTCTGCGGTGTCCGCATCAGAACGGAAGCTGCCAAGGCCCGTGGAGCCAGGATCGGCAAACCGGCAAAAGGCTTCTGCCCCTGCCGTAACTGCCTCTTCGGCAACGGTCCAAACCGTGCCAGCCCGTGCAATCCGAACCGTCTCGCCTGCCGCGTAGGTCGTGCCACCATCGGGTGGCCTCAAAGCGATGCCGAGAAATCGGCCGCCCGTGACTTCGCCCGTAGCATCAGGCTGTTCGCAGGTTGCTTCGTCGTCCGCAGTGAGCACGACGCCTTTACCGGCGGTGATGGTTTCCACAGCGTTTTTAGAAATGGTTTCGTTGGCGCCGTCTTGTGCATCGGCCCACTGGCCAGCAATGCCCACGGCGGGATCGGAAGTAATAGATGTTTGTGCCATGTCTTGTTTTTCCTAGTGGGGGTTAGCCTTGGAGCCGGGCTCGAAGTCCAGAAGTAGGTTTCTGCGCCGTCGCTGGCGTGCTTTGTCGAAAGCGACTCTGTAGCGTGGTCACCGATGACCGTGCGCTGTCCATTTCGATTCGTCGCTGTGCAGCCAATAGGCTCGCCTCTTTGGCCAACGATTCAAGGGTGTCGTTGCTGTCTACAGTGATGTTGACTGTGCGCAGGACGTCTTCACAAAGGAACTTCCCGCACAGAACGGGCTTCACGTAGTAGTTCGCGATCCGCTCCCAAGTCCCATCTTCGCGTTGCTTGTGGCCGAGAATGGTTTCGTGTGCCGCACGGGCCTTGAGCTCGAGCGCAAGCAGCGCATCCACACGCTCCCCGATAATGACCTCGAGTGCTTCTTCGCTTGGTAGGTCTTCGGTTCGCACCACAGGACTGTCCTGCTCTTTGGTCTGAACCTCGGCCAGCTTATTGACGACTGAAGCGAGTAGGTCGAGTTTTTCCACCACCGAATCCAGACGAGTATCCGGCTCTGGGGGCGTTTCTTGTTTTTCTGTCATGGATTCTCCGTCATCGGTGATGAACGAGATATCGTTGCGCTTGGAATCGAGACGCAAACACACGTCCCTTCCCAATCGCGCCCAACCCTCTGGCCCCATTGCCAAGTGGTCATAGGTGATTTGTGTTTGTACAAAGTCCGCTTCTCCAGAAGCGTCTTGCTCGAGCCGCATGTGGTAGCCGCAGCTGAGCTCGGTTAGGTGGTTGTTTTTCACCATCGAAATCGCTTTACTGTCCTCGAGCTGAATCTCACCCGTGACGTACGGCGGTTTCGCTTGGACCGAGAGCACTCGTCCCACAGCAGCATCCTTCGAAGGAATCGAAGCTGGATGGTCGATCGTGACATACGCGCCCTCCAGCGATGCCAACGAGTCTTTGCTAAAGACCTCTTCTTCAGACCGTTTTTCTCGGACGGTATCCTCACCGATTCGATATTCGAAGATCCCCGTTTTCGTCAGCCGTCCACGCAGCTTCATCCGACCGCCCGGCAGCATCTCCTTTTGGTCGATGTGGAAAGACGTCGAGGCGCGTTGATACGTCTGGCTCTGGCTCATCAATACACCTCCCGCTCAACGTCACGTGCTCCAACGTAGATGGCCGGTACTGACGCAACGCATGTACCGTGTCTGTCCTGACACAGTAGGTGCCATCCCTGTGCTCTATCAGTAGCCGCCATTCACGGTGCATAGTGCAGTGTAGGGTATCACACTGTCAAGACAGATTGTCATGAGAACACGCCTATTTAGACACTATGTCACTACGCCCACGCACATAAGTAACAGTCTGGCACAGTCATAGTCACGCTCCTGAGAGCGATGGCACACAATGGCTGTAACAGACACAGCGTCATGGCCGGGCTGGCTAGCACCATCCAATTCCTCTACTCCAATACCGGCCACCCGTCCTGTTTCATGTGCAGGCTTTGCACCTTGATACATGTCTGGAGCAGTACCCACCCCCGGTTAGGGCGGTGCTCGAGGGTGGCGGGGGGCGGCCCAGCAATTTCGCAAGAGACTTTAGCCAAATCCGGTTTGGCGCGGTGCGTTAGTTGGCACTGTAGTAGGACGGGTTCTGGTTCTGTTCCTGCTCTGGAACTGTACCTGGTTTATGTCCTAGGGGCTGTCTACGC
>Ga0265306_10001262_pt1 | contig 12367 bp, 9 predicted proteins | sample Helome_3_FD_192493 | JGI IMG/M metagenome (GOLD analysis project Ga0265306, IMG submission 192493) | Marine sediment microbial communities from subtidal zone of North Sea - Hel_20160420 (Illumina Assembly) | ecosystem: Environmental > Aquatic > Marine > Subtidal zone > Sediment ...
CGCGGCGTTGCTCCCGCTGCCTTCCCAGCTGCTTGAGCTGCGACTGGAGCCGCGTGATGCGTTCCCGTGCTCGACGACGCCCGACCTCGAGCTTCGTCTCACCCGGTCCCCGACCGCCGATGCCTCCGGTCAGGCGTGAAAGAGCGTCATCGCGTTGTCCGAGGCGCGGCAGAAGGTACTTCATCTGCGCGAGCTCGACCTGCAGCTTTCCGTCGCTGCTCTCGGCGTGCTGCGCAAAAATGTCGAGGATGAGCTGCGTTCGGTCCACGACCTTGAGGTCGGTCATGCGGGCAATGTTGTTGGCCTGCGCAGGCCGAAGGTCGCGGTCGAAGATCAGCGTCTCCGCATCGAGCTGCATGGCACGAATGACCACGTCTTCGAGCTTGCCGCGACCCAGCGCGTAACGCGGGTCCACCTGGTCGCGCACTTGCAGCACGCGATCGGCGACCTCGACGCCGGCGGTGCGAGCCAGCTCCTCTAGCTCTCGCAGTGAATCCTCTGCCTGGCCGGCGCCTCGCTTGTCGCACACGTGGATGAGGATGGCGCGGCCATCTTTGGCGACGACTCCACGCGCCCGTGCGGCACGGGCGAACTCTTGCTCCAGCGTTGCGATGATCTCCGCTGGGTTGTCCCGAGCCTTCGCATAGGGAATGGGTCCGAACGTTCGGAATGGCGGCTCATGGCCGTCGTCGACGACAGGGAAGTTGTGACCGTAGTACAGGCAGAGCGCCCGCTCTTCGCCCGGAGCTAGGCAGATCGCGACCACCATGTCGAGGTGGAGCCGCGTGAGGTCGACGAGATCGTCTCGGCTCAGCGGCTCATTGCGCAAGTGCGTGTGAATCAGCCGCTGGCCCCGAAGCCTTCCGGCGCCGGCCCGCATACGACCGAGGTCGGGCAACATGAGCTTGGAGGCATCACCGACGACGACATGGTGCACGGCGCCGCGTCGGTCGACGAGCACGCCCACTTGTCTCCCCGTCGCATGGGAGACCCCGACGAGCGCCCGGGTGAGCTCCGGCGTAGTCAGTCGATCGAGCGGCACCTTCCGCCGATAGATCCGCTGCAATGCTTTCGTTTCCGATGGACTGAGCCCTGTTGTGTCGCCGTAGATCTCCAAACGAAGCCTCAGCTCACCCGGCGGGCAGGTGGGTTTGCAATGGGGTTCGGTGCGTTCATTCGATTTGCTGAAGGCGCGCTCTCACCGATTGCGCTTCGGCGCTCTCTAGCGCGATTTCCAGTGGGACGGCAGGGGGCAGCTCCAGGACCCCATGGCGAAGCGCATCGGCGCGCGCTCTGGCTTCGGCGAGCCGGGCAAAAAAAGGCTTGCTCCGGTCGGCCTCGGCGGCGAGTGCCTCTCGGAGGCGGGCCGCTGCGTCCAGATCCGAACAGACCAGGAGGAGGTCGCATCCGGCTTCGATCGCGAGCACCCCGGCCTCTTCGATCGAATAGCGATCGCTGATCGCTTTCATCTCGAGGTCGTCCGAAAACACGGCGCCCTCAAATCCGATATCCTCGCGCAGGAGCTCGGTGATCGCCGCTCGGGACATCGTTGCAGGAACTTCGGCGTCGACGGCCTCGAATAGGACGTGGGCGGTCATCAGGGAGGGTATTCGCCCCGCTGCTGCAACGAAGGGTTGGAGCTCGACCTCATCGAGCCGGCGTCGGTCGTGACGAAGGGTAGGAAGAGCGAGATGGCTGTCGAGATCGGTGTCGCCATGCCCGGGAAAATGTTTGCCACAGGACAAGACCCCTCCCGCGTGAAGTCCGTCGGCGAATGCCAGCGCGTGTTCGATCACGGCTTCCGGTGTGCATCCGAACGCGCGATCGCCAATGACGGGGTTGCTGGGGTTAGTGTCGATATCGAGCACTGGCGCGAAATCCAAATTGACTCCGATCGCGCGCAGCTGTCGGCCGAGGACCCTTGCTGCCTCACGAGTCAGGAGAGCATCCCCGGCCGCCGCTAGCGTCCGCATCGCGGGCAGTTGAAGTATCGGCTCGCCGAAGCGCGCCACGCGGCCACCCTCTTGGTCCACGGAGACCAGGATTGGATTCGCAGGATCGGTTCCCTCGACGCAAGAGGCGATCAGCGCCATCGCCTGATGTAGTTCCTCGATGTTCCGCTTGAACAGGATCAAACCCGCTACGCCTTGCTCGCCCAACCAGGCATGAATCGTGGGCGGAGCTTCGGTGCCGGCGAATCCGCAGACAATCACGTTCCCCGCCATTCGTTCCAACGCGTTCATTTTGTTGGGAGACCGTAGCATTGGTCTTAGATTGCCGTCAGGTCGGGTTGTTGCTACAACCTGGGCACTACTTCTTGCCCCTCATGGGCATTGGAAACCGATGACCCGAGTTATAGATTCTGACTTCGGTCGACGAGAAGACGAACCTCGACGCGTCCTCGACGACGAGCCGCCCGAACCCATCGTCTACGCCCACGCGATTCCGCGTCGGCTCGTTGACCAAGATGCCGCGAAGGTGATTCGCCGCCTCAACCGACATGGGCACACCGCCTATCTCGTCGGCGGCGGTGTTCGTGACCTCATGCTTGGCCGAAAGCCAAAGGACTTCGACCTGGCGACGAGCGCGAGGCCTTACGAGGTGCGCGATCTTTTTCGCAACTGCCGCGTCATCGGTAGGCGATTTCGTTTGGCCCACGTTTTGTTCTCCGGCGGAAAAATCATCGAGGTTGCCACCTTCCGGCGCGACCCTTCGCAGCACTACGAAGTCATCAAACCGAAGTTCGCGAAGAAAATTCCGCTTTGTGCGGGGCCCGACCCCGTGCGCCTAATTCCTTCGCGGCAATCGATCACCGAAGCCGAAGATGCCGACCTGCTGATCACGAATGACAACGTGTTCGGCGAGCCACACGAGGACTCGATTCGGCGTGACTTCACGATCAACGGTCTCTTCTACGACCTCGAACGCGGCGAGGTGATCGACTTCGTCGGCGGCGTGGCCGATCTCGAAGAGCATCTCCTCCGCACGATTGGCGATCCAAACGTGCGCTTTCGGGAAGATCCGGTCCGTATCCTTCGCGCGATCAAGTTCAGCGCGCGCCTCGACATGGGCCTGGATCCGGATGTCTATGATGCGATGGTTCGGCAGCGGAGCGAGCTCAGACGGGCGGCTGCACCTCGAGTCCTCGAGGAGATCCTCCGTTTCCTGCGCGGAGGGGCCGCACATCGATCGGTGTTCTTATCCTGGGACGTTGGCGTGTTGAGCGAGATTTTGCCAGAGCTGGCGTCCTTCTTGGACGACGAGCTCGAGGGCGCGTCGCTTACGTTTGGACGTTTGAAGGCGGTGGACGCCTTGGCGGCCGAAGACCGACTTCCTGGCGATGCCGTTCTGCTTGCTGCTCTCTTGCTGGGGCCCGTCGATGAAGCGCTCGAAGGAGTGTCGGACGTCCCGGTCGCGTACGAGGAGTTCGTTCGGGAGCTCTCGCTGCGCCTGTCGTTGCCACGACGACTCAAAGACCGTATTCGCCTGCTCATCATGGCGCAGCGGCGTCTACGGACGGGGCGCATTCAGTCGATTGCCCGTCGCGAGTACTTCGCCGATGCAGCGACCCTCTTCGCGCTCGATCGCATGGCTCGTGGGGAAGATCTTCCTTCGTGGGCCAGCGAGCCGACAGAAGCCGTCTACGACGCGGAGCCGCGTGCTCGCCGCCGCCGCCGCCGTCGCCGACCCCGCAGCTAGTTTCCGGCTAGGGATCGACGCGATCGACGATGAGCTCGAAGGCTCGTTCACTGACCTCTGGTTCGTCGGCGTCGGGTAGGCCGTTCGCCAGGTTGGTCACGATGAAGAGGAGTGTTTGCGCGGCGTCGTCGAGCTCGATGGGCAGGTACGCGTGCGGTGTCGTGCCGCTGTGAGGTGCTGCGATTCGACGAATCTCCTGGCCACGGCGGTCCAGCTGAAGCGCGACGAAAGACCAGTGGACACCGTATTCACCCCTCAGCCAGGCGCGGAGGCGTCTCTCCTCGCCCCAGGTGCTCGCTTCCATGGTCATATATGCGCTTCCGAACGTCCCAAGCGGCTGCGAGGCGACCACACGCGTGGGAAGGCGCTTCATTTCTCTCGATATCGGCACCATCGCATCAGGGTCGACGGATGCGATCGCAGCGTCCGCCCGATCGCTACGTCCGACGAACCAGCGAAGCACCGCCAGCTCCTCGATGTTGTCGACCAATCGATCGCCGCTTCGATCGACCGCGCTTTGGATGGCGGACCAAAGATCTGGATCTGCACGAAGGCCCACTCCCTCCCACGTACGTTGGCTGGCAAGTCCCCACACATCGCGCACGAACTCTCCTGGCACCGCGTCGTGACGCGCCGACAGATACGAAAGCAGCAGCGCCCCACCGGTTCCATCGCCCGCAGCGCCGGCAACCCAAGAACGGTACGGCTCAGCCTGTTGGCGGCGAAGCGTGCCGTTGCATCCGAGCTCACCTGTGAGCTCCCAGGTCAGCCAGGCCGCGGTCGCGCGCCGCCACTTCCTCGCCTCCCCAGGGTCCATGCTCATCAGCAGCGCGTCGACGTAAGCCGCCGTTGCACAGGCCTCGAGCCTGCCGTCCGGCGTTGCAGGACTGACGACCGCAAAGGTCGAAGCCCGGTCGAAGTAGGCCCAGATCGCCATGCCATCGGAGTACGCATCCGGGACTAGGGCACGACTGAGATAGAGGTCCAGGTCCGGCCCGCCCCCGAGATCGCCATCCGAGATGGGCCAGGGCCAGCCCATGATGTCCAGACGGCTTCTGGCCTGTTCGAGGGCGCTCAGCGCGATCCTCATCGAGCGCTGGCTGACCCCCGGATCGGCATGAACGCACAGAAGGGCGTACGGCGAGCAGATCCTTTGCGATGCGGCACCGGGTCGCCTCACTGCCACCGGCGTGGGCGTTCGGGGCCCCGTCCAGACCCGGGAGGTCATGGAAACGATCGCCTCCGCGATGCCGTCAGCGTCGAGCAGATCGCCCTGCGCCCGCGCGATTTGCGTCTGCAGGGCAATCACCGCCACGAGGCAGACGAGGTTTGATTTCACTCGGGGCATTTGACACGATCCGCCTGTACCTTCTACATCCCATCTCAAGGGGGGCCTATGCACGACGGCCGTTTTGATCCTGGCGGCTTTTACGAGTTCAATCTGACTGGGGGTATGATTCGCACGCGCAACGGTGAGCGAGTCGTGGTCCTCAGTGAGGATGTGCTCTCATCTCTCGTTGCGGCAGCAGCTCGTGACGGGGACCTCACTCCGCTCCGGCGCTTGGGCGAGCTTCTCGGCGAGCAGGTGCTAGCCAGCTTGGACCGGCCAGCATCGGTCCTCTCGGCCGAGGCGGTGCTCGGACACGTGTCTGCGGTGACCGCGCTCTTCGGTTGGGGGCGACTCGCTTTCGAGCGTTGGGGCTCCGCCCTGGTGGTCGCGCTTCGCGACAAGCCCGAGCTCGACGAGGATGAGCTCGGGGCAGCAGCGCTCCTCGGGGGGATGTTTTCGGAGATTTCCCAACGACAGGTTTCCTGCGTTCCGACCGGCGACTCCAAGTTCATCATGGTCGACTTCGAGGTCGCCGAGACGGTTTGGGGTTGGTTCAAGGACGGAGCGGACCTGCCTGCAATCGTAGGCATGCTCGAAACAAAGAGGGCATCATGACGGATCGCGAAGACAGGCTTCGGTCCTTGCTCGACAAGGTCAGGGCCAAACGCCCAGGTGAGCGGGAAACCCACGCGGCGGAGGCAGTCGATCGAATTCGGGCCGGCTCGGGCACCGTGGCGGCGACCGCCGAGGCTACGCCCCTCTCGGAGCCGTCAACCTCACCTGAAATCGAAAGCCCAACACGCTATTCGTCTCAGCCACCCAGGGTGGAACGTCCGCTTTCGGTCGAGCCTCGGGCACAGTCGGCGCAGCCCCCATCGCGGCCTGCCGTGGCGGTCTCTCCATCACGGCGACCGGCACCCATTCGCCCTCAGAGCGTCGCGCCGACTGGGCAGCCGGTCGTCTACGCAACCGATCAGCCGGAGTTTCCGCGTCCCAAGACTTTCGGGGAGCTCCTCGAGCTGACCCTGGCGCTACGGCCTCGCTAGATGCTCCTCGTCGTAGACGTCGGCAACACCCACACCGTGCTCGGCCTCTACGAAGGGGAACGCCTCGTTCACGACTTCCGAATCGAAACGTCCAAGGGCCGGACGAGCGATGAGTACCACGTCCTGCTCCTCAACTTGCTGTCGCTCGCCGGAATCGAGCGCAGCGATGTACGCGCCAGCATCCTCGCGTCTGTCGTGCCTTCTTTCAACGACATTGTCATCGAGGCCATCGATCGCGCGTTCGATCACGAGATCATGGTCGTCGGTCCTGGAATCAAGACCGGGATGCCCGTGCTCTACGAGAACCCGAGAGAGGTTGGTGCCGACCGTATCGTGAACGCAGTCGCGGCGTACGAGCGCGTCAAGGGCGCTGCCATCGTAGTCGATTTCGGCACGGCAACGACGTTCGACTGCATCTCGGAGAAGGGCGAGTATCTCGGTGGTGCCATTTCCCCTGGCATGCAAATCAGTGCGAGCGCGCTCTTCGCCCATGCCGCCAAGCTGCCCCGGAGCGAGATCGCACGCCCGCCCCGTGCCATTGGGCGCAATACCGTGCATTCCATGCAGGCAGGTATCGTGTTTGGCTACGTCGGATTGGTCGACGGGCTGGTTCGCCGTTTGGCTGCCGAGATGGACACCGACGTGTCGGTCATTGCCACCGGAGGCCTCGCTCCCCTGATCGAGCCCGATAGCGAAACAATTCAAGAGGTCGACGAGTACCTCACGCTCGAAGGTCTTCGGCTGATCTACCTTCGCAACGCCTAGGTCCGCATCAGCAGTGTCATTGCGATGATGCTCGCGGTGACGACCAGCGCCGCCAGGGCGTAGACCGCCACCTCGCTTCGTCGAAGCCGAACAGGCTCCGTCGGGCTCTCGCCATCGGGCCTCGAAAGACGAGGCCTCGAGGGCCTCGACTCGCGTTCAGGAGGAGGCTCAGGGATGGCTTCCCTCGGAATCGGCAGCAGATCCACGAGCTCGTCGGGGCCGCTCTCGATGCTGATCAGCTCGGCCTCGACGCGCTCTGCGTCCGTGATGGCAAGTTGCTCGGCCAGCATTCGCCGCGCGAAGTCGGACGTGAGTCTGGCTGACATCGTCTGGGAAACGGGAACGCCGACATCGATGCTGAGCCGATAACCGCCCAAGTCGAGCAGGTCGTGCTTGCGCAGCACTTTGGGGCGTCCCGGGAAGACGCGGATGTCGTTGACGCGGGTGCCGTTCGTAGACCCTTCGTCGACTAGGGCGTAGCCCGCGTCCTGTTCGCGGATGCTCGCGTGCATCGCGCTGACCGCCGCGTGAGGTAGCTGAACGTCTGCACTCTGCGACCGCCCGATCACGATGCGAGAGTGCGCGAACTCGTACACGAAAGTCGAAGGGTTAAGCTCCGTCCAAAGTGACTGCACAGTAATTCGCACGCCCATCGAGGCCGCCAACAGTGGAGTCCCACCGCGGGCTGGTCAAGGAACTGGGTTGCAGAAAAGTGGACGGGTTCGCGGAGTTTTGGGACCAGTCTTGATGGGAGCGGCTCACGGTCGCGCAGGAGAGCATTCGATGAACACATCCGCGGGTTATTATCAAGCACCTCGGCAACCGCGCGTGCCGCTCGACGAGGTTCTGATCAAGCTCCACCCCGAAGGCTTCCATCAGGAGTTCGAAGCCGACGGAATCAATATGGGGTCCGGTGGCCTCTCGATGCGGGCATCGGTCTTGCCTGAAGTCGGCTCCATGCTTCGCTGCCAATTGGACAACCCGGTCGGCGGAGAGGCGATCGAGATGATCGGCCGCGTTGTCTGGGCGCACGAGAGCGGTCCGCACGTCGGGGAGTTCGGGATCCGGTTCACGCAGTTGTCGGACCGGGACCAGACCCACATCGAAGCACTGATTCAGCGCTGGGGTCGTACGACCGCCAAGGCCCCGCTCGTTCAGCTGCAGCTCGATGGGGTTGGCAGTCCGATCGTGGCCGAGGTCCATTCGGAGACGGACGACGCGCTCTGTGTGGAGCAGCCTCTCCCGTTTCTCGCCATCGGCGCTTCGGTGCTGAACGAAAGCTCCGGCCGGCGCGGACGCCTCGAGGCCGTCGAGCTGAAGATGGACGAGATCACCCCCAAGCTGGTGCTGAGCATCGGCTATGAGCTCGACGGGGCATCCACGGGCTCGGCCAGCGACGAGGGCGACCGCGACACGCTTCCCGACGAGGCGCCTTTGACGTTTCAAGTGCACGAAAGCGGCGGTGAAGAACGCATGCACGATGCGCCTCGCATCGTTCGCTACGACCGCGAAGCCGAGGCAGCCCGGAAAGAACCGCTCCGTGAACGGCTGAGCGCCTATTCAAAGTCCGCGTCCCAACGACTTTCGAGCAGCTTCGGCAACGCACGCTCCGCGCTGACCGATGGAATGGTGCCGTACATCACGAGCAACCTGAAGGAGCTTTTCGCACTGCTGGGGCGATTCATCGCCGCCCTGCGCTCGCAGCTCGACGATAAGCCTCGTCGCAAGCAGGTGCCCCGAAGTGAGGCGGCGCGTGCGCATCTCAAGAACACGCGCCGGAACGGGCGGCGGTACTTGCTTCTGGCCGCGATGGTTTGCGGGATTGTGGCCGCCGGCTGGGCCGTCTACCTCTGGGCCGCCGGGACCGTCACCGAGACTGGACCCGACACCGTGACCGAGGCTGATACGGAGGCTGACACGGAGGCCGGTCCCAAGGCCGAGAGCGGGGCAGAGACGCGCGCAGTAACAGCAACCGCGACGACGGCCCCGCCCACGGAGTACGTGCCGCAAGGCGCACCCTTGCCCCCGAAGAACGTGCGGGGCACGGCATTCGGGGCCGATGCAGTCGACGGTGGCGAGAAGTATGTGTTGCGAATGAGCAACCCTGTGACCGTCTTGGATGGAATCATCGAAGAGGACGGGTTTTCGATCACGATCCCCGGGAGCCTTTCGCTGTCGCGCGCCGGTCCGATCGCTGCCGCGCATCCAGACATCGAGCACGCGAGCATCCTGAACCGCGGCGATTTCTCAGAGCTCACGCTCCGCTTCGTTGCGGGTCGGCACCCGGCCTACCGCGTCGAGGCCCGCGGCCCCGCGATCGAGATCAAGGTCGCGCGCTAACGCGGATTGGAGCGATTGAGCGGTTGAAAGAACCGCTGCGAATCTCGCTCGATGTAAAGCAGGGCCTTGCCATCGCGCAGGGCTGACCGCACGTCGTCGATCGTACCAACGGCTCGTCGGTCGGCTTGAAGGACGATGTCGCCAGGTCGAAGGCCGGCTCGATCCGCATCGGAGCCAGGCTTCACCGCACGGACGAACACCCGACCCTCGCCTTCGTAGCCCACCCGAGCACGAAGCCGGGCGGTCAGCTCTTCGAGGGCAAGACCGAGCATTCCGTTGTCTTCGACGGTCTGCTCATTGGCTCGGGCGGAGTCTTCGCTCGGTCGTTCGCCGGTGACCACGGCGATCCGCTTGGTCGTTCCGCCGCGGCGCACCTCGAGGTTGAGGCGTTCACCGACCCCCTGGCGCAACACCGTGCGCAAGAGGTCGTGTCCCTCTCGAATCTGCTGGTCCCCAATCGCCGTGATCACGTCTCCGGATCGCAGGCCTGCTTTCTCGGCGGGCCCGCCGGGCACGACGACATTGACCAGCGCCCCTCCATCGAAGTTTCCACCGAAATGCGCAGCCAGCTCAGGGGTGATTTCCTGGAACGATACGCCGAGCCACGCCCGCTTGACCGAGCCGTTGGCGATGAGTTGACTCGCGACGCGCTGAGCGATTTCAGCGGGGATCGCAAAGCCAATCCCGGAGCCGCGGCCGATGATCATCGTGTTGATCCCGAGCACTCGTCCGTGAAGGTCGACCAGCGGTCCGCCAGAGTTGCCAGGATTGATGCTGGCGTCGGTCTGCAGATAGTCCTCGATTTCGTTGGCGCCAATCCCTCCGCGCCCTTTCGCGCTCAGGACCCCGGTGGTCACGGTGTAGTCGAGACCGAAGGGAGAGCCGATGGCGATGACGAACTGACCGACACGCGCTTTGTCCGAAGACGCGAACTCGGCTTGAGGCAGTCCTCGAGCGTCGATCTTCAGCATGGCGAGGTCGGTCGCAGAATCCGCGCCGACGAGCGTTGCTGGGTAGCGCTTCCCATTCCTCAAACGAACGTCGATTCGGTTTGCTTCGCTGACGACGTGGTTATTGGTCAGGATATAGCCATTCGAACGCAAGATCACTCCGGAGCCGCCCCCTCGGACGATGCCCCCCTGACCCTGGCCTCCGAAGAACGAAGGCAGACCATTGTTCATCGGCCTGCTGACTTCGACTTGGATGCTGACGACGGAGGACGAGACCGATTCGGCCACGTCCGTCAGAGCGGTTTCGAATGCAACCGCCCTCGACAGCGCGTCTTCGTCGACCGCCCCTTTCCTCGGTGATGCGGATGCCGTGCCCAGCGTGATGGCGGCGAGTATCGCGCCGATGGCCAAGAGCCAAGGTCTCCGCATCGTGGTTCGAATCATGAACGTACCTCCCTTTGTCACTCCTCAACCTCCGAGGAACGGCGTTGATTCCACTCAAAAACGTAAGGCGTCGCGACGATATTCAAACCCCTCGAAACTGAGGGGTTTTAACGCCTGAGGCAGGGCAGGGTGACTAGAACACGCGTGTGGAGGCCGGCTTCGCTTTCGATCTCGATGCTACCCCGATGTTCTTCGATGATGTTTTTCACGATCGAAAGGCCAAGCCCCGTCCCTTTACCCTTTCGACGCGTCGAGAAGAAAGGCTCGAAGACTCGGCTGAGCTCGGTCCGCCGAATTCCGACACCGTTGTCCTCGACCTGGATCTGGATTTGGTCCTGACCGTGGAGGGAGGTGGACAAGCGCAAGCGTCCGCCCTCTTCGGGCGCAGCGTTGCATGCATTGGTGATGAGATTGACGAACACCTGGTGGAGTTGCCCGTGCACCGCTTTCACCTCGGGAAGGCTTTCACCGTATTCACGCACCACGGTGACGTTCGCCTCGCGAATACTGTGCTCGCAGAAACCCACCGCCTCGTCGATGACGTCGTTGAGCGAGATAGGCTGCGCCTCTTCTTTTGAAGGGCGCGCATAGCTCAGAAGATTGCGGGTGAAGGACATGATACGATCGGAGCTTCGCAAAATGCGCTCCATGCGCTTGAGGTCCGACGGCTCAGCCCCGCTGCGCGAAAGCTTGCTCATCAAGTACTCGCCGTAAACCGAAATGCTCGTCAGGGGATTGTTGATCTCGTGCACGATACCCGCGGCGAGCTGGCCGAGGGTCGCCAGCTTCTCGGCGTGGATGACCTGGCCTTCGAGCTCGCGTACCTCGGTCCGGTCCTGCCCGATCGCGATGACGCCAGCCACGCTGCCCTCGGAATCGAGGATCGGTGCCAGCGTGAACCGGAGCCGCGCGTTTCCGCCTCCGGCTTTCGGCAATCTCAGCTCGAACGGCGGGACCTCGCCACCGCGAAGCGCATGGACGAATGCCGACAAGACGCGCGCACGCTCATTGTGCCCAGCCAGTTGCAGCAAGTCCTTCGACACCAGCTCGGCCCTAGCGAGGCCGGTGATGCGCCCGAAGGCGCCGCTGACCACGCGTACGTTGCGGTCAGGGCCAACGACCAACACGGGGATGTTCGCATGCTCCAAGAGCTTCTCGAGGTAGTCCCGGAGGTGGAGCGATTCGCGGCGCAGGCGGCCGCTTTCGATCGCAGCGCTGGCCTGCGCGGCCGCCATCAAGAGTGCGTCTTCCAAGCGAGACGGAACCTCGTCGCCCCGTTCGAACTCTGCCGCCAGGACGCCGAAGATCTCTCCTGCCCGAGCGAGCGCAACATCCAAACCATCGGCAGCAACGAGCTGCTCGCCGGGCCCGGCGAGCAAGATGGGCTCGTATGTTCGCCGCAGCACCATGCTCGGTGGCGGTTCCGCCGTTTCCGCAAAGCCCGCTCGAACGAGCCCTGCTTCGGTGATCGTGACTTCGTCCAGCGCGTCGGGCCGAATGTGATGGGTGGTAGCTTGGACGATGGCGCTCCTCTCCTGCAGTCCACGCGATAGCCTCATCGCGAAGCGGACTTTCGGATAGAGTCGCTCGAGCGCGTGCACGTACGCCCGAAGGGTAGTCTCGTCCGTAGTTGGCCCGGTCGTCTCGCGCTGTGCCTGGGTCAGCGAGGCGAGCACAGTCGGCAGTGTTGGACCGTCGGAGCGTCGGCTGCGATCTCGCCGTGACGAAAGGATCGACTTCACGGACGACACCCGCGACTCCGGGCCCTGCTCAGAGGCCGGTGGCTTCCTGTG
>Ga0265306_10001263_pt1 | contig 12364 bp, 15 predicted proteins | sample Helome_3_FD_192493 | JGI IMG/M metagenome (GOLD analysis project Ga0265306, IMG submission 192493) | Marine sediment microbial communities from subtidal zone of North Sea - Hel_20160420 (Illumina Assembly) | ecosystem: Environmental > Aquatic > Marine > Subtidal zone > Sediment ...
ACACCCCCCGGGTCGAGATCTACACCGAGCCCAAGGAAGTCGAACGCCAACGCATCGAGTAAAGACCCAATGGCCGCCCGTCGGCCACCAGGCGACAAGCACCGCATATAATGACTGCAGTTGCGGGCAATACGCGCGCTTATTCTCCGGACTTGCGGCCAAACATCTTGCCGATACTGTCCAGCGGCAGCGGGAACACGATGGTTGAACTCTTCTCGCCGGCAATCTCGGTCAGTGTCTGCAGATAGCGCAGCTGCAGTGACTGCGGCTGCTCATTGAGTATCTTCGCGGCCTCTACCAGTTTCTCGGCGGCCTGCATTTCGCCCTCGGCGTGGATCACCTTGGCGCGCCGCTCGCGCTCGGCCTCTGCCTGGCGGGCAATGGCCCGCACCATGCTCTCGTCGATATCGACATGCTTGATCTCCACATTGGCGACCTTGATGCCCCAGGCATCGGTCTGTTGATCGAGCAGCGCCTGGATATCCTTGTTCAGCTTGTCGCGCTCGGCCAGCATGTCATCCAGTTCGTGCTGCCCCAGCACCGAGCGCAGCGTGGTCTGTGCCAGCTGGCTGGTCGCGGCGAGGAAGTCCTCGACCTGGATAATTGCCTTTTGCGGGTCGATCACGCGGAAATAGATCACCGCATTGACCTTGACCGACACATTGTCCCGGGAAATGACATCCTGACTGGGCACGTCCATCACCACGGTACGCAGGTCCACCTTGACGATCTGCTGGATGAACGGGATGACGATGATCAGGCCGGGGCCCTTGACCTTCCAGAAACGGCCGAGTGTGAATATCACGCCCCGCTCGTATTCACGCAGTACCCGGAACGTATACAACAGCAGTGCCACGAACAGCACGACACCGACAAATAAACTCGAGATAGCCATGTCAAACCTCCTGACCGGTTGGCTGTACTTTCAAGACAAGTCCGTCGACAGCAATCACCCGGACCTTGTCACCACTGTGTAACGGGACAGCGGATTCCGCCTTCCACACCTCGCCGTGAATGCGGATACGCCCGTTGCCGTCGAAGTCATCGATTACCTCGCCGACCGTATGCAGCATTTCTTCCTCGCCGCTGACGATGGGGCGATTGCGCGCCTTGATTGCAGCACCGACAACAAACAGGAAGAAGCCGGCACTGATCAGCGCCAGGCCGAAAATCAGCGGCAGGGATACGGCATAACCCGGCCCTGCCTCGTCGAACAGGATGACGGAACCGGCCACAAAGGCGATCACACCACCGAATCCAAGCGCGCCGAAGCTCGGTACGATGGCCTCGGCCAGCATGAAGATGATGCCCAGTGCCACCAGTGCCAGGCCCGCATAATTGACCGGCAGGATCTGGAAGGCATACAGCGCCAGCAACAGGCAGATCGCGCCCGCCACGCCCGGCAGCACGAAACCCGGGTTGGCAAATTCGAAGAACAGGCCGTAGATACCGATCAGCATCAGGATATAGGCGACGTTCGGATCGGTGATCACGGCCAGCAGGCGGTTGCGCCAGTCCGGCTCGATCGTCACCAGCGTCAGTCCCATGGTATCAAGCACCTGCGGCATGCCGCCGACCGTCACGCTGCGGCCATGCGCCTGTTCCAGCAGGTCACGCACACCGAGGGCCACGATATCGATGACGCCCTGCTCGAGCGCCTCGCCGGCCGACAGGCTGGCGGCCTCGCGTACCGCCAGTTCCGCCCAGTCCACGTTGCGCCCGCGCATTTGTGCCAGACTGCGGATATAGGCCACCGCATCGTTGACCAGCTTGCTCTCCATGGCATCAGGCTTGTCCGCGCCCCCTTCCTCCTCCGTCTTGCCACCCAGCAAATCATCCTTGTCCGGGATGCCGCCGATCTGAACCGGCGTGGCGGCACCCAGATTGGTACCGGGCGCCATGGCCGCGACGTGGCTGGCATAGAGGATATAGGTGCCGGCACTGGCTGCACGCGCACCGCCGGGCCAGACATAGGTTGCCACCGGCAACGGTGAGACCAGGATGTGCTGGATGATGTCGCGCATGGCGGAGTCCAGCCCGCCCGGTGTGTCCATCTTGATGATAACGAGTGCAGCACCCTGCTCATGTCCGGCTTCAAGGCCGCGCCGGATGTAGTCGGACGTGGCCGGGCCGATGGCGCCATCGACGGTGAGCAACAGCGCAAAACGCTCGTTTGCCTGCGGGAACCAGGCGGGCGCCAGCGCCACTGCTGCAAGCAGCAGCAACCTCATCCACCGGGCCTGGCCGTGTAATCGAAGTTTCATACTCTTTTACATTAGCAGAAAGCAGGTTAACGCGCCTGCACGGCGCTCCTGCAGGTACGTCGATCGGGGCAGGAGCACTCTGTGAGCGCGATTAATTGTGGTCCTGATCTATCGCGCCTGCAAGATGTCCCTACACGTGGATCAAGTCATTGCGGATCAGTTCTGCCACACTGCGCAGCCCTGGGCACGCAGCCAGTCGGCCAGGGCCGCCTCGCGCTCCTCGTCCGGCAAGTCACTTGCCTCGAAGCCATCCATCAGATCCAGCGCCAGTTCGGTGCCGTACTCCCGCGGGTACTTGCTGCTGCGGTAGCCGACCATGTGCTGCAGAAAGCGGTCGCCCGGCTGATGCACGGTCATACCGACATAGACACAGGGCATGCCCTCGACGTAGTTCGGATTTTCCTGGCGGAAATCCCGGTCCCATAACACCTCGGGGTCGAGCGTGATGACATACAGGTTGCGCGGCGCGCGGCGTTTCGAGGCCCTGCGCGCCTTGTCCTGCCACTCGAGTATCTTCCGGTCGCGTTCCTCGTCCCGCATGATCAGGCCGTCATCCTGTCCGGATCTCACTTGTCCTTAAGATACCAGCGGTCATGAAAAGTCGCGACCCACCGGGGCTTGTAGGCAACCACCAGCGACATAACGCCGCCGTTGATGAAACCTTCGCCAAACATCAGCATGGGAATGATCATCAGGAAATTACTGACGATGGTGCCGGCCGGCTGCACGCCGGCGACATGCTGCAACAGCCCCGATGCGCCCGCGGCCAGCAGGATGGACAGCGCACCGGCGAGAAAGGCGTTGACGAATACGTAGATAAAATAATTGTGCGGCAGGCGGCGCTGACAGACATACAGCAGCACGCGGGTAGTCAGGATGGGCAGCGCCCCCATGAGTAACAGGTTCAGCCCAAAGGCCTCCCAGCCGGCCACACCCTGCCAGGTATTGAAGGCCACGACCAGGCTGGCGGCAAGCAGCGCGAACTGCCATTCAAACATCAGACACAGCAGCGTCATGCCAAGCAGGTGATAATGCAGGCCGGCCTGGATACCGCCGCGCATCACCCACAACAGGCTCACCCCCAAGCTGGCGGCCAGGAAGATGTTCAGCGCCTCGCTGTCACGGATCTTCGACCAGGGCGCGGTCAGCAGCGCCGCGAGCAGCAGCAGGCCATACAGCACGGCCCCGCCCCACAGGTAACCGTCGGCAAACAGGCTGGCCGGGATATCCATGCACCACTAGCGCGCCGGATCCGCCGCGGGTGTGCACGTAACCGGCGCATCCGGCCGAAACAGGGCTACGGCATTCCGGCAGGCGATGCGCGACGCCACCGCCTCCGGCAGCTGTGCCAGCCAGCCACGGTGATAGCCCCAGAAGCGGCCCAGCTCCTGCCAGCCGGTATCCGCCTCATCCCAGCGATCGAGCTGGTCAACCGGCCACACCGGATCGGAACCGACCATGAAGCGGTCTGGGTAACGCAGCAACAGGTCGCGCCATGCCGGCAACAACTCACCCCGGGGGCCCGTGATCGGGTTGTCCACAAACCGCCATGGATCGCGTGCGGCCAGACCGGCCCAGACGTTGTTGCAGGCCACCAGTACGGACTCGACCGCTGACGGTGGCAGGATCGCACCCGCATGCGCCCACACGATACGCGTCCGCGGATAGCGCGTGCACAGTGCGAGCATGGGATCGGGGCGGGAAAATTCCGTGTGCAGCATGACGGGAACCGCGTACTCCTCCGCCAGCTCCAGCAGGTGCGACAGAACGTCGCCCCGTGCCGGGCGTGCCGCAAATCCGCCGACCAGGTGCAGCTCGCCGATGCCGTGATACCTGCCGGAGGCAAGTGCTGCGCGCGCACGCGACACCACGTCGGGATCGGTCATCCAGCGATACCAGTCACCGCCCTCGCGGTAGGGGCTGTAGATCGGCACGATGCGCCCGGGATCGTGCTCCGCCAGGGTCAGGGCAAGGTCGGCCGGCGTGCCGATGACCACACCCAGTACGACCCGCTCCGCATCGAGCGCATGCAGGGCATCATTCGGCGCGGTCACGTCCTGCTGGCTCCACTTGTAATGCAGGTGCATGTCGGCAACGGGTAACTGTGCCGGCACGGAAGCCGGCAGGAGCAGCACGAGGATCAACAGCAGGACGGGCATCGCGAACCGTGGAGCATTGCGGGAATATTTCCTAATATATAGTCAAGTCAGTGCCGACACCATGATTATGGGTCACACAGTGAGGCCAGCCATGCCACTCGCCATTCCCGCCGTCAGCGACCGGACCGATGCCGGCGATGCCATCGCCTTTGTCCTGGACAAACTGTCCGCTTATGACATGCATCTGCTGGACTGGGTGCGGATCTACCCCATGACCGACACGCAGCACCAGCCGCACATTGCCGGCGAGTCGGCACCGGCCACGCTCAGTACCTGCTGGACACCGCGCGACGCCCTGTCCGCTGACGAAACACCGCGGCCGCAACACATGTACCGCATCAAGGTGAACGTGTGGCTGGGGACCGACTATCCATTGAGGGAACGCAACTGGGGCCGGGTGCCGCCCATCCCCATCCGCCGCCGCAGCATACCGGACCGCTTCACCACGCGCGGCCTGTGTGAATGGACCTACCCGGACCGCCTGGCGGCCACGGTGCATGCACTGGCTCGCCCGCTGTTCCTGTTCCTGGCACATACGCACCAGGTCACGCAAAATCCGAGCAACAGCAATGCCAGCGCCTGGGGCCACCGCTGGATGGTTGAATGGCTGCGCGATCACGGGCAGGAACAGGCGGCCGACACGCTGGCGGCACAACTCGTGCAGTGGACCCTGATCCAGAGCAAGGGATTGTGAAGACGCCGGGATTTCCTGATATCCTGCGCACCTCCCGATAAACAGAATCCACCCGCCGCCGCCGCGGCCGCGCAGTCTATGCCCGCTTCTTTACCCGAACTTCTGCACGAACTGGTCAACAACAGTGAACTGCAGGCCACCCTGCTGGTGGCGCTGGTCGCACTGGCGGGTGTGCTCTACCTGCTAAGGAACAGGGTGCGTCGCTGGAACAGCGAACGCAAGACCAGGAAAATCATCCAGCGTCTCGGTGCGCGCCGCATCGAGAATATCCGCCTGCCGGACGGTACCGGCGGCGAGGTCCTCATCGAAAACCTGCTGCTGGCACCGGACGCACTGGTCATCGCCGGCATCAAGCGTTTCGACGGCCTGATATTCGGCGCACGACTGACCGACCAGTGGACCCAGGTGCTTGGCCGGCGCAGTTACAAGTTCGACAACCCGGACCATTACCTGCAGCGCCAGCTCAATGCCATCGCACAGATCGTCCCCGATGCCCCGGTCACCGGCTGGCACCTGTTTACCAACGCGAAGTTCCCCAGGGACAAGCCCGACAGCGTACTGCTGCTGGGCGACCTGAAGACATTGCCGCCACGCCCGCGCTACGCGGACATCCCGAAACAGCTGCGCGCGGCATGGAAGCAGGTGCTTGAGGTGGTTGGCTAACCGGGCCACAACTCATCACAGGCAGGGGGCATGAGCGCAGCCTGTTGCACCCTGCAGCCCGTCCTTCCCGCAAGACAGGAATACCCGGCGCCGCTACAGCGGCCCGGGTAACATCCGCACCCCCACCCCGGCGAGTGGACCGCACGGGATCCGTTGCCCGCGCCGGGCCGACCGGCAGGAAAACTACAAACTACTGATTTAATTAATATTTTATGGCTACGCCTGTACTTCAGGCCAATAGTCGGCGGCACTTGCCACCCCTAAACTGTTATCATGAAAGCTGGATAACCCGGAACGACTGCCGGCTCCCGGTCCGGGAGGGATGATGACATCACGCATGAACAAACGCTTGAACACACTGCTCCTGACCCGCGCTGACGGCAGGGTTCGCAGCTTTGCCTATCAACCGCAACGCGCCCTGAGGCTCATTGCCCTGACCGTGGTAGCGCTGTGCCTCGCCATTCTCTACGGCGGCTTTCGCCTGGGTGTAAACCTGGAGGCACGCAGCCAGTTGAACGAGGTCAGGGACCTGCAGAACCTGTCTGACCGGCAGCAGGAGGCGATCGCGCAGGCACGCACCACAGCACAGGACAATCTCGATGCACTGACCCTGCGGCTCGGCCGCATGCAGGCCCAGGTGCTGCGCCTCGATGCACTCGGCAAACGACTGGTCAGCGCCGCCGACCTCGATGCCGGTGAATTCGACTTTGATATCGCACCACCGATTGGCGGCCCGCAGGACACGGTCGCGCTTGGCGACAACACGATACCGGATTTCCTTGGCATGCTCGACGAACTGAATACGACCGTTGCCGACCGCGGGCACAAGCTGGACATACTGGAACAGGTGCTGATGTACCGCAGTGTCAGTGAGCGTGTCACACCCTCCGGCAGCGCGGTTGAACAGGGCCTGCTGTCGTCGAAATTCGGTTCGCGCATCGATCCGTTTACCGGCAAACGCGAAACACACAAGGGTATCGACGTCGCCGGCAAGGAGGGCAGTGTCATCCTGGCCGTGGGTGACGGCGTCGTGACGTTCGCGGGCGAGCGCAAGGGTTACGGCAACCTCGTCGAACTGGATCACGGCAAAGGCTATACCACCCGTTACGCACACAACCAGGACCACCTGGTCAGCATCGGCGAGACCGTCCGCAAGGGCCAGCCCGTCGCACTGATGGGTTCCACCGGCCGCTCCACCGGACCGCATGTGCATGTCGAGGTCCTGCGCGACGGCAAACAGGTCAACCCGGCGAAATACCTCAAGAACTGACCCGCCGACTGCGCGCACCCACCACACGCGATATTTCCTGTCGAGCTTGTGAAGCTCCCGCACCAATCAGAGCGCCTGCAGGAGCGGATCGCACGATGTACATGGATGTACAAGTGTCGCGGGAAGCATGGATTCTGGGAGCGACGCCGCAACTTGCTTCACGCCTGGTGGCGAGAAAGCCCGTTTACGATATACGTTTCTGTGCGCGCCGCACGGCACCCCGCGCCATGGCATGTTCGATAACATGCATCGCTACATCCGCGGCGGTCTTCAGCAACAGGAAGGCCAACAGCGCACCCTGGCTGCCACCGGAAAACGAACCGCCCGCGACAATCATCAGGTGCATCGGGATAATCCGCACGTATGGAAAAAACATGATACTGCCGATGTTCGGCACCCGGTCCTGTTCCCGCGGCTGGTTGTAGCGGTATGAAAACCGGTGGTTGATGTAGAACACCAGGATGCACACGACGACGCTGAATAACGGAAAGGATCCCGTCGTTTCGGTTTCCGTGGCAAGAAACCCCATGTAGGCGGCATGAAAAAACCCGTAATGCAGGGCAAAGAATCCCGCCACCTTGCGCTGTGTCTCGGGTGTCGGGTCCACGGGTTTGCCGCCCATGCGGAAATTCTCCGTGGAAAACTCCTGCAGACCCATGATGCGGTGGATGTTGAAGTATCCGATGACGATGCTCTGCCCGCAGTAGATCCACATCAGGACATGGACATCCCACTGCTGGAACACCGCCAGGATGATGGTCAGCAGGTTGGACAGCAGCAGGGCCGTGACGGAACGGTCGCTGTACAGCTTGCCGGTCAGGCCGATTGTGCCGCTTGTATCCATCCCGAATCTCCTGCGCCGCTATACCCAGGCATATACCCGACTATTCGGCGGCCTGCCGCCAGTCTGTAGCAGAACGCCTGCCAGCCCGCAGGAGCCTTTATTCCTCACCGCATTCTCTATATTGTTTAACCCATGCCGACACGCGCCGAAGAACTCAGCAACCAGTGGATGGCCACGGGCCTCGATCGCGATGACCTGGATGCGGACCCGTTCAGGCAGTTCGAGCAGTGGTTCACGCAGGCGATCGATTCGGGCATCCCCGAACCCAATGCCCTCAGCCTCGCCACCGTCGACGCCGACTGCCAGCCGTGGGCGCGTACCGTGCTGCTGAAACTCTTCGATGAAACCGGTTTCGTGTTTTTCACCAACTACCACAGTGACAAGGCCAGGCAGATCGCGGCAAACAATCGCGTCGCCCTGCTCTTCCCGTGGGCGGCACTGGGCCGCCAGGTCAAGATCGGCGGCATGGCAGAAAAAATCCCGGCCGCGGAATCGATGCAATACTTTGCCACCCGACCGCGCGGCAGCCAGATCGGAGCCTGGGCCTCGCCGCAAAGCCGGGTCATCACCTCCCGCTCACTGCTGGATGCCAAGGTCGACGAGATCAAGCGCAAGTTTGCCCGTGGCGAGGTGCCGTTGCCGGACTTCTGGGGCGGCTATCGCGTCACCCCGTTCGAAATCGAGTTCTGGCAGGCACGCGACAGCCGCCTGCATGACCGGTTTGTCTACACCCGCAACGAGCAGGGCTGGGCCATCGAGCGCCGCGCACCGTGAGGCCCTGAACACCCGCCTGCGTCACCCCGCCCGATAACCCACACACTGCGCCTTCCAGCAGAACTTTCCCTGCGACGATATGTCGCATATTATTATTTGCTTATTTACTAATAATCAGTATTATGGTCTTATACATGGCGACAGAGGTATGCTTATGTTCAATATATTCAAACAGTTAGTAACGATGATCGCGCTGCTGGCCATGGCTGGCACGGCGCCGGCGGAAGAGCCGGAGCTGTGCGAACCGTTCATGGACGGCCGCGTCGAAGAGTCTCTGCTGTCCGGCATGTTGTCGGCGGCCGAGGATGGTCACCTTTTCCGCATCAAGCCCGGTAGTTCCCAGGTCGGTTTCTGCGTGGACAGCAAGCTGCGCCGCATCGAGGGCAACTTCAGGGATTTCCGCGGCGGGATGGCGCTGGGCGCCGGCGAGCCGAACAATGGCCAGACCCTGGTGCTGATCCGGGCCGCCAGCCTGGACACGCAGGGCGCGCTGGTGCGCAGCCTACTGAAGAGCGAGAATTTCTTCGACGTGGAACGCTACCCGGATGTGCTGTTCATCAGCAACGATTTCAGCTGGACGGGCCCGCAGACAGCCCTGCTCAAGGGCGAACTGACCCTGCGCGGGATCACCCGGCCGATCATCTTCGATGTCACAGTGACACCGCTGGATGATCGCAGCACCGGAGAGGCCGGTACACTCGAGGTCAAGGCAACCGCCACCATCAACCGGGCGGATTTCGGCATGGACTCGCTCGACAATTTTGTCGACGGCGATGTGCAGCTGTGCATGACGGTCAAGGCGCAGAAGTACGAAAGCATCGGGCTCAGCGAACGTGATCGCTCCAGTTCCACGTCGTCTTGATCGCCTGCCCGGATAACGCAAATGTCTCCACCGTCATCGACGGCAGCCGCAATATCGCACAGGAATAATTAAAGGCCGCACTGCCCGGATTCACCACCAGGGTGTTGCCCACCTGTTCGGCAAACACCTGGTGTGTGTGACCGACCACCAGTACATCGGGCTCGAATGACTGCAGCTGTTCCGCCCAGTCGGCCACCCGGTCGGCCTGCACGATACCGTCCCGGTTGCGCAGCTTGATGCCGCCGTGACAGGCATCCGGCGGGTGCGCATGCACCATGTACAGGCGCTTGCCGGCGATCTCGGTATCGATCGAGGCCGGCAGCTGATTGAAGTACGCCACCGCCGGGTCGCCCTCACCATCATCCTGGTGATCGAGGTACTGCAGGTCGTGGTTGCCCAGTACCGAGCGCACCCCGTGTCCGGTCAACAGCGCAACCGTCTCCGCCAGCTCGTCGCGGTAACCCGCGATATCCCCCGCACAGAACACCTGGCTGACGCCCTCGCGCGCAAAAATAGCCAGGGCCTCGGCCACCGGGCCGGGCGTGGCATGCACGTCACTGATCAGGCCTACCGATGTCATTTAACCTCCCGCTAGCCGTATGTGTCCCTGGTCCGGCGAGCAGTGTACCGGTTTTGTCGCGGTGAACCCTCAAATAATTTTTTCTTCAAATCAATCTGTTACAAAAAAGCGACCGATTTTTCTTGACATGTACAAGTTTTGTATTATTTTAAGTAGCAACACAGGATATTTGATAGGTTTTGCATAAGTTTTGACAGGGCGCTTAGAACGACGCAATGAACACAACCCCACGACAGGAACCATCAACCAGCACATCCTGCAACCAGCAGGTGGAGGCCATCATGAGCAATTACGAAATGCAGATCAGGAACACCGGCAAGCTGTATGACCAGGCCATTCGGGCTGCGGAACGCGAAGGCATCGAGGTACTGGAGTCCTTCGTACCCGAAAGCCGCTTGCATGACATTATCAACAACCCGGTAGACAGCGGCATCGATGAAGGATAAGCAAACGGTTCGATCCGCCAGGTCGCTCTCCTCCTCCCCGTGATGTCAATCGTGGCGACCGCCAATGGATCATCGGGATGGTGTCATCACCATCCCGATTTTTTTAACTGCAACCATGTCCGCATCCACGCAGACAGCCCACAGCCGTAAAACACCGGCCAGCCAGCAACGGCAGGATTCCGGTCAGTCGCGGCGCCTGCCCTGTCGTGGCTGCACACCCGACTGCAGGAATCGCGACCGCTGCAACGGCAGACCCTGGCGACTGTAACCGGCCCTGCATCGGGCCGATTACATTCAGTTCGTCAGCTCCCGCACCAGCGCATCCCACTCATCCTTCAGACTGACGCCCGACGGAAACGCGGTCCCGGCCTGGCGATGCCAGTAACGGGCATTCCAGTCCTCGCCCTCCCGGCGGTGCAGGTAGGCATGGATGCGCGCAGCCATCACACTGTCGATGTCCTGCACGATAGCGTGGGCGGTCTCCCAGTCGCCCTGCGCCTCATGCCACAGCGCCTGCAGGCAGGGATCCAGCCCCGCGGGACAGGTCTCGCCGCCCAGGCTGTCGATGAATGCGGCATGCTGCATGGTTTGCCACCACCTCCGTCTGTACTGCATGGTAAGGGGATGGATTATCATTGCAGACCGGTGTCACCATGGCCAGCGTGCAACTGCGATTCTACGAAGAACTGAACGACTTCCTTGCGCCGGCCGTGCGCAAGACGACGCTCATGCACGACTTTGACCGGCGCACCTCGGTCAAGGACATGATCGAGTCATTCGGCGTGCCGCACACGGAGGTCGATATCATCCTGGTCAACGGGCGCTCGGTCGATTTCAGTCACATCGTGCAGGACGGTGACCGGATCAGTGTCTACCCCGTATTCGAGAGCCTCGACATTACCCCGCTGGTCCGCCTGCGCCCGGCACCGCTGCGCACGCCGGCGTTCGTCCTCGATGCCAACCTCGGCCGGCTGGCGCGCTACCTGCGGCTGCTGGGCTTCGACTGCCTCTACCGGAACGACTACGACGACGACACCGTGGCGAACATTGCCGCCCGCGAGCCTCGCACCGTGCTGACACGCGACCGCGCACTGCTGCAGCGCAAGCTGATCACACGTGGCTATTTTGTCCGCGCAGTACGGCCCCGACTGCAGGTCGGCGAGGTGCTGGCACGCTTCGACCTGTACCGGCAGGTCTCGCCCTTCAGCCGCTGTACACGCTGTAACGGCCTCCTGCAGGCGGTCGACAAACAGGCGGTCACAGACCTGCTGGAACCGAAGACCAGAAAATACTACGACAGCTTCCTGCAGTGCAGTGCGTGCGGCCAGGTCTACTGGCAGGGCAGTCACCATGAACGCGCGCAGTCGCTGATCGATGCGCTGACAAACAGGCAACCGCCAGCCGATGATCCGTAGGAGCGGACGCTGTCCGCGAAAACCGGCCACGATATTCGCGCATACCTGCGCTCCTACATCAATCGAAACGCCCGTAGGAGCGGACGCTGTCCGCGAAAAATCCGGCCACGGCATTCGCGCATGCCTGCGCTCCTACATCAATCGAAACGCCCGTAGGAGCGGACGCTGTCCGCGAAAAAACCAGCCACGATATTCGCGCATGCCTGCGCTCCTACATCAATCGAAACGCCCGTAGGAGCGGACGCTGTCCGCGAAAATATCAGCCACGATAATCGCGCATGCCTGCGCTCCTACATCAATCGAAACGCCCGTAGGAGCGGACGCTGTCCGCGAAAATATCAGCCACGATAATCGCGCATGCCTGCGCTCCTACATCAATCGAAACGCCCGTAG
>Ga0265306_10001264_pt1 | contig 12360 bp, 7 predicted proteins | sample Helome_3_FD_192493 | JGI IMG/M metagenome (GOLD analysis project Ga0265306, IMG submission 192493) | Marine sediment microbial communities from subtidal zone of North Sea - Hel_20160420 (Illumina Assembly) | ecosystem: Environmental > Aquatic > Marine > Subtidal zone > Sediment ...
GCTCAGGACCTCCTGGCGAGCGCGACGACGCTCTTTGTGGTGCGCCAGGCCGGTACCGGCCGGGATGAGGCGACCGACGATCACGTTCTCCTTCAGGCCGTTCAGCGGATCACGCATGCCACGGACCGAGGCCTCGGTCAGCACGCGCGTGGTCTCCTGGAACGAGGCCGCGGATATGAACGATTCGGTCGCAAGCGAGGCCTTGGTGATACCCAGCAGCAGCGGCTCGAACTTGGCCGTCAGCTTGTCTTCCGCCTCCGCCTGCTCATTGGCCTCGAGCAGACGGGCCCGCTCGACCTGCTCGCCACGCAGCAACTTTGTCTCACCGACGTCCGTAATCTCGACCTTGCGCAGCATCTGGCGAATGATCACCTCGATGTGCTTGTCGTTGATGCCTACACCCTGCAGCCGGTAAACATCCTGGATTTCCTTCACCAGGTACTCTGCCAGCTCGGTGACGCCCTGCAGGCGCAGGATGTCGTGCGGATTCAGTTCCCCGTCTGCGATGACCTCGCCCCTCTCGACGTGCTCACCCTCGAACACATTGACGTGACGCCATTTGGGGATCAGCGATTCAACCTGCTCGCCATCCGCCATGGTGATGATCAGGCGCTGCTTGCCCTTGGTGTCCTTGCCGAAGCCGACCGTGCCACTGGCCTCGGCCAGAATCGCAGGCTCTTTCGGCTTGCGCGCCTCGAACAGGTCGGCAACACGCGGGAGACCACCCGTGATGTCGCGGGTCTTCGAAGACGCCTGTGGGATACGCGCCAGAACGTCACCGACACCGACGCTCGCGCCGTCATCCACACCGACGATGGCTCCGCCGGGCAGGAAATAGTGCGCAGGCAGGGTCGTGCCGGCGATATTCACGTCATTGCCCTTGTCGTCGATAAGCTTGACCATCGGACGCAGGTCTTTGCCACTCGCCGGACGCTGCTTGGGATCGAGCACCACGACCGATGACAGGCCCGTGACATCGTCGGTCTGCTTCTGGACGGTCACGCCCTCGCCGAAATCGACGAAACGCAGGGTACCGGCCACCTCGGTGATAACCGGGTGAGTATGCGGGTCCCAGTTTGCGACCATCTGCCCACCGTCGACGGAATCACCATCACGCACCAGCAGCACCGCGCCGTAAGGCAGCTTGTAGCGCTCGCGCTCACGCCCGACCTCGTCGGCAACCACCACCTCACCCGAACGCGATACCGCGACCAGGTTGCCGTTGGCGTGTTCGACTGTCTTGATATTGTGCAGCTTGATCGTGCCCGAGCTCTTGACCTCGATGCTGTTGACCGCGGCCGAACGGGATGCAGCACCACCGATATGGAACGTACGCATGGTCAGCTGGGTACCCGGCTCACCGATCGACTGCGCCGCGATGACACCGGCCGCCTCACCGATATTGACCTCGTGTCCACGCGCCAGGTCACGCCCGTAACACTTGCCACAGATGCCGTGACGGGTCTCGCAGGTGATCGGCGATCGGACAAACACCTGGTCCACACCTGCCTCTTCGAGCAGATCCACCCAGGCTTCGTCCAGCAGGGTATTGGCCTCACAGACCACGTCATCAGCACCCGGACGCAGGACATCTCTGGCCAGGACTCGGCCGAGTATGCGCTCACGCAAAGGTTCGACCACATCACCACCCTCGATGATGGGCTGCATCAACAGGCCCCTCTCCGTGCCGCAGTCTTGGGTCGTGATGACCATATCCTGCGCCACATCGACCAATCGACGGGTGAGATAACCGGAGTTGGCCGTCTTCAGTGCCGTATCGGCGAGACCCTTGCGTGCGCCGTGGGTAGAGATGAAGTACTGCAGTACATCCAGACCCTCGCGGAAGTTGGCCGTGATCGGCGTCTCGATGATCGATCCGTCCGGCTTGGCCATCAGGCCGCGCATACCGGCCAGCTGACGGATCTGCGCGGCAGAACCACGCGCGCCGGAATCGGCCATCATGAAGATGGAGTTGAACGAATCCTGCTCGACCTCTTCGCCCTCACGATCGGTGACCCGCTCCTTGCCGAGCTGCCCCATCATGGCACGCGCCACCTGGTCGTTGGTATGCGACCAGATATCAACCACTTTGTTGTAGCGCTCACCATTGGTCACGAGACCCGAGGAGTACTGATCCTCGATCTCCTTCACCTCGGTCTCTGCGGCACCCAGGATCTCCGCCTTCTGCGGAGGAATAACCATGTCGTTGACACCGATCGAGACACCGGCCCGGGCCGCCTGACGGAACCCCAGATACATCAGCTGGTCAGCAAAAACGACTGTGTCCTTGAGGCCGATCCTGCGGTAACAGGCGTTGACCATACGTGAGATGGCCTTCTTCTTCATCGCCTGGTTGACCAGTTCGAAGGGAAGCCCCCTGGGTACGATATCCCACAACAGGGCCCGGCCGATGGTCGTCTCTTTTATGGAGCAGGTGGTTTGGACCTCACCATCGTCATCGGCCACGCTCTCCTCGATGCGGACCTTGACGCGTGCATGCAGTTCAGCCGTTCCGGACTCGTATGCCCGGCGCGCCTCTTCGATGTTGCTGAACGCCATGCCCTCACCCCTGGCATTCACACGCGCGCGAGTCATATAGTACAGACCGAGGACCACATCCTGGGTCGGTACGATGACCGGCTCACCGTTGGCCGGTGACAGCACGTTGTTCGACGCCATCATCAGGGTACGGGCTTCAATCTGGGCCTCGATGGACAGCGGCACATGGACCGCCATCTGGTCGCCGTCAAAGTCGGCGTTGAAGGCCGTACAGACCAAGGGGTGCAGCTGGATTGCCTTGCCCTCGATCAGGACCGGCTCGAATGCCTGAATGCCCAGACGGTGCAGGGTCGGCGCGCGGTTGAGCATAATCGGATGCTCGCGGATAACCTCTTCAAGGATATCCCAGACCTCGCCTGCACCGCGCTCGACCAGTTTCTTGGCCGCCTTAATGGTGGTAGCCAGGCCACGGAACTGCAGCTTGGAGAAAATGAACGGCTTGAACAGCTCGAGCGCCATCTTCTTCGGGATACCGCACTGGTGCAATTTCAGGGTCGGTCCAACCACGATGACCGAACGGCCGGAGTAATCGACACGCTTTCCGAGCAGGTTCTGGCGGAAGCGACCTTGCTTGCCCTTGATCATGTCGGCCAGCGACTTCAAGGGACGCTTGTTGGTACCGGTGATGGCGCGTCCGCGACGGCCATTGTCCAGCAGGGCATCGACCGACTCCTGCAGCATGCGCTTCTCGTTGCGCACAATGATGTCAGGTGCGTTCAGATCCAGCAGACGCTTCAGACGGTTGTTACGATTGATCACGCGACGGTACAGATCGTTCAGATCGGAGGTCGCGAAACGACCACCGTCGAGCGGAACCAGGGGACGCAGCTCTGGCGGCAGTACCGGTAGCACGGTCAGGATCATCCACTCCGGCCGGTTGCCGGAAACCTGCAGGGACTCCAGCAGTTTCAGGCGCTTGGCGATCTTTTTGATCTTGGTCTCGGAGTTGGTTGCCTCGACCTCTTCGCGCATACGTGCGATTTCTTTCGAGATATCCATGGTCCGCAACAGTTCGTAAACCGCCTCTGCACCCATGCGCGCGTCGAATTCGTCGCCGTTCTCTTCGACCGCTTCGAGGTATTGCTCATCGGTCAGCAACTGGAAACGCTCGAGCGGGGTCATGCCCGGATCGATGACGACGTAAGACTCGAAATACAGCACGCGCTCGATGTCGCGCAGCGTGATGTCGAGAAGCAGGCCGATACGTGACGGCAGCGACTTCAGATACCAGATATGCGCAACCGGGCTGGCCAGCTCGATATGGCCCATGCGTTCACGGCGCACCTTGGCCAGCGTGACCTCGACGCCGCACTTCTCACACACGACACCGCGATGCTTGAGGCGCTTGTACTTGCCGCACAGGCACTCGTAGTCGCTGATCGGGCCAAATATCTTGGCGCAGAAAAGGCCTTCCCGCTCCGGCTTAAAGGTGCGGTAGTTGATGGTCTCCGGCTTTTTTACTTCGCCGTACGACCAGGAACGGATCATTTGGGGTGATGCCAGACCAATGCGGATGGCATCAAATTCCTCGTTCTGACCCTGCTGCTTCAGAATCTTCAGAAGATCTTTCATTAATCCTGCTCCAGTTCAATGTTGATGCCGAGCGAACGTATTTCTTTCACCAGCACGTTGAAAGACTCCGGCATGCCGGGTTCCATGCGATGGTCACCGTCGACGATATTCTTGTACATGCGGGTACGACCATTCACGTCGTCCGATTTCACCGTCAGCATTTCCTGCAGGGTATAAGAGGCACCATAGGCCTCGAGTGCCCAGACCTCCATCTCCCCGAAGCGCTGACCACCGAACTGCGCCTTACCGCCCAGCGGCTGCTGAGTGACCAGGCTGTACGGGCCCGTGGAACGCGCATGCATCTTGTCATCCACCAGGTGGTTCAGCTTGATCATGTACATATATCCGACCGTTACGCGGCGCTCGAATGCCTCGCCGGTGCGACCGTCGTAGAGCTGGGTCTGACCATCCGGATCCTCTTCGGCCAGTTCCAGCATGTATCGGATCTCGTCTTCGTTTGCACCGTCGAATACCGGCGTCGCTGTCGGCACCCCACCTCGCAGATTGTTCGCCATGGCGAACATCTCGTCATCGCTCAGACTCTTGAGATCTTCCTTCCTGCCGCTGGTGTTGTACACCTTGTTGAGGAAGTCGCGCAGCTCCTTGGCCTTGACCTGTGCATCCAGCATGCGGCCGATACGTTCTCCCACACCCTTGGCGGCAAAACCAAGGTGGGTCTCCAGAATCTGACCGATGTTCATGCGCGATGGCACGCCGAGAGGGTTGAGCACGATATCGACCGGACGCCCCCGCTCATCGAACGGCATGTCCTCAACCGGAACGATCATCGAGATGACACCCTTGTTACCGTGACGCCCGGCCATCTTGTCACCCGGCTGGATACGGCGCTTCACCGCGACGTACACCTTGACCATCTTCAGCACGCCCGGAGCGAGGTCATCACCGGAGGTCAGCTTGCGCTTCTTCTCTTCGTAACGATCACGGAAATCTTCGCGCAGTTGCGCGATCTGGCCAGCGATGGCCTCAAGCTGCGCCGCAGACTCCTCGTTCTTCAAACGAATTTCCAGCCACTGATCACGCTCTATCTCAGCCAGATAGGCCTTGGTGATCTTGGAACCGGCCTTGAGCTTGTTCGGCCCACCCTCTGCGACCTTGCCCGTCAACATTTTCTCGATGCGATCGAAGGTGTCCTCTTCCATGATGCGCAGCTGGTCGTTCATGTCCTTGCGGACCATGCCCAGTTCAGCCTCTTCGATCTGCAGCGCACGGGCATCTTTCTCGACGCCGTCACGGGTGAAAACCTGAACATCGATAACGGTGCCGGACATGCCGGAAGACACGCGCAACGAGGTGTCTTTCACGTCGGAGGCCTTCTCGCCGAAAATAGCGCGCAGCAGCTTTTCTTCCGGAGTCAGCTGAGTCTCGCCCTTCGGTGTGACTTTACCGACCAGGATATCGCCCTCACCCACCTCGGCACCGACGTACACGATGCCCGACTCGTCCAGTTTGGCGAGCGCAGCCTCACCGACGTTCGGGATGTCCCCGGTAATCTCTTCCGAGCCCAGCTTGGTATCGCGGGCCATGCAGGTCATTTCCTCGATGTGGATCGTGGTGAAGCGATCCTCCTTGACGACCTGCTCAGAGATGAGGATGGAATCTTCGAAGTTGTAGCCGTTCCACGGCATGAATGCGACGCGCAGGTTCTGTCCGAGCGCCAGTTCGCCCATGTCGGTCGAAGGACCGTCGGCCAGCACGTCACCACGCGAAATTTCGTCACCGACCAGTACCAGAGGGCGCTGGTTGATGCAGGTGTTCTGGTTGGAGCGCGTGTACTTGGTCAGGTTATAGATGTCGACACCGGGCTCGCCGGCCATCGTCTCATCATCGTTGACCCGAACCACGAGACGGGCAGCGTCGACTGATTCAATCACACCACCACGCTTGGCCACCACGGTCACGCCGGAGTCGACCGCAACAGTGCGCTCCATGCCGGTACCGACCAACGGCTTCTCGGCGCGCAGCGTCGGCACCGCCTGGCGCTGCATGTTCGAACCCATCAGCGCGCGGTTCGCGTCGTCGTGCTCGAGGAAGGGGATCATCGAGGCCGCAACAGACACGATCTGCTTCGGCGAGACATCCATGTACTCGATCTTGTCCGGCGTCGACAGGGTGAATTCGTTCTGGTGACGACAGGAGATCAGGTCGTCGACCAGCTTGCCCTTCTCGTCCAGCCCGGCATTCGCCTGTGCAATCACGAAGCGCCCTTCCTCGATCGCCGACAGGTAGTCGATCTGGTCGATGACGTGGCCCTTCTCAACCTTGCGGTAAGGGGTCTCGAGGAACCCGTACTTGTTGGTACGCGCATAGACAGCCAGCGAGTTGATCAGGCCGATGTTCGGGCCTTCAGGGGTCTCGATCGGGCACACACGACCGTAATGGGTCGGGTGCACATCGCGGACCTCAAAACCGGCACGCTCGCGCGCCAGACCACCCGGGCCGAGCGCCGACACGCGACGCTTATGGGTGACCTCCGACAACGGGTTGTTCTGGTCCATGAACTGCGACAGCTGCGAGGAACCGAAGAACTCCTTGATCGCTGCCGATACCGGCTTGGCGTTGATCATCTCCTGGGGCATCAGACCCTCGGATTCAGCCAGCGTCAGACGCTCCTTGACCGCGCGCTCGACGCGCACCAGGCCAACACGGAATTGGTTTTCGGCCATCTCCCCGACACAACGCACACGACGGTTGCCGAGGTGATCGATATCGTCGACCACGCCGTTGCCGTTGCGGATATCAACCAGGGTCTTGAGGGCATCGACGATATCCGAAGTCTCGCCGAACTGCTTGACCAGCTCGACCGAGGTCGCGTCGTCGCGTGCTCCGAAGTACTTATGGTCGTACAGGATGCCCGTGCCTTCAGCTTCATCACGCCCGAGGCGTCGGTTGAACTTCATGCGGCCAACCGCCGACAGGTCGTAGCGATCGTCGGTGAAGAACAGGTTGTGGAACAAATTCTGCGCCGCTTCCTTGGTCGGCGGCTCGCCCGGACGCATCATGCGATAGATCTCAACCATGGCTTCGAGGGCATTTGTGGTCGGATCATTACGCAGAGTATCCGAGATAAAGGGACCATGATCCAGGTCGTTGGTGAACAGGGTCTGGATCTTTTTGACGCCCTTTTCTGCGAATTGTCCGCTGAGCTCTTCGGTGATTTCGTCATTGGCCTTGGCCAGCAGCTCACCAGTCTCGGCATCGATCACATCATGCGCGAGCGTGCGGCCGACGAGGAAATCATGTGGAACCTCGAGCTTGCTGACCTTTGCCTCTTCCAACAGCTTGATGTGGCGCGCGGTGATGCGCTTGCCCGCCTCGACGATGACCTTTCTGCCGGACTTGATATCGAACCCTGCAGTGTCGCCACGCAGGCGCGAGGGCACCAATGCCAGCTCGATCTTTTTCTTGCCGATCTGGAAGCTGTCTTTCTCGAAAAACAGGTCCAGGATCTCGCTGGTCTCGTAACCAAGCGCGCGCAGCAGGATGGTCGCCGGCAACTTGCGACGACGGTCGATACGCACAAACACCGAGTCTTTGGGATCGAACTCGAAATCCAGCCAGGATCCGCGATAAGGAATCACGCGCGCCGAGAACAGCAGCTTGCCAGAGGAGTGCGTCTTACCCTTGTCATGATCGAAGAACACGCCGGGCGAACGGTGCAACTGCGACACGATGACGCGTTCTGTCCCGTTGATGATGAAGGTGCCATTGTCTGTCATGAGCGGCAGTTCGCCCATGTAGATCTCCTGCTCCTTGATATCCTTGACCTGCTTGGCGCCCGCAGGGGCGTCCTTGTCGTATATGACCAGTCGAACCAGCACGCGCAAAGGTGCAGCGAAGGTGGCGCCACGCAGCTGGCACTCGCGCTCGTCAAACACGGGCTCACCCAGGCGATAATGCACGTACTCCAACGCTGCGCTACCCGAATAGCTGACGATCGGGAACACCGATTTGAAGGCAGCATGCAATCCGCGGCTTTCACGCTCGTCAGGCTGGGCGTCGGCCTGCAGAAATCCCTTGTAAGACTCTATCTGCGTGGCCAGCAGAAATGGCACTTCGAGGATACTCGAGCGCCTGCCAAAGTCTTTGCGGATGCGTTTCTTTTCGGTAAACGAATAGGCCATGCCTGCCTTACCTCGACTATGATCGTTGTGGAATTGCCGGAAACACCTTATGTGAACCGACGCACCACGATGGATCCCTTGTGGTTGACCACCCGTGCAGGAGGTCAGATAAAAGACCCGGGACGCCAGCAGCGCCCACCGATCTTTCGAATTCTGAAAACACGCAAGCAGGGGCGGGCCGGCGGCTCAAAAGCCACCAGCCCGACCCTGATTGCGCTCAACGCTACCAAGCCGAATTACTTGAGCTCGACAGTAGCGCCAGCCTCTTCCAAGGACTTCTTGGCCTCTTCGGCCTCTTCTTTCCCAGCGGCTTCCTTCAGGGTGCTCGGGGCGCTTTCCACAGCTTCCTTTGCTTCCTTCAGGCCAAGCCCGGTGATAGCACGAACCGCCTTGATGACGGCAACCTTGTTTTCGCCGAAACCGGTCAACACGACGTCGAACTCGGTCTGCTCTTCGGCCGCAGCACCGGCGTCGCCGCCAGCAGCAGGACCAGCAACAGCGACAGCAGCTGCGGCGGTAACGCCAAACTTCTCTTCCATGGCGGAGATCAGTTCGACAACTTCCATTACCGACATATTGGCAATGGCCTCAAGGATATCTTCTTTAGACATCGTAAAACTCCAATAAATGCTTTAGCACAAAAGGTTAATGAAACCGCCCTCAGGCAGCCTCTTTGGCGTCGCGAATTGCTGCAACCGTGCGTACAAGCTTGCCCGGCACCTCGTTCATGGTCTGAGCCAGCTTCTGCACCGGTGCTTTCATCACCGACATCAGCATGCTGATCGCCTGATCGTAGGTAGGCAGCTTTGCCAAGGTATCGAGCTCTGATGCATCGAGCATCTGACCACCGATGGCCACCAGCGTGACCTTCAGCGCGTCGTTTTCCTTGGTAAAGTCCTTGATAACACGAGCAGCCGCACCCGGATCTTCCTGCGAGAAGGCCAAGACCAGCGGACCGGTCAGACCATCTGAAATGCATTCAAATTCGGTATCCTTCACCGCACGACGAGCCAGCGTGTTTTTCACCACACGCAGGTAAACACCGTTGTTGCGCGCCTGTGCGCGCAACGCAGTCATGTCCTCTACGGTAATGCCACGATACTCGGCCGCAACGGCAGAAAAGGCCGTGCTTGCCACTTCAGCAACTTCGGCGACGATGGCTTGCTTTTGCTCAAAATTGAGTGCCAAAGTCGTCACCTCCCGACAACGTGGGACCAATGTCCCGATTTACACCCGAGGTCCGAAGACCCCACCCATTTGGTGCCCGTTACCAGGAGAGACCTGATTACGGAGCGCCATCTGCGCAGGCACGGATTAAGCCATCACAAAAAGACGGCGCCTGCGGTCTTTGACGGCAACCGGCGGCTGTGCGGACACAACCTGCCGGAGCCCCCAATTCAAGTCCGCCGGAACATCAAGGCCCGACGGACAATATTCATCACTCGATAGCCAGACTGGCCTGATCGAGCGACAGCCCAGGACCCATGGTCGAGGACACTGTAATGCGTTTCAGATAGATGCCTTTCGCCGAACTCGGCTTGAGTTTCTGCAGATCTTTGATCAGCGCCTCAAGATTCTGCTGCAATGCTGTGGGCTCGAAACTCACGCTACCGATCGAGGCATGCACAATACCACCCTTATCGGTGCGGAAACGGGCCTGACCGGACTTGGCGTTCTTGACCGCCTGCCCGACGTCGGGGGTTACCGTACCCACCTTCGGGTTGGGCATCAGGCCCCGAGGCCCGAGGATCTGACCGAGCTGACCGACCACACGCATGGCGTCGGGTGCCGCGATCACAACGTCGAAGTCCATATTTCCAGCCTTGACCTCGTCCGCGAGGTCGTCCATGCCGACCTTCTCTGCACCTGCCTCGGCAGCCGCTTCTGCCGCCGGGCCCTGGGCGAAGACCGCCACGCGGACACTCTTGCCGGTGCCATTGGGCAGCAGGCAGGAACCGCGTACCACCTGATCAGATTTCCGCGGATCAACCCCGAGGTTTATGGCTACATCAACCGACTCGGAGAACCTGACCGTCGCAAGCTCTTTGACCAGACCGAAGGCCTCGTCAGCGGCATAAAGCTTTTCCGAATCGATCTTTTCCCGGATTGCCTTTTGGCGTTTTGACAGCTTGGCCATTATTCGACCCCCTCTACATCCAGACCCATGCTCCGGGCAGAACCGGCAATGGTACGCACCGCCGCATCCATATCTGCCGCAGTGAGGTCGGGCTCTTTCATTGTCGCAATTTCTTCAAGCTGCGCTCGGGTGACACTACCGACTTTCTCGGTATTGGGGCGTCCACTGCCGCTTTTGATACCGGCTGCCTTCTTCAACAGGATCGACGCCGGCGGCGTCTTCATGATGAAAGTGAAAGAACGATCCGAATAGACGGTAATGACGACCGGAATCGGAAGACCCTTTTCCGTGCTCTGAGTCTGCGCGTTGAACGCCTTGCAAAACTCCATGATATTCACGCCGTGCTGACCCAGCGCGGGTCCCACGGGCGGACTTGGATTGGCCTCCTGGGCCTTCACCTGCAGCTTGATATAAGCCTGAATTTTCTTTGCCATGTTTACCTCGCTTCGGGTGCAAGCGCTTGGGACTGATTACCCAAGCTCCCCGGTTATTCTGTGCTCACCAAGAATCAACCCTGTGAGCAGATCCGTTCTCGCCATCCATGGCGCGACATGGGTGATCTTCATTACCCCCGGCCCGGGCCTCCTGCCCGGGCGTTCGCCGCGCTGCGTCATGCCATTGGCATCACAACTGCGTAATCAAACAATTCCTCGCCATCCATGGCGCGACATGGGTGATCTTCATTACCCCCGGCCCGGGCCTCCTGCCCGGGCGTTCGCCGCGCTGCGTCATGCCATTGGCATGACGGTCGCGGCTCACCCTTTCTCGACCTGTCCGAACTCGAGATCGACAGGGGTCGAGCGACCAAAGATCAACACCGAAACCTTCAGGCGACTCTTCTCGTAGTCCACTTCCTCGACCACGCCGTTGAAGTCGTTGAACGGCCCGTCAGTCACTCGCACCACCTCGCCAGGCTCGAACAGGACCTTCGGTTTCGGCTTGTCCACGCCCTCCTGCATACGCTGCAGGATGGCATCGGCCTCTTTGTCGCTTATCGGTGCCGGTCGGTCACCCGTTCCACCGATGAACCCCATCACCTTCGGCACGTCCTTGACCAGATGCCAGGTGTCATCCGTCATATCCATGTACACCAGGACATAGCCGGGGAAAAACTTGCGCTCGCTTCGACGCTGGGCGCCGGCGCGCATCTCGACCACTTCCTCGGTCGGCACCAGGATCTCGCCGAACAGATCCTGCATCCCGGCGCGCTCTACACGCTCCTGCAGCGACCGCTTAACCTGGCTCTCGAAACCGGAGTAGGCATGCACGACGTACCAGCGTTTCGCCATATCAGTCCCCCTGACCGGTCAGGGCACGCACGATGCTGAACAGCACCGAATCCACGCCCCACAAGAACAATGCCGTCACCAGGACGGCGATGGTGATGATCAAAAGAGTCTGCAGGGTTTCCTGGCGTGACGGCCAGACCACCTTGCGCACCTCGGTGCGCGCATCCGCGGCAAACTGCCAGACAGTGCGCCCCGTGGCCGTCTGCAAAGCCACGAACGCCGCGGCACCGATCACGACCAACAGCCCCGCAAGACGCACCCACAGGGGCTGATCCGCAAAGCTGTAGAATCCATAGACACCAGCCACAAGAAGGACCACGACCACCAACAACTTGATGGTATCCATCCCCGACCCAGTTTCTTCCGTATTCGCGTTCATCACCAGCCGAAAATGGCAGGCCAAGAGGGACTCGAACCCCCAACCTGCGGTTTTGGAGACCGCTGCTCTACCAGTTGAGCTATTGGCCTAAATTAATATAATCCCACTGAGGGATTTCCTCAGAGCGACCCGTCCATGGGGCGCAGCCCAGCTCGGCCATCCACGGCCTCGCGTTCGCTGTTTCAGCTCACCCTAAAAAGAACAAACGAGCCGCCCCACCAGGGGCAGCCCGCAAACCCTTGCTCAAGTACCGATATCACTCGATAACTTTGGCGACGACGC
>Ga0265306_10001265_pt1 | contig 12360 bp, 6 predicted proteins | sample Helome_3_FD_192493 | JGI IMG/M metagenome (GOLD analysis project Ga0265306, IMG submission 192493) | Marine sediment microbial communities from subtidal zone of North Sea - Hel_20160420 (Illumina Assembly) | ecosystem: Environmental > Aquatic > Marine > Subtidal zone > Sediment ...
CAGCTCAATACTGTCAATGGTCTCGGAGTCCAGGTCGGCGACCTCCTGACCATTTTGCAGTCGGTAAAGCTCGGTGGCCTGTGGCGCACGAAAGCCTCGTGCGAGGACACCGAACAGCGACGCATCATTGCGCAGCCGGTAGTTGAAGGAGAATTTCGGTGCGACGTTGGTAAACGTGTCACTGCGGCTCGCGGGCCGAGAATACAGGCAACCCCCGAATCCACAGACCGTACCATCGTCACGAGTATTGCCCACGAGCATCTGGTTGTCGTAGTCATAGTGCATGTATTCAACGCGTAGCCCGCCACCAATCGTCAGGCGTTCGCCGACATAGATCTCAGCCTGCAGGTAGGGCGCAACGGCAACGCTCCGAACATCGAAGTCATAGTGCTTCCCTTCGGGTCGGGTCTCTTGCAGGAACTCCGAACCTTCGGTCGGCCCAGATTGAGTCTCCTTGAGGAACAGGTCGCTCCACTCAATATCGAGGCCGGCTATGAACTGCCGGCTGTCAGAGCCAAACGACAATGCCGAAATCGTGCCGACGCTGACGTGGCCGTTTTCTTCCAGTGGCTTGCCGGGCAGGAAATGCTGCAGAAAGCGCATGTCCGAATGCCTGAGGTAAGGCCGAACGTCGATATCGAAACGGGCGGACGATCGCTGCAGGATGGCGTAGAGCCTCTGGCTGGACGCGTCGCGAAAGGCTTCCGGATTATCGTTGCTTCGGTTGACGGCCGGGTCTTTGTACGCGTCTTCACCGATAATGAATCCTGCCGTTTCCTGATCGAGGTCAGTCGCGCTGAACACCGTTGTCAATTCGGTGTCCGCGAGGTCCCAATCGCGTGCCAGCTGCAGTTTTCCCTGGCGGTATCCGGAGTCATCGCGAAACCCGCCGTCGTCGGCGTAGACCAGCGAGACCATCATTGGAGCGTCCGGGCCGCCGGGTAACAGGGCGCGCAGCCTCAGGAATTCGTTCGAGCCTGCCTCGATCGCGAGCAAGGATTCGGGTGACTCGATTGTTGCCGGTGTCAGCACATTGATGATGCCGTGCAGTGCATTGGAGCCGTACAACGCGTTGCCGGGACCACGGATCACCTCCACGCTAACGGCTTGCTCCGTGTGCATTTCGAACATCTGGTTGACGTTGCAGAACCCGGACGGGCGAATTGGGATTCCGTCCTCGAGAAACAGGAAGTCACCGCAGGAGCCCGCGCCAGTCAATACCGGTGAGCGGATCGCTGTCAGGTGTTCCTGTCCGCTGCCACGGGTCAACCACACACCAGCGATACGCGTCATGAGTTCGTTGATGTGTTGATCCCCGACGGCCGCGATGGCCTCGGCGTCAAGCTGCGTGATATTACCCGCATGTTGTGCCAGCGGTTCTCCGCGCCGACGGCTGGTGACGACAAGCTCATCGATATCGGCACGCATGCCGGCCTGGTCTGGTATCTCGGCTTGCACAGCGGCAATGGATGCAGAGCACATTGCAGCCAGCAGCACGCCAGTAGTCTTCTGCCGCTGTCGGATTCCGATCATCTTAGCCTTCAGCCATGAGCGAACATTATAATCGTCCCATGCAACGATCCAATACCGAACGAGGACCCCGATGACGACGGCTGTTCGAAAAAGTTGGTGGCCGGGCGTCCTGTTGACGTTGTCTGGCATTGTGACCGGAAACGCAAACGCGGAGGCACCTGACACGCGTCCGGTTGCCGAACCCGAGCGGCCCCGTATTGGACTGGTCCTGGGCGGCGGCGGTGCGCGCGGGGCGGCCCATATCGGCGTCTTGAAGGAGTTGCAGCGGCAGCGAATTCCGATCGATGTCATCGCCGGTACCAGTATGGGCGCTGTCGTTGGTGGCCTGTATGCCAGCGGCATGAGCGTGTCCGAGCTGGAGGAGCTCGTCGGATCGCTGGACTGGGCTGCCGCACTTTCCGACAAACCCGATCGCGAAGATCTCAGCTTTCGTCGGAAGCAGGACGACGCTGAGTTCCCGATCGATTTCGAGCTCGGCGTGCGTGGTGCCGATCTGGTATTGCCCAGGGGCGTCATTCAGGGTCAAAAACTGGACCTCCTGCTGCGCGAGCTCACGTTGCCGGTCACGCACATCGACGACTTCGATGACCTGCCGATTCCCTTTCGTGCCATTGCGTCCGACATAGAGCGTGGCGAAGTCTATGTCATGGGTAGTGGTGATCTGGCCCGTTCGATTCGTGCCAGCATGTCGGTGCCCGGCGTATTCGCGCCGGTTCATATCGACAATCGAATACTGGTTGACGGCGGAATCGTCGGAAACCTGCCGGTCGAAGTGATGCAGGAGCTGGACGCCGACGTCGTTATTGCCGTGGATGTCGAGTTTCCACTCTATGGCGGTGAGGAGCTGGGTTCGGCGCTGGCAATCTCTGAGCAGATGCTGACGATTCTGATCCGCAAAGAGACGCTACGACAAATAGACCGCCTGGGCGATCGGGACGTGCTGATACGGCCGGATCTCGGCACCTACGGATCGACGGACTTCGGCAATATTGTCGAGACGATCGAGCCCGGCGCTATTGCGACGCGTGAGCAGACCGAAAAACTGCGTGCGCTTGCCGTCGACGAGGCCGCGTACTCGGATCATGTCGCGCGCCGCACCGTGCCTCGGTCTGCGGAAGCGGAGAACCTTGCATTTGTGCGCGTTGTGCACGACGACAAGCTGGCGTCAGCCGTCCTCGAATCGCGGCTCAGCGTCAAAGCGGGCGATCCGATCGATCCCAGTATACTGGCGGCAAATGCCAATCGGCTCTACGGGCTGCAGCTGTATGAGCACGTTGGCTACAGTCTCGTCGAGGAGGATGGCGAAACCGGAGTGGAGTATCGCGCGACGACCAAGAGCTGGGGCCCCAACTTCCTGCAATTCGGTGTATCGCTGGAAGATGACTTCGAAGGTTCGACCAGTTTCAATATCGAGGCCCGCATGACGCGTGCAGGCCTGAATCGCCTGGGCGCCGAGTGGCGCACCGATCTGAGGCTTGGAACGGATCCCAAGCTGTTTTCGGAGTTCTACCAGCCGCTGAGTTTCGATTCGCGATGGTTCATCGCACCCCGCATCGAGATGGAGCAGTCGAACTTCAACGTATTCGCGTTTGATGAAACGATAGCCCGGCTGCGCGTATCCGAGGCGGAATCGGGTCTGGATTTCGGGCGAGAGATTGGGACGATTGGCGAGTTCCGCGTCGGCGCCTTTCGGGGATTGGGTGAGGCTCGGGTCAAAGTCGGCGATCCGTCGCTACCCAATGTCGACTTCGACACGGGCGGTGCGTTCGCGGCACTACGATTCGACACGCGGGACAGTGCCCAATTCCCACGTAGCGGGGTGCGTGCGGATCTTCGCTGGACCCTGTCGCGCCCCGGTTTTGGCGCCGATAACGAATTTGATACCGTGGCCGGGGAAGTGGCGTCGTCGTGGAGTCGCGGCAAGAACACCGTGCAGCTCGGCCTGGCCTACGCGACGACCATTGAGTCGGACAACACGGTACAGGACTATTTCCCACTCGGCGGATTCCTGCGCTTGTCGGGTCTCGAGCGGGGCGAAATCAGTGGGCCACATGCGGCGCTGGCGCGAGTGGTTTACTACCGCCGTGTTGGCAATACGACCGGTGGCATTTTCGACACGCCAGTGTACCTGGGGGTATCCGCGGAATCAGGCAATGTGTGGCAGTCTCGCTCTGATATCGACGTCGACTCGATGATATTCAGTAGCAGCATTTTTGTCGGCATCGATACGTTCATCGGTCCCGTGTACCTTGCGACCGGCTTTGCAGAGCAAGGGCAATCGAACGTCTATCTGTTTATTGGTCAACCACCGCGTTAGTGTCCTGTGGGGTTGATTCGCGCGATTCCAGAGCCGACCAACTCACTGGACACTGGTTAACGAGAAATTTTTTCGAGTACCTGGGTCGGTGAGTCGGTTTCGCGATAGTAACCGTGCCGGGCGGCCATTTGCTCGAACGCAGCGTCTCTTTCCTGCTCGGTCGGAAACCAGTGCCGTCTCTCCCAGTCGTCGCCCACGACGTTGCGAAGTGTGTCATTCGCCGGCAATGTCACACGGATGCCGAAGCAGCGTTCACCTCCGGCCGCCTCCGGGTCGACGAGATTGTGTGGATGACAAAAATCCAATGGAAAGGCTCCTGGCAATGCTGAGGAATGTGCAGCGCGAGTATACCGGAAGTCGAGGGGAATCAGGCGGGCACGTGACTCGATGTGCGTCAGGCCTGTTGCCCTCGGTCGCCCGCGCCTTCGCGGTCCGACCAGCCGAATAGCCGTCGCGTGACAAACAGGTAGACCGGTTTGATGAGCCCCATGTAGGCCCGTGAGAGTGGAGACGGTTTCGCAAGTATGCGCAGTTCGCGCTGCGTCAGGGCGTCGGCGCAGTACGTTCGTTTGTGCTTCAGAAGATGTCGAACATCCTCATGTGCTGCGATTCGAAACAGGCGCCCCCTGCGAGTCGAATGCCATGCGAGTTGAAAGTCGATAAACGCGGGACTGCCATCGTCACGGACCAGCAGGTTGGGCTCCTTGGCAAGATCGTTGTGCACGACGCCGGCGCGATGCATGCGGCGCAGCAGGCGGGCAGCGTCGGCGAAATAAGCCCGGCCGGGCGGAGCCCCCATATGCAGGGGAGTGCCTGAGAGGTAACTGCGCGTCAGCCGCTCTTTGTCGCAGTGTATCAATGCCGGTACACCGGCAATGCCTTGCAGCGCGCCGAGCCCGCTTGCTTCACGTTTTAGTAGCGAACGGGCGAGCCACTTCAGCCACCATCGCGCTGTACGCGTGTCGCGCAGTATGGTGGCGCCGCTGCCCGAATCCTGCAGCCAGATTTCCCCAAACAGATCCTTTTTCAGCAGGTGCGCGGTGCTCATAGGCTAAAGAATACAGTGACCTGTGTCGGGATTCCGGATTTCGTACTGGCGATCCGGCCGGGAAATGCACAGAATAGCGGTGCGGAGTGCTGCGGAGCCGGTGATGACCGGGGATTTCAACGAAATAGCGTCGACGAGCGAACGCGCGCAATTGGATTCGACGGGCGAATTCTTCATCGTCGGTGCCCCATTGCACGCGATCCGCGCGGGCTACGTTCGTCGCAAGGCCGACGACCTCCTGTATGAAACCGTTATGTCAGGGCGCTATGCCCACGTATTGGCGCCGGAACACAGCGGCAAGTCCAGCCTGATCGCAGCGACGGCTGCGCGGCTCGAAAACAATGGCTTCAAGGTCGCCATACTCGATCTGCAACAAATCGGGGTCCGCGATGGTGGCGGTGACTCCGGCCGCTGGTATTACAACGTTGCCTACCGCTTGTTGCGGCAGTTGCGAATCCGTCATGACCTGCAAACGTGGTGGCAGGACAAATCGTTCCTGAGCAACCGTCAGAGGCTCGTGGATTTCTATTCCGAGATTATCCTGCAGTTTGTACCTGAGCGTGTCGTAGTTTTCGTCGATGAGATCCAGTGCATTGCGGATCTGCGCGACGCCGATCAATTGTTGGCAAGTATTCGAGCGGCGCACAACGCTCGAACGACAGACCCCGATTTTTCGCGATTGTCATTCGTACTGTCGGGTGAATGCGATCCGGTCAGCCTGATGGAAGAGGCAGAGCAGTCGCCCTTCAACGTAACGCAACAGGTATTGCTGACTGACTTTACCCGCGAGGAGCTGGACCTTTTTTCGACGGAGTTGAACCTTGACCAGGACGCCGCGGTGACGGCTCTGGATCGCATATTCTACTGGACGCGCGGCCAGCCGTATCTGAGCCAGAAGCTGGCCCGCGCCGTCGCGCGCGAGGGCGCGGGCGACGACGTGATTGCGCACGTCGATCGCATCGCGAAGCAACAGATTGCGGGCCGTGCGGCGCTGCACAGCGAACCGCACATGAGCCATATTCATCGAGCCATTGTCAACGATGAAAAACGCAAGGAACCGTTGCTCAACTTATACGGCAAAATCCGCAAGGGCGTGGAGGTTGCCGCCGACCTCGGGTCGCCGTATCAGCGCAGGCTCATGGCCGTCGGCCTGCTGGAAATCGGCGATGACGGCAATATGCGTGTTCGAAACCGACTCTATGAATCGGTATTCACGACACGCTGGGCCAATGAGAACCTGCCGATACGCCTGCGGGTGCCCGCGATGGTTGTTGGCGCGTTCCTGTTATTGACGATGATTCCATTCTGGTACACACAATGGCTGCCACGCCCGTACCTGGAAGTTCTGACGGCACCGACGGCGCCCGTGGAAATGGCCGGCGATGCGTACAGAAACCTGCGTTCGTTCCCCGGGCACGCGGACATCGCGGACAATCTGTATCGAGGCTACCTCGTGCAACGCGCGCTCGCCGCTGTGGACGAAGGCGAAATATTCAGTATTGCGGCGCTCGCAGCGCAGCTGCCGGACGCCGGACGACTTCCCGAGCAGCTGGAAGCCGATTTCTGGGACCGCGAGATGCAGGCCGCCAAGCGAGAGGAGCGCCGCGACGACGCGCTGATCGCTGCTCTGCGCTCGCTGGTATTGGCGACGCCCCTGCGGCGGCAACGTGCGGCAAATCTGGTCGGTGACGATTATCCTCTGTTGCTCGCGAGCCTGCCGGGTCTCGGTGGTTCGAAGACGGTATTCGATCCGGCCAGCATGGTGTTGACCTCTGCCCTCGGGGCCCGTCTTTCCCAATGGTCGTACGCGACACAGACCTTGCAGCGACGCGATGACTGGTCGGTCACGGCGCTCGAAGTCGTCCCGCTTGTCCGTCGCGTCGTCGTGGACCGCGAGGGCACCGTCAGCAGAATCGGGTTGACATTGAGCATTAGCCATTCCCGAATGTCGGATTTACGCATCAAGATCATCGCGCCGTCCGGACGAACGGTTGAAGTGAAATCTGACGTCGAACGTGCTTCCAGCAATGATGAAATTCGAATTGCTTCGCGACAATTGAGTGACATGATTGGCGAGTCTCTTGCCGGCACATGGTCGGTCAGTGTTCGCGATGAGGCGTTGGGCATTGCCGGACAGCTTGTTGGTTGGAACCTGAAGCTAAACTCACAAGGCAATGTCGAGGAGTTTCAGCGTGGTCTGAACATTCCGGACCCGGTCGAACGCGAGACGGACAACATCTGGTTCGATGCGGGCGGGCGCTACGCCGTGGCCCGCGCGATGCAAAGTGACAGCGCACGAATCTGGGACCTGGCCTTCGCAGAGCCGATTCGGGCAATCGCAGTGAACGAGAATGAGGCCCTTGTCGGCCTTGATGCCGGGGCGCGACGCCTGGTGACCGCGACGCAGGAAAGTATCAATCTCTGGGATACAGCATCGGGCGATCGCGTTCAGTCCATTCCGGTCGGAGTTGCCAGTGCCGGCGCAATGCTTACGGCAGACGGTACTCATCTGTTCGTGGAGCATCGTGGCGATGTCGAGACGAAGCTGGAACTCTGGTCTCTTGAAACGGGCGACATGACGGCCGAAGTCGTGGTTGCCGGCGTACCTTCTCTGGTGGCTATCGATCCGACCGGTTCCCGTGTCGCCGTCGCCGATTACGATCGCGCGGTTCGGATCTGGAACGTTTCCGGCGGCGAGCTTGGCGCGCAGATTGATCTTCCGGCGCAGCCGAGTGCCATTCACCTGGCGGCCGGCGGCGCAGCCCTGGGAGTGATATACGGGAACGATGGCGTCTCGCTCTGGAGTACGGACGCACCACAACAGTCGTTGCTGGAGGAGTTTGGTGTGGGAAGCTGGCAGCTTGTCTTTTCCCCGTCGGGCAGCAGCGTCCTGGTTGGCAGGCCGGAAATCGGTTTCCAGATGTATGGTAGCCGTGACGGTCGCTTGATCGGACCACCGATCGGCGTGCACCGCGACCTGAATTCCCCGGACCTCCTTTCCTACAGCGATGATGAACAAGTTCTCGTGACGGGCACGCCAGAAGGCATGTTGCGGCTGTGGAAGGCTCCGGCCATGCCCGTTGGCAACAATGCGGCCGTCGAAAGCCGTGAACATCAGGTCTGGAAACCTTCAGCAGACCGCGTTCTTGCCGCAACACCGGATGCCACAAGAATGGTCGTTGGCGATCCACAGGGTCATGTTCACATCTTTCCTGTCGGCGCTGGTCCGGATGACATGCGTGCCATCAGCGAGGACGTCAGTTTCGTCGGCCACAATGCCGATGTCCGGTCGCTCAGCCTGAATGTCAGCGGATCGTTGGTGGCAAGCGCGGCGTCCGATGGCTCCATTCGAATCTGGGATACAGCAAACGGTCAACCGCGACCGTATATTGCGGATATCGCCGGTGCTGCGGAGGCTCGAATGGTGTTCTCACCGGACTCGTCGCTCCTCGGCATATTGAAGGATGATCAGCTTTCGCTGCTTAACGTTGCCAGCGGTGAGTTGATCGCAGAGTTCGAACTCGGAGAGCGTCACGCGGGGATCGCTTTCGCGAGCAACGATCAAGTCTATGTCGGTGCTGACAGCGGTACATTGCGATCGATTCGAAACGACGTCGATGGTAGCTGGAAGCTGAACAATCTCTGGCAGGGTTCGGTACCTATACGCTGGCTCGAAGCTTCCCCACGCGGCGATTACCTGGTTCTTGTTGACGCGAACGATCTTGCGAGCCAGTTCATTCTGGAGGAGGGTCGTATTGCCGAAAGGGTGATTCAGCTGCCGGCCACGGTCCTGGACGTTACATTCGACGGCAGTGGAAATCGCGCATTGATCCGCACGACGCGCTGGGTACATCATGTGAGTTCGTCGGCGGCCGGCCTCGTCTGGCGGGACAGTGTCTTCGGACCCAAACCCTTGAACGGGGCGCGAGTCGTTTCGGCTTACCCGCAATCGAATCGATTGTATGTTCCGGCGATACGCAACGACTTTATCGAACTTGTTGAGTTGAGTTTCCCTGGCTCGCAGAAAGCAGGTCTGTTCGGTAACAGGGACGATTTGCTGGCTGAGTGGCGATCGCGGCTGGAAGGGATCCGCGTTCCACCGGAAACCTGATTCGACAAAAGTGCCTGAGCTTGACCACCTATCTCAGATCGCCACGCAATGTCCTGACCAGTAACTCGAGTTTAGCGGCCGTCACCTCTTTAGGTGGTACGGGCTCTCCGAACGACACGTGAACTCGCGCAAAAAGGCGTCCGGGAATCTTGCGGATTCCACCGGTATTTCGACGACTGAACCAACTGCCCCACAAGCGACCCAGGGAGGCCGGCACGACCGGTACGGCGCGGCGCTTGATGATCTTCTCGATTCCTGGCCGGAATCGATGGATCTCGCCATCGCGAGTAATAGCGCCTTCCGGAAAAATACAGACGACGTTGCCGGCCGCAAGCTCGGCGTCGACTTTCTCAAAGGCCTCATCCATAAGCGTCTTGTCTTCTTTCGCAGAAGCGATCGGAATTGCTCTGGCGGTTTTGAAGATGAACTTGAGAAAAGGCATTTGAAAAATCTTGTACCACATGACGAAGCGCATCGGTCGACGTACTGAGCCGCCAAGAATAACCGGGTCCATGAAACTGACATGGTTGCAGACGACCACCGCCGGACCCTTTGCTGGAATGTTTTCAAGGCCGGTCGTGCGAATTCGATAGACGACATTGATTACGAGCCATGCCAGGAAGCGCATCAGGAATTCAGGCAACAACGAATAGATGTAAATGGCGACGAGTGCATTCAGTACAGCGATGACCAGGAACAGTTCAGGAATTGAAAATCCGGATCTGAGAACGATGATCGACAGAATGGCGGCACACACCATCAGCAGCGAGTTGATAATGTTATTGGCAGCGATAATCCGGGACAGATGTTGACGCTTGGATCGTTTTTGAATCAACGCATACAGCGGGACACTGTAAAAGCCGCCAAATGCCCCGAGCAGGGCGAGATCAGCCAGTATTCGCCAGCTACCGCTACGGCCGAGGAATTCGGCGATTGAAGACACAGCGGTCAGGTTTGTTTCGGGTTGCGCGAAATACAGATCGATCGCGAACAGGCTGAGCCCGATTGAGCCGAATGGGACCAGGCCGAGTTCTATGCGATGTCCTGACATGCGCTCGCACATAAGCGACCCGAGGCCCACGCCGATGGCGAATGCGGCCAGCAGGCTGGTCGTAATCGCTTCGTCGCCGTTCAGAATATCGAGTGTATACGCCGGGATCTGAATCGTCATCGCCGAGCCGAAGAACCAGAACCATGAAATGCCCAGTATCGAAAGGAAGACGCTGCGTTCCTCGCGCGCAAATCTGATGATATGCCAGGTTTCCTGCCATGCGTTCCAGTTGATAATGAGCGATGGATCGACGGCCTTGGTGCGAGGTATCTGACGGCTGGTGGCGTAGCCAATCAGTGCGACGCAGATCAGGCATGCGCCGAGGATGCTCTGCTTGTTGAGTCCGAGGCCCCCGGCGATTTCGTCTCCGACAGCGATCCCGCCAACGATGAGTCCGAGAATGATCGCGATGTAGGTTCCCGACTCAACGAGCGCGTTGCCGCCGACCAACTCATCATCGGCAAGCTGTTGAGGGAGATACGCGTATTTGACCGGCCCGAACATCGTCGACTGGCAGCCCATCAGGAAAAGCACCAGCAGCAGGAGCGAATAGCGTTCTGTAACGAGTGAGAAGGCCGCAAGCATCATCAACGCGATTTCGAGCAGCTTGATTCGCCGGATGAGCAACGACTTTTCGTATTTGTCGGCGAGCTGGCCGGCAGTGGCCGAAAACAGGAAAAAGGGTAATATGAACAGACCAGCGGCGACATTGGCCAGCTGCGTGTGGTCCATACCGGCGACAAGCACGCCCTGGAACGTTATCAGGATGACCAGCCCGTTGCGAAAGATGTTGTCGTTCAGGGCACCGAGAAATTGGGTGATGAAGAATGGCGCGAACCGGCGTTGCCGCAGTAGAGTGAACTGGCTCGATCCTGACAATGGTCTCCGCCCCACAATGAGCTTCGCACCACTATAGCGCGAATAAAAGCTAGTGCCGTGCAAAAAAGTGCGAACTCGAACAGCATCGACAATTTGACAGTTTTGCTATTATGGCTAGTGTAGTACGCTGATATTCCTGCTAAATGACCCTATGGGACTGAATTCGCCTCATGACACGGCACCTGACATTGTTGCTCGCTGGGTTCCTCGTGCTGGTCGCCTGTGCGAAAGAGCCGCCGCCGAGATCCATCACCGAGTTCGTTGAAAACCCAATGATACTCGAGGCAGCGATGATTCGGTGCGCGCAGAATCGCTCCGAAACACGGTATGACGCGGAGTGCGTCAATGCGCGTCAGGCCGTCGCGCGAGTGCAGGCGAGGGAAGAAGCCGCACGCAAGGCAGCGTTGGAAGCGGAATCGGAACGCAAGCGAAAGGCGCTCCGCCGCACACAGGAGGCAGCCGCCGAAGCGCGTCGGCGCGCGGAGCGCGCACGCGAGGACGCGGAATACATTGCCGAGTATGGCATCGAGCCCCTGGACGCCGGCGAGTCGAGCAACCCGACGCCTGACGGCAACTTGCCCGTGGCCGTGGTACCCGAAGCGCCTGATCAACCTGGTGTCGTCGATACCGGCGTTGACACTCCGCCGCTAACGGACGGTGGCAACGCGCCGCTCGCACAACCGGAGCCAACAGAGCCTCCGCCACAATAGACAGGCACCGACCAGTGCCATTAACGTCAAACCACGGTTGACTCGTTGTCGGCGGGCGGCATTGACCGCACGTGCAAGTCGCGCTGTGGAAATGGAATGACGATGGCATTCTCGTTGAACGCTTTGTAAACGGCGCAGTTCAACTCATGCTTGACACGTCCGCGGTCAACGGGCCTGGCGATCCAGGCCAGCAATTCGAAATCGAGGCTGGACTCACCAAAGGTACGAAATCGCACACGCGGTGAGGGCATGCGAAGTACGTCCGCATTATCGGCCGCAACCTTCTCAAGCGTAGCGATGACATGGTCGACGTCACTGCCGTAAGCGGCACCAACGGCCACGCGAATTCTGTGTTGTTCGGACGGACCTCCGGCTTCATTGATAATTTTGCCGTTGCCGATAATGCCGTTCGGTACCGTAATCTGGATATCGTCGCGAGTTAGCAGGCGTGTACTTCGTAAGCCGATCTCGGTCACAACGCCCCGTTCGCCGGAATCCAGAATAATGAAGTCGCCGGTCTTGTAGGGTGCGTCCATGATGATCGAAACGCCGGCGAAAAGATTTGAGAGCGTATCTTTGGCTGCGAAACTGAGAGCAAGACCAACGATACCAGCCGATGCCACCCACGCCGTGACATCGATGTGCCAGGCGATGAAGACAAAGTAGATTGTCAATGCGACCAGGACGATCTTCATGGCGTTGTGCAACAGG
>Ga0265306_10001267_pt1 | contig 12330 bp, 11 predicted proteins | sample Helome_3_FD_192493 | JGI IMG/M metagenome (GOLD analysis project Ga0265306, IMG submission 192493) | Marine sediment microbial communities from subtidal zone of North Sea - Hel_20160420 (Illumina Assembly) | ecosystem: Environmental > Aquatic > Marine > Subtidal zone > Sediment ...
TTTCATATACTTCTTTTCCGATGGTTCCCCAACGAATCATTCTGGATTTACGCAAAGCACTGCAGCCTGACGATATCGTGGTATTAATCGACTGCCCCGTCGACTATTCAGAGAATATGAAACTCACCGAGAAACTCGGCAACCTGGTCTGCCCGATTTAACAGCCGCGGTTTTTCAAGGGAATGATTGTATGGTGGAAAAAATTCGTGGCGCCCCGTCTATGGACACCACGAATTGTTGCAGCACAGTTTCAATATTCCGGCCTGCGATTAGCCCTGTCAAGGCAAACCTAATCTGAGTTCAGTATCGGATATGCTTCCGTATACACCCAGTCACTGTCTTTCGCCGGTACGTGACAGCCCAGGCAATCCGTCTGGAAACTGGTTGCGACATTCTTACTCCGGTCGCCCGGTTTGTAGAGCGCCCAACCCCAGCCTTCCCCCCACAGTGGATTGTCGGTAAAACGACTCTTGTTGTCTTTGATCATCACAAACCACTGCTTGAGTTCGCTGGTCGCATGGTTGACACCCTTTCCCGTAGTGAAGTTTCCCGCTTTCGATGCACGCAGTTCCTTAACCAGGGTTGTGCCGTCGGGGAACTTACCGGTGCGGCGATAAGCTTCAACCGATGCCTTTTCGGTGTAAACATCGTGAAAACCACTGGCACCGCCGTCAGGTACGAACCAGGATCCCAGGTGCACCATCGAGGTACGGAAGTCGTTCGGGAAGCTGATGTTGCCCTTGTCATCGACATAAGGTGAAAACCCATCGCCCGCCAGGAGCGAGATAGAAGTCAAACCGAGAGTCGACGCCAGCAACAGGCCGGCGACCATTTTGTTTGCGCTACCCATGATTAATTATCCATAGAGAGGTCGGAGTGCATGCCCCCGGTCGCGCCTTTGCCTTTAGCCTTGCCGCCGCGTAACACCGGGTAGTACTGAGTGAAGACCCAGTCGTCGGCTGCCGCTCCGGCGTGGCAGCCGTTGCATGAAGCCGCCGGAAAGGCTTTAGCTGTGTTGGTCAGCGTCTTTTGATCGGGGGTTGAGAAACTGTAATAGGCCCAGTTCCCGGGTTCATTGGGAAAGTGCTTTTTACTCTTGATGGTCGCTTCCAGGCCAATGAAGTCGCCCTGAAAGTAACCATTGCCACTGACCGCGGCCTTGCTGCCGACGCTCACCAGTTCTTTCATCAAGATGGTACCATCGCGGAACTCGCCGGTTTTCTTCCAGTGCGCCCAACTTTTGGGATCAATGTAGACATTGTGGTGTTCCGGAAAGGCGGCCTTGCCATCGTTGAGATCGTTCGGTGTTACCGGGGTGCCGACATAAATCCATTCACGAAAACCCGTGGGCCGGTTAAGTTCCCCGTTTTTGATATTAAAATACTCCTCGGCATGGGCTCCGCTGGTAAGTAGAGTAACCGTTAAACCGAGCAACAGGACGTAGCATACTGATAACTTGTTAAAGGTTTTGATCATGATTATTCTCCGCACAGTAAAGGACACAGCGGCAGTGCTATGCCCAATTGGTTAGTGGCTTAATTATGAGATGGCGGCTCGTTAACCCTGGTATCCCGGAGAATCGCAAAAGTGTCTGATCGACTCAAGAATGATCCTGTTTTCGACGTGCTCGGCGATGTACTGGAAACATTACGTTTCCGCGGGTCGATATTTTTTCGATCCGAACTGGCTGCACCCTGGGGTATGTCGCTAGTGCCAATGGGCGTTCCCCGGTTTCATGTCGCCTTAGCGGGTAATTGTTTTGTCGGCAGCGATGAAAATGACACTGTCAAGGTCGAGGAGATGGACATTGTGATGTTGCCCACTGGCAACTCTCACTGGATCGCTGATCAACCGGGGCGGACGCTGATCTCCAGCGCGCGCGCAGGGGAAGCCTGTGAACTTGGTGATCCATTTTTTCAGCAGGGAGTTATAACCAATCGCCTGATGTGTGGGATTGTTCATTATGATCAGGAATCCCCGCACCCTTTGCTGGAATCGTTACCCGATATCCTGCATTTCTCGGGGCTCGAAGCTGGTCAGCCGATCTGGTCGACGGTTAAATTGATTGATGCAGAAATGCATCGTGCAGAAGGTCGTGGCGGGAGTATCGTCGATCGGCTCACCGAAGTGCTGTTTCTGCAACTCCTCCATTATTACGCCGAACAAAATGACCAGGTTACAGGGTTCCTTGTGGCCTTGCGTGACCGTCGACTTCAGCGTGCACTCACATTGATTCATAGCGAACCGGCATTCAACTGGACCTTGCCATCACTAGGCGAACGGATAGGCATGTCGCGGGCGACGTTAGTGCGACATTTCAAGACTGCGATCGGAATGGCGCCCATGGCTTACATCGCGAACTGGCGGATCATGAAGGCCTACAACCTGATTAAATATACCTCAACGCCATTGGAGCAGGTCGCCGAGTCGGTAGGATTTGGATCGGCCAGGACGCTGAGTAAATCGTTTCAGCGGCATTACCATTACACACCGAATGAACTGAGACGTTCGAAACCGCCGGCCGATACTGGAACGAGTCGCTGAAGCAGAACTCCGGGTTGATGAAAATTCTGTAATACAGCAATCGCGAAATCAGAAGTTTTTTACCAGGCTTGTTGTGCCGGTGGTGAACTCGTAGGTGATCACCGCAAGTTCGGTTCCGGCACGGCGATACTTCCAGCAGCGACTGCGGTTGACGCCACAATTGGCGGCGCCGGTGTACATTGCCCATCCCGCACTACTGTTGTCATTGCGACCGATTACCGGTGGCGGAACACTGAATATCATGTACCAGAAACGCGTCGCCTGGTTATTGCGATTCGGAGTACCCACCGGTACATGAGCGTTGGTCTGAGTATTACGCACACTGCCATTGAAAAAGCGTACGCTGACACCATCGATAGTGACAAACGCCGTGTTGTTGGGCGAACCTTCCAGCGCGTAACGGATTGAATTCATTTTGCTCAGGTAACTGCTTGCGGTTGCAAAGATCATGTCCACCTTGGCGCTTTCAGCGTCATCAGTGAGATCTTCAAACTTTCCAAGGGCAACAGTTCCCAGAATGCCGAGTATGACGATGACGACGATTAACTCGACCAGGGTAAATCCGGAATACCTGGGAATTGGAATTTTGACCATGTCTGGACTAAATCAGATATTAATATTATGAGTGAAATATAGTTCACAACTGCATGAAAATATTAATTATTGTTTGGGAGGGTACGCTCTAATAGAAATGTTTTTCAATTCAATCTAAGCGGTGTGAACATCTTTTTTACGTGCGTTTCGGGCGCGCAGGATGTTCTGGTTATTGTGCGGCGGACTGACACAGGTTACTGCTTCGGTCCTGCGCGGGTTAACGCCGGGTCAGGCCCGCGTAGGCGATAGGTCGTAGTTCGACTTTTGCTTCTCTCCTGAGTACGTAGATGCCCGAGCCGATGATCAGCCCCACGCCCAGCATCGTCAACGTATCGGGAATCTCGGACCAGATCAGATAGCTCAGCAGCGTCACCCAGACGATCATGACGTATTCGAACGCTGCGATACGCGAAGCCTGTTCGCGCTGGTAGGCGTTGCTCGAAAACATGAACCCGAGCGCGCTGGTCAGCCCGGTCAACATCAGTAACAGTAAATCATATGCATCGGGTACCGACCAGGAACGCAGCAGGAACCGGGTACTGACGTCTGCCTCCTGCACCGGATCGATCCCGGATAACAGCAAACCGCTAAGACTTCCCAGCACCACGAACGACACGCTGGCGTATAACGACATCACCGCGGGGGGATCGGTCATTTTGGCAACGCGCACCATCAGTTGACAGCAGGCATAGAAAAACGCCGCGGCGATCGGTAACAATTCAAACAGGTTGAATGATTCGGTGTCGGGTCTCAGTACGATCAGTACGCCGATGAAACCGACCGTAATGCTGGCGAACCTCCTGGCCCCGACCTGCTCGCCGAGCAGTGGTATCGACAGCAGCGTAATGAAAAAGGGAGCAGTAAAAAACAGCGCGGTCGCCGTGGTGAGCGAGGTGCCTGCCAGGGCGACATAAAACAACATAAACGCGATCAGCATCAATGCGCCGCGAACCAGGTGCGGCAAGGGATGATGTTGTCTTAATATCTTAAGCCCACTGGTAAAATGGATCAGGACGAGTAACAGGGGTATCGCCACCAGACCCCTGATCGTCATGATCTGGTGTACCGGGTAGCCCGCGCTCATTTCCTTGATGATGACATCCTGGATCGCGAACAGAAATTTGCCGGCACTCATGATTGCGACCGCCTGCAGCAAGGGGCTGATGGTGGCTCGGCGAATCAAGTCTTGATGATGAGCAGCTCGTGACCGACTGCAGCCTGCATTTCGACTTCCTGTTCCAGGTCGGCTTCGGTGAGGGGATGATTGTCCAGCCAGGATTGTGAGATTTCGAGATTCATATCGAGCGCATCGGTTAATTGCAACCGTATCGGCGGCAGGCCCATCGGCAGGCGGCCGCGATTGAGTAGCACCGCCAGGCGCAGGAGACGGGTCATCAGGTCGAGCGCGTCGGAACGCACATAAACGCTGTCCTCGATCAGTTCGGGCAGAAACTTGCGACGATGCAGGCGCACCATGATCGACAGCGCCTCCTGTTCCTGGCGCGAAAAACCGGGCAGGTCCATGTTATGCAATAAGTAACCTCCGTGCTGATGATACTGGTTATGCGCGATCATCAGCCCGATCTCATGTAACTGGGCTGCCCAGCCCAGCAGGCGGCGCTCGCGCTTGAGCAAGCCCTGCCGCCTGACCTGGGCAAACAACATCAGCGCGGTATGACGCACGCGTTTGCCCTGATCGAGATCGATATGATGCCGTTTCATCAGGTCCAGCACGGTAATCGCGCGACGGTCTTCGTGCAGCACGCGACCGATCAGATCATGCAGCACACCTTCGCGCAGCGAACCATCGGAGACGCGCATGAAATCAAGGTCTAACGCCCTGAAAATCGCTATCATCACCGCGACACCGCCGGCGAACACGGGTCGGCGCTGTTCGCTGAGTCCACTGATTTTGAGTTTATCCACGTTACCGGCCTTGATAATTTTCTTGACCAGCTTGTCCAGCCCTGCAAGGGTAATTCCGGTATCACTCCAGTCGTTTTGACGCAGAACATTATCAATCGCGCGCGCGGTACCGGATGTACCGACGAAATCCTCCGCCGCCAGTGACCGCAACGTGGCAATGTTCGGTTCCAGTTCGAGTTGGGCGCTAAAGATCGCGCGCCGCATGCGCTTCTCATTGTATTCCCCACCGCTAAAAAATCTTTCGCTGGTACTGACGCATCCCATGTAGAGGCTATCGAGGAATAGCGGGTCGCTTTTGTCGCCGACGATGATTTCGGTGCTGCCACCGCCAATATCCACGACCAGCCGACGCCCTCGATCTCCCTGCAGGGTTTGTGCCGCGCCGAGATAAACCAGGCGAGCTTCCTCGACGCCTGAAATAATCTCGATCGAAAAGCCGAGCGCCTTTTCGGCGCTGGCGATAAACTGCCTTGAATTGCTGGCTTTGCGCAGGGCGTTAGTACCGACGACCCGGACATTGTCGGCATCCAGACCGCGCAGGCGCTCGCCAAACCTGGCCAGACAATCCAGCGCGCGTTCGCTGGCCGCGGGAATGATTTCATTTTTCTCGTCAAGCCCGGCGGAGAGTCGCACCATCTCGCGTTCACGGTCGATCACGGTCAAAGCGTGCTCTTCCGCGCGTGCCACAACGAGATGAAAACTGTTCGAACCAAGGTCAATGGCGGCAAATTGTTCCACTTTATCGGGCTCCAAAACTAACCCCGGCGCGGCTGTCATGCACCTGTCTCAGCGCCTTGCGGCATACGCCTGTGCGAGTGATTTTCATGTTTCGACGACGATATTGCCGACATGCTTCTTTTCCAGGAACGCCTGCTGTGCCCGGGCAAGGTCCTGCAGCGGAAAAGTCTGTGCCAGAAGCGGGCGTAACTGGTTTTGCTCAATCATTCTGACCAGACGTTGCATCGTGCCGGGGGGAACAATAGTCGCCCCGGTGAGCTGTAAATCCTTGTACACCAACTGCCGCAGATCGAACTCGACCAGCGGCCCGGCGATCGACCCCGAGCTTGAGTACCGACCGCCCTGGCGCAGCGCATTTATCAGTGGCATGAAGGTCGAGCCGCCGACGACATCGAGAGCGACGTCGATGCCGCCGTTAGCAGCCTCACGAATCTCTGCTTCGAGATTTTCACTATTGCGATCAATGACGAAACTGGCGCCGAGTTCGAGTAGTAAATCCGTTTTCGATTTTGCGGCTATGGCGATCACGAGTGCGCCACGCAGGCGGCATAGCTGGATTGCCGCGGAACCGACCCCGCCGGAGGCGCCGGCGACCGCCACGACTTCGCCGGGTTGCAACCCGGTTCGTGCGGTCAGATTTTCAGCGGTGGTGTAGGCGCAGGGGTAGGTAGCGAGTTCGGCATCGGATTGTGTGCTGTTGATTACAATCGCGTTCTCGCTGCGGATAGTCGTGAATTCGGCATAACCGCCGTCGCACTCCGAACCGAAATACTGTGATCTCGAAGTATCGAGCCAGTCGCCCGTGGCCAGAAGCCACGGATCGAGAATGACGCGTTCGCCTATTCGCGACGCATCAACGCCGCCGCCAACCGCGGCGATCCGACCCGCTACATCCGCGCCCTGGATGCGTGGAAAGGTAATCGTGGAGCTACCCCAGCTGCCGGTTTCGGCATCGGCAGTGTCAAAACCGCCTTTGCCGCCGAGACTGGTTATGCCCTCGGTCACCGATTTGGAATACCACGCGGTACGCGTATTGATATCGGTATTGTTCAGGCCGCAGGCAGCTACTTTAACCAGTACCTCGCCGTCCCCTGGTTCGGGTGTCGGCCAGTCATGGTGGTATTCGAGCTTGTCCAGCCCGCCGTGCCCGGTTAGTACGACAGCGCGCATAGTTTCAGGAATGGTCATTTCATATTCAGCATGATGTCCAGAGCAATAGTATTTATCGACTTATCTGCTGTCACTAAAAATCTCAGGCTGTGACATGTTAACAGAGCGGTAAACCGGGATCACGGGTGCATGCAGGTTGCCAAATGCCGCGCGCTGGCGCCATGGTGTTGCGATTCGCGCTTGCGCGGGATTGATGACAAGTGGTTTACTTCTGCTTATGGTTGCGATTACTTCGATCAACGAGTTTCGGAGGTGGTTTAAAGGTGAAGCGGAATTCGCGCTGATCGATCCGCGGTTACAAGCGGATTTCGTCGCCGGGGGCAAAGGCAATCAGCAAATATGAGTAAACCAGAATCAACATTGGTCGGGGCGCTATCCGCCGCAGCCTACATCGATGCGGAAGTATATCGGCAGGAGCAGGATAAGATTTTTGCCCGCAGCTGGCAGTTCGCCTGCCATGTCGAGAAATTGCGCCGCAGCGGCGACTTCGTGGTTTGCGAGGTTGTCGGCGAAAGCCTGATCTTGATACGTGAGAACGACGAGACCATCAACGCTTTCTACAATGTCTGTAAGCACCGCGCTGCGCGCCTGCTCGAGGGCGAGGGCTGTAAGCCACGCTTTTCCTGTCCTTACCACGCCTGGACCTACAATACCCGCGGTGAGCTGGTCGCGGCGCCCAATGCCGACGCTGTGCCCGGTTTCGACGTCAGTCATTTTCCACTGGATTCCTGCCGCGTAGAAGTTGTGCACGGACTGGTGTTCGTTAACCTGGATAGCGACGCCGAACCGTTGCAGGCGCAGTTCCCCGGTTTAGTTGACGATTTAAAATCCTATGCGCCGGATCTACCAGCGCTGACCTTTGTGCATCGTACCGAAACCTGCTTGCAAGCGAACTGGAAAGTGGGGATCGAAAATTACGCGGAGTGCTATCACTGCGAGCTGATTCACAGGGAACTGGTCAGCCGGGTGCTCGATTTTGATTCCTACAATATCGAAGTCATTGGCAAGGCACAAAAACACCTGTCGCGTCCGCAGTCGGGGGCAGCCAGGGCTTATGACTTCGACGAATCGACCGGCAGCGAGTTTGTGGCCTGGTGGATGTGGCCTAATTTCTCGTTTCAGAGCTATCCGGGTGGACGCGTGCATTTCTGGAAATGGGCCCCCATCGATGCGAGTCATACCCATCTCACGGTCGACTGGTTCTTCCCCGGCAAGGACCTGGCTGACTGGGAACGCGAGCTGATCGAGCATCATGCCAGGACGACTTTCGCCGAGGATTTAGCGGTTATCAATTCGGTGCAGCAAGGTCTTGGCAGTCGGAGCTACCAGCCCGGGCCATTGATGATCGATCGTGAAAATTCACGTTATTCCGAACATGCCGTGGCCGCGATCCAGCAGCTTTGGCGCGATGCTATGGGGGATACCTGTGAGTAACGAACCGACGCCGACCGAACGTCTGTATGCGATTGTCGAACAGGGGCTCTGCATCGGCTGCGGCCTGTGCCAGTCGATAGCTGGCAGTGATCGCGTCAGGGTAACCAAAACCGTGAACGGTTACCTTCAGCCGGTTGTCGCGGGAGAACTCGACCATGCGACGGTCGACCGAATCTATGCAGCCTGTCCGGGCACCCGGGTCGAAGGTCTGCCCGAACGCCTGCTGGAAGCAGATACCAGGCAGGACAACGTCTGGGGCCCGTGGCGGCGCATTGTGCGCGCCTGGGCGGGTGAGCCGGAAGTGCGTTTCGAGGGATCCACCGGCGGCGTGCTGACCGCGCTTGGCGCCTACCTGCTCGAATCGAAACGCGTCGACTTCATCCTGCAGGTGAAAACCTCGGCTACCGAACCCAGTTTTGGCGACCCCGTGTTGAGTTTCACCGCGGCCGATGTATTCGAGGCCACCGGTTCGCGCTACGGACCCGCCGCGCCGCTGCTCGATATCAACGAGGTGCTGGAGCGCAAGCAGCCATTTGCCTTTATCGCCAAGCCCTGCGATATCTCCGCGTTGCGGAATTACGCGCAGCAGGACGCTCGTGTCGACGAACTGGTCAAGTATTGGTTAACCATGGTCTGCGGAGGTTACGGCACACCGCGGGGTACGGTTGAATTCTATAAACGGGTTGGTATCGACCCCGATGAAGTCACCGCTTTGCGTTATCGCGGCCGCGGCTGTCCGGGGCCGACCCGCGTCGAGACCGCCCGGGAGGTGCGGGAATTTCACTACATCGACTACTGGGGTGAAGACGAAACCACGTGGACCTTGCCGTTTCGCTGCAAGATCTGTCCGGATGGTATTGGTGAGGCGGCCGATATCGCGGCAGCCGATACCTGGATCGGCGGATCTCCCAACCGTGAGGACAGTGACGACGATCCCGGCGTTAACGCGCTGATTGCCCGCACCCGGGTCGGTGAAGAATTGATTGCCGCTGCAGCAGCGGATGGCGCGCTGACGCTTGACTACGATACGGTTCCAGATACGCTGAGCGTTTACCAACCGCACCAGGTAAACAAGAAGTACGCCGCCTGGGCGCGCCACCAGGGCCTCGCCGACGCCGGTCGCATTGTGCCGCAAACCGAACGCCTGCGTATCGAACAACTGGCCCTTGAACTGCCACAGGCAACGCTTCAGTTTCAGCGTGAAGGTACTCGTCGACGCGTTGAATCGGGAAAAGCTACCGAACCGACTCCCGAAATCTGGAAGCCGTGACCGCAGCAAATCAGGGAAATCGGGGACAGTACACCTGTTTAGAGTGCTCGGGATATCAGGCCGAAGGGCGGCCTGGGAGATAAATATTTCAGGCTATTAAAGTCGTAAACTGGTTATTAAATTCGTAAACGAAAAACATAGCATGCAATCTAAAAGGCAACGAATAAAAATACAACGTTTTCGGAGCCAGGTTAAAGGTGCTTCCCGGTAAGCGGCCGTTCCCGGGCAAAGGAATCAAAATGCCATATAAAACAAGGACGTGCAGTTTTCTTCAACAACAGCATCAAATGTAATAGACAGAATCTGTATAATTCCGGAAAAATACAGATTCTGTCTATATCACTGTTAGCCTTCATCGGAGTATACGGAGAAAACAATGTCAGATCAGGAACTTGTAGGTGGGTGCCAATGCGGCGACATCCGTTACACCATTTCAGGACAACCGATAGTGGCCGCAATATGTCACTGCACTATGTGCCGAAGAGCTCATGCCGCTCCTGCTGTGGCATGGGCCATGTTCGACGAATCTCAGGTTACTTTTTTGAAAGGACAGCCCAAAATATTCAAATCTTCTGAAGAGGGGCAGAGAGGCTTCTGTGCGACATGCGGCACCCAGGTCAGTTTTACCGCTGGCTATTTGCCAAACCTGATAGATATATCAATAGGAAGCCTGGACAACCCGGAGGCCGTAAAACCGACGTTTCACTACTGGTACTCAAAACACCTGTCATGGGCAGAGTTCGCGGATAATCTACCGCGCCATTCTGAATTTCCGCCTTTCAGTGCCGATGAAGGCTAACAAACGTATGCAGAAGGACAAAGTGCCCGCTATGCGCACACTTTGCCACTGATGCGAGGCGTTATAAGGCGGTCAGCGTGGAGAGGATAAATTGACTTACTACTTAATTAAAATTGTTATAACAACGGTTTTAATTGTAGCAATCTCCGAGATTGCCAAACGGAGCACTTTCATCGGAGCTATCCTGGCATCTGTTCCATTAGTCTCCGTACTTGCAATGATCTGGCTTTATATAGACACCAAAGATGTTACAAGAATCAGCAGTCTATCAATAAGTGTCTTTTGGCTTGTAATTCCTTCCCTTACTTTATTTCTAGTTCTACCCCTTCTCTTGAAGCAGGGCTTAAACTTTTACCTCAGCATTAGTGTTTCGATTGGACTTACAGTCGGATGTTATTGGATGATGGTTTCAGCTTTAAATCATTTTGGGGTCGAGCTATAAATGCCACTTAGTATCACGTTTGAAGTGCAACGTTATAAAGCAATATGAATAAATTGAACATCACCTTGATCGAAGACGAGCCTGCGATTGCCGATACGGTGGTGTATGCGCTGGAGTCGGAAGGTTATAAGGTACATTGGTCTAACTCCGGGTTGGCCGGTTTGGAATATCTCAAATCCATGCCGGTGGATCTGGTTATTCTCGACATTGGCTTGCCAGATATTAATGGTTTCGAATTTTTCAGGCGCTTGCGCGAGTTTTCCACTTTACCGGTCATATTTTTAACGGCAAGAAATGTTGAAGTTGATAAAGTCTCCGGTCTCGAAATGGGTGCCGATGATTATGTCGTTAAACCTTTTAGTCCAAGAGAACTAACCGCACGAGTCGGTGTTGTATTGCGCCGGTTGAAAGCGGCGACGACGGCTGATAGCGTCCACAATTTAAGCTCTAATACTGGACCATTTGAGATAGACGAAGTTGCCTGGATCATTCGATATCTGGGTATTGAAATTGAACTCACCCGACACGAATTTCAAATTCTCGTGATTCTTATTCGAAGTCCTTCACAGGTATATACGCGAGAAAAATTACTGGAAATGGTCTGGGACGCACCGCATCATCGACTCGATCGTACTGTTGATGCTCATATAAAAAACATTCGCGCAAAACTGCGAGCTGTCGATGCCGCATCAAATCCGATTAAAACTAAACGCGGTATTGGATACTACGCTAGCTGGAGCCGATGAAAATTCGCAACCGAATATTTATCGTTTTCGTACTGATTATCGGAACCGGGATGTTTGCGCTGACCCGTTGGTTGTCGGACGACTTAAAGTCGCGTTACAACGAGGCGGTCGAAGAACCCATGGTCGATATAGCGCATATTCTGGCCGAGAGCATTGGTAAGCAACTGCTGCGTGGTGAAATTAACGTCGATGACCTCAAACTCGCCTTTGATCAAAGTTATGCCAGACGATTCAGCGCGCAAATATTCGAGCTCGAGAAAAGCCAGGTTGATATGCAGGTGTATGTTACCGATGCCAAAGGAATCGTCATTTTCGACTCTCTTAGCATGGCAAACATAGGTCGCGACTATTCGGCGTGGAACGATGTCGCCCGTACCCTGGCAGGCGAATACGGTGCTCGCTCTTCCACCCCCACTGGAATTGAGATCGACAGGAACCTGGAACAGGCGATCGCTTTTGTTGCAGCACCGATATTGCAGGAAGAACAAATCGTAGGTGTGGTCAGCGTAGGGAAGCCGAAAACAAACATCAAACGCTTTCTCGATTTAGCGCGTCGCAATCAGTGGTTGGCGGCGATTATCGCCGCAGTTTCGACACTCCTATTGGGGTTCATGGTTTACCGATGGGTTAGTCGCCCATTGGACCGACTGGCAGACTTCGCTAATCG
>Ga0265306_10001268_pt1 | contig 12312 bp, 9 predicted proteins | sample Helome_3_FD_192493 | JGI IMG/M metagenome (GOLD analysis project Ga0265306, IMG submission 192493) | Marine sediment microbial communities from subtidal zone of North Sea - Hel_20160420 (Illumina Assembly) | ecosystem: Environmental > Aquatic > Marine > Subtidal zone > Sediment ...
CCAAAATCTTCTTTTCATCATCGGAGGCACTCATTTGATTCAGAATATTTAGCAAATGCATTTTCATATGGCCCTCCTGAATTCCTGTTGTGACTAATGATCTGACTGCGGCAAAATTCTGAGCCAATCCGGCCACTGCAACAATTTGCATTAATTCACGGGCTGATGGTTTTTGTAAAATCTCCAGAGCGAGATTTACTAAGGGATGTAATTTGGTAAGCCCTCCAACGGTTCCTAAAGCCAGAGGCACTTCTATCCAAAATCTAAAAATGCCATCCTCCAAAGAGGCATGCGTAAGGCTTCGATAAGATCCATCTTTTGCTGCATAAGCATGTATTCCGGCTTCTACCGCCCTGAAATCGTTGCCCGTGGCGAGAACAACAGCATCTATCCCATTCATTATTCCTTTATTATGGGTGACCGCTCTGTAAGGTTCAACGTTAGCAATTTTAACTGCCCTCACCATTTTTTCTGCGAATTCTATTGGGGAAACAGAATGTTCCACCTCTAGATCATTAATGGGGCAACTTACCTCGGCCCGAACAAGGCATTCCGGCACATAGTTAGAAAGAATACTCATAACGACTTCTATTTGCTGTTCATCTTTGTTAAACAACTTATAGTTTTGGGCTTCTCTTTTCAAGGTAGTAGCTAATTGCTCCAGACAGGAGTTGATGAAATTTGCACCCATAGCATCAAGGGTTTCAAACTTACAATGCAATTGATAATAGCTATCAAGTTTATGAGTCAGATCTCTTAGTTCTATTGATGTTATTCCACCCCCGCGTTTTTCCATATTTCGGGTGATGGATTTAGTATCACTAATTAATATTGGCTTTATTTCATCAATAAATACTTGTAATTTCTCTGTAGAACCTTTGAAGATAAAATGTACCTGCCCTATCTTCTGGGTACCTAGTACGATAGTCTTAAATCCGCCCTTATCGAGCCAGAATTTGGCAGCTTTACTGGCAGCCGCAACAACAGAACTTTCTTCAATAGCCATTGGAATGGCATATAATTCCTCATTAATAAGAAAATTCGGAGCAATTCCAAAAGGCAGGTAATAGTTACTGATCGTATTCTCTATAAATTCGTCATGGAGTTTTTGTAACCCTTTATCTTCATTCCAGTATTTTTTAAGTATTCCTATTGTGGTATCCGAATTATCAGTATAATTATCGGCAATCCAATTGATTTTTTCTTCTTTGGAAAGTTTGGAAAAACCCTGGATCGGTGTTTTCATTGGCTAGTGTTCTGTGAGGACAAAGATAGTGATTACACAATTATGCTAAGGGGTTTATTTATTCGAGGTCTTGGGGTATGAAGTTGCAATATTTTAAGTTTAAAGTTATTTTTTTCGCAAAAATATTAGTAAACTTGGTAGATTATAATCTATTTTAAGATTTTATGAAAAAATCTCTCGTTCTTATTTTTCTTGCCATTTGCTTTTTAAATTACGCATCTGCTCAACAAAAAAATCTTTCTCTGGAAGAGCTTTGGTCAGGATCCTATGCAACTGAGGGCATGGAAGCCATTTATCCCTTAAAAAATGGCAAACACTACACAGTTCTGAATACAGATAAAGCCAGAGGTATTGTAAGCATTGATAAATACGATTATAATACATTAGAGAAATTAGAAACTGTGGTCTCTTCACAGGATTTAACTTCAAAAGCGGCATTTAGCTCATATACCTTTAGTAAAGACGAATCAAAAATATTACTGACAACAGAAGAGACTCCTATATACAGACGTTCTAAATTGGGAATCTATTATATATATGATCTGGTCACCAAAGAAATAACGCAAATAACAGATACATGGATTCAGGAACCCACTTTTTCACCGGATGGAAAAAAGATAGTTTTTGTTAGCAATAATAACATGTATCTTTTTAATATAGCCGATGGAAAAATACTGAAAATGACCTCAGACGGGGAGAGGAATATGATTATTAATGGCATTGCAGATTGGGTATACGAAGAGGAATTTAAAATTGTCAGGGCTTTTGAATGGAATTCAGACGGGACAAAAATTGCTTTTTTAAGATTTGATGAAACTGCTGTTCCTGAATATGCGATGGATGTTTATGGAACAAACTTATATCCTTTTCAAAATATCTTTAAGTATCCCAAAGCCGGGGAAAATAATTCTGTAGTTACGTTGCATACCTTTGATATTGAATCAGAGAAAATTACAGAAATTTCACTCCCGGATGCATATTACATACCCAGGATAAATCAGATGAACAATCCTAATTATATAAGTGTTCAAACATTAAACAGACACCAAAATAAATTAAATTTATATACCGTAAACCTGCAAAATAGCTCAATATCCCTTTTACTTGAGGAAAAAGACGATGCTTATGTAGATATTTCAGATAACCTCACTTTTCTGGCCGATGATAGCTTTATATGGACCAGTGAAAAGAATGGGTATAATCACATCTACTTATATTCTGAAAGCGGGGACTTATTGCACCAGATTACCAATGGAGACTGGGAAGTTACCAATTACTATGGATATGATCCGAAGAAGGATAGAGTCTATTACCAGTCCACAGAGAATGGATCAATAAACAGAGATATCTATAGTATTGAAAGAAGCGGTAAGCATAAGAAGAGACTCTCTTCAAAAGAAGGAACCAATTCTGCCGAGTTTAGTGCAGATTTTACTTATTTCATAAATGAGTTTTCCAATTCCATTACACCTCCTGAATTCACATTACATAAGGCCGCATCGGGAAATAAATTAAAAGATATTTTAGACAATAATAGCCTTGTAAGCAAACTGGCGCAATATGAGTTGAGCCCTAAGAAATTTTCTACAATGTCTATCAATGGCAACGAATTGAACATGTGGATGGTGAAACCAAAAGATTTAGATCCTTCTAAAAAATACCCCTTATTAATGTTTCAGTACAGCGGGCCGGGCTCTCAACAAGTAGCCAATACATGGATGAGTTCAAATGACTATTGGCATCAGATTCTGGCTTCACAGGGCTATATTGTTGTTTGTGTGGATGGCAGAGGTACCGGTTTTAAGGGACGTGATTTTAAGAAGACAACTTATTTAAATTTAGTTAAATATGAAACTGAGGATCAAATTGCGGCAGCTAAAAAACTAAGTGAATACCCTTTTATAGACCCGGATAGAACTGGGATATGGGGCTGGAGTTTTGGCGGGCATATGTCTACAAACTGCATCCTGAAAGGCAACGATACTTTTGAATTAGCCATTGCCGTTGCACCGGTCACTAATTGGAGGTTTTATGACTCTATCTATACAGAACGATTCATGAGAACCCCGGCTGAGAATCCGGGAGGTTACGATGAGAATTCACCTTTTAATTATCCCCAACTATTAAAGGGAGATTATTTGTTGGTCCACGGCTCAGGTGATGACAATGTACATGTGCAAAACAGTATGCGCATGATTGAGGCCCTGGTACAGGCCAACAAACAATTCGACTGGGCAATATATCCCGACAAAGACCATAGTATTAAGGGGGGTAATACCAGATTACATCTATATACCAAAATGACCATTTTTATAAAGAACAATCTATAACAAACCAAAACAAGCCATGACTACGACACCAAAACCAGCACATCAGAAAGAACTCTTCGGACACCCAACAGGGCTCTATATTCTGTTTATGACTGAAATGTGGGAGCGCTTCTCCTACTACGGTATGAGAGGTATTCTGGTCTTGTATCTGACTGCGCAGACCAGGGGAGATAACCCCGGATTAGGCTGGTTAGACGGAGAGGCTTTGTCCTTGTACGGCTGGTATACAATGCTGGTCTATGTGGCTTCTATCCCCGGGGGCATTATAGCAGATAAGATAATAGGACAAAAAAGAGCTGTTATGATAGGGGGCTTTTTACTAGTGGCCGGTCATGGTATTTTATCTGTAGAGCTTATGTGGGCCTTTTATACCGGCCTGGGACTGATTATAGCGGGGGTAGGGATGCTTAAACCCAATATATCTACCCTGGTTGGGGGCTTGTACCGACAAGGAGACGAACGCCGGGATAAAGGATTTTCAATTTTTTACATTGGGATAAATACCGGAGCAGCCTTGGCTGCCTTACTTGTGGCCTGGGTAGCCGATGAGTGGGGTTGGCATGCCGGGTTTGGTTTAGCGGCTATAGGGATGGTTTTGGGACAGGTCATTTACCTTTCAGGACAAAAGTATCTGGTAACTGTGGGAAATAAGCCTAAAGCAATAAAAGTCGATAGCGACAACGTGTCCATAAAAGATATTTTTACCAGGCAATTCAGTACCAGGACCCCTTTGTTGGTCACTTTTCTCCTTGCCCTTTCTTCCAGTATTGTAGCTTGGTACTACATAGAGAATCAGAGGCTCGCCTATATTATTTTCTTTTTGTTCCTCTCTATGGTTGTTGGCATGATGGTAACCATTTATGGGGACTTGCGTTCAAAAATAGAGAAGGATCGTTATCTGGTCTTGTTACTTTCTTTTATCATAGTAATCGTCTTTTGGGGGGCATTTGAACAGGCTGGTGGCCTGATGAATTTGTATGCAGAGAACAGGACGGACCGGTTCTTATTTGGCTATCAAATTCCTGCTGCCGCTTTTCAGTTTTTCAATCCTTTCTATATAATGATATTTGCTGTTCCCGTTGCCAATTTCTGGATGTGGTGGAGGCATAGAGGGAAAGAAGCTTCCTCACTTTTTAAAATGGCAAATGGAGTTATCATCATGGGCTTAGGATTTGTTTTTATGGTCTTTGCTTCTATGCAGTATGAAACCTTGGGTAAATCAGCCCTGTATTGGTTAGCACTGGCCTATCTTTTCCACACCATAGGGGAATTATGCGCCTCTCCGGTAGCGCTATCTTTTATAACCAAGCTCGCTCCCGTACGTTATGGTGCCCTTATGATGGGGGTTTATTTTGCTGCTACCGGGTTGGGGAATAAGGTAGCCGGATTAATAGGAGAATCGGCCTCAGATGCTGGGGAGCTGAATATCTTTGCAGGGATTACTATCTTTTGTGTCATCTTCGGATTGTTGGTGATCGCTGTCCTGAAACCCTTAAAAAGACTAACACACGGTGCAGAGGATGATGAGGGAGACCCCGCCCATTAAGACCCTGGGTTAGAGCCAGGGATTTAGCCTTATATTAACAACCAAACTATAGCAAATGAATACTGATATCGAAAATCTGTTTAAGGATAAAGTCTTAGGACATCCTGCAGGCCTATTTGTCTTGTTTTTTACTGAAATGTGGGAACGCTTTTCATTTTATGGAATGCGTATTCTTTTGATCCTCTTCCTTACTGCCCCATTTGTCAGCGATAATCCGGGATGGGATTGGCCAAGAGAACATGCCCTGGCACTTATAGGTACCTATGCTTCGTTACTTTATTTAACTCCTATAGTTGGAGGCTATATTGCAGATAAATTTACGGGATATCGTATAGCTGTTGTAATAGGTTGCGCTATTATGACTTTGGGTCATGCTTTTATGGCAGTAGAAACTACCACTACTTTCTATCTGGGTCTTGCCTTTTTGGTTATAGGAACCGGGTTTTTTAAACCTAATATTACTTCGATTATTTCGGAAATGTATAAGGGTAAAGAATCCAAAAAAGATGGAGCATACACTATATTTTATATGGGTGTAAATGCTGGGGCATTTTTCGGAATGATGCTATGCGGGTATTTGGCTGAGAATTTTGGATGGTCCTGGGGATTTGGACTGGCAGGTATTTTTATGTTTTTCGGAATGATGCAGTTTTTGTTAGCTAAAAAACTATTTGGCAGTGTAGGTGGTAAGCCAAGCAAAGTTCAGAAGGCAGAATTGCCTCAAAACATTAATGAAGAGTCTCCGGAGATTATTGAAGAAGAAAAAGCGGCGGAAAAATTAAATCCGTTTACCACATTGGATTATGTCCTTATAGTCCTGTCAGCTATAGGAGGATTGCTCTATCTCTTTAATGATCCAATTGAGAAGATAAGTGGGGATAATTTATTGCCATTCGATATTTGGGGATTATCAGGTTCGAATTTTGTAGTACTCTTTGCACTAGTTTTGTTCCTTATTCTTCTTGTCTCAAGGATTTCAAGATATATTCCTTTGGTTAGAGACAGGATTATTGCTGTTGTTTTCTTTGGGATATTTACTGTTATTTTCTTTGCAGCCTTTGAACAGGCGTTAGGGTCTATGACCCTCTTTGCAAGAGATTACACCAATAGAAATTTAGTAGGCTCTTCGGCAATGATTTTCAAAGTGGTGGATGCCTTACTTACAACTGTACCTCTCATAATTATTACCTGGGTTTTATATTTGTTGTTTAAAAAGACTTATTCAAGAATATGGTTGTCTAATATTGTACTTGCATTGGCATTTGTCGGAATTTGGGGATTAGTTCTTTATCGGTTGTTTGATAAATTTTCTCAAGAGGGAAATCAGATAGATGCATCCTGGTTTGGAATTCTAAACTCCTTTTTTATAATAACCCTGGCTCCTATGTTTTCACGATGGTGGGAAAGCAAATACAATCCGAGTGCTGCTATGAAATACGGTCTGGGATTAATTCTTTTAGGTCTTGGATTTGCCATTTTATCTTATGGCTCAGCAGGAATTACACCCGGATCAAAAACGGCTTCTGTAAGTATGGTTTTTCTTATTTTGGCCTATTTGCTTCATACGATGGGAGAATTATGTCTTTCACCTGTAGGTTTATCTTATTTGAGTAAGCTGGTGCCTGCCAGGATGATCGGGTTTATGTTTGGTATTTGGTATCTTGCAATAGCCATAGGACAAAAAGCGGCTGGAACTATGGGGGGAATGATAGATAAAATTTCTGAGCAGTATTCTTTAAGTACGTTCTTTTTAATGTTTACCCTGGTGCCTATTACTTTTGGTTTTATTGCTATATTACTAAATCCGGTTTTAAAAAGACTCATGCACGGAGTGCGCTGATTTATTCTATTTCTAAGATAAACGCTCCTTTTTCACCGGTATAATAAAATGGCAGTTTTCTGTCTGAACACGATTTTTTCCACCTTGGGATATCACTTTTATAATTGCTTCCATCTGCTACGATGCTTTTTGGTTTAATAGAGTCCAGGAAGCGGTTAAGATTTATTTTAGGCGAATTTCCAAGGATTACATAATCGGTTTTCTGAAATTTTTGTAAGATAATTTCAGGCTTATTCAAGACTAAAAGACTTTGATCCTTAATGTTATATCTGTTTTTTAAGGTTTTATAGTTAACTTTTTTGATGTTTTCTTTTAACACAATATTTTTAACCAGGTTTATCACATCAACAGAATCTAAGCAATTTACATCTAAGTAATTACCTTTCTTATATAGAAGTGCCGAGGTGCCGGTTTTATGCAGAATAATAATTTTTTGTTCCCTCCCTTTTTTTGCTGTGGAAGAAATAAGCCATAATTGCAAGGCCATAATGCATAAAGCTGCTGTCAGTATGTTTTTAAATTTCTTCTCGATGAGACTATATATCAAAGTAAAAATGAGTAGATAGCTCAATACAAGCTGTAAAAAATCAAAGGGAATATCCGTGAAAATAAAGGATTCCTGTTGGGCTACCCATTCAACAACTTTATTCATCAGGGATATAAGCTTATTGTATAGTACGGATAAACTATTTGGAAGGAGATCTACAAGCATAAGGGCTATGATCAGAAAACCTATTCCTAGAATTAAACCTAAGAATGGTACAATTAACAGATTTGAGATAAAAAATAATCCGGGGAACTGGTGAAAATAGAAAAGGCTAAGGGGTAGGACCCCAATTTGAGCGGCTAAGGAAATTGAAACCAATTGCCAACATTTTTTAAAAATCATATTTTCTGGATTCCAGAGGTCTTGTAACATGGGAAACAACCAAAAAATTGAAAATACTGCTGCATAGCTCAATTGAAACCCCACTTGAAAAAGTAACATAGGGTCATAGATCAACAGAATAAAAAACATGGATAATGCCAGGATATTAAATGTACTGGTTGGCCGGTTCAGGTACATGGCATAGGCAACAAAAGAAAACATACTAACGGCTCTTATCACAGAAGGTGATAAACCAGCCAGCAGGGCATATCCCCAGAGAAGAATCACCGTAAGTATCAGGACGATAATCTTTCCCCCGGGTAATCGTCCCAGAGGTTTTAGCAGAAATTGACATAGTAATAATACTATTCCAATATGCAATCCCGAAACGGCCAGGATATGCACAGCTCCAGCATTCTTATAATTCTTGTAAGTTTCCTTGCTAATTTCATTGCGTTGTCCCAGAAGTAGGGCCTGGATAATTCCAAGCTCCTCTCTTCCATAATTAGACTTGCCTAAATCTGATATAATTTTGCGTCTTATGGCCGCTGTGAGACCCAATAGAGTTAAAGAAGCATTCTTTTTAATTAAATAATCCCGACTGTTTAATTTAAGTTGATGGAGAACCCCCAATTTTTTAAGATAATCGGCATAATTAAATCCATATGGATTAAGGGACAGACTAATTTCTTCAACTGGATTGAAGGTATAAATTTCTTCATCTACTCTGAATTTGTCCTTAAGCGTGTCTTTTTTACTAATAATGAGAATCTTTCCATTTACTGGTACACCATCGATCTCAATTACATCAGCTATATAACGTTCATTATAGCTATTGGGTTTTAGGATCTCATTGATTTTAAGATGTAAATATTGTTGATTTGGAAGCTTAAAGTTCGTGTAATGTTTTGAATTGTTATCGGGTAAAGTAAGTGCCACGGACACCATGCCCAGACCAATTGTGCACAATGGGAAAAGGAAACCGAATGGCAGATTATCCAGTATGGTTTTCCGCATCCACGATATACCCAGTAAAACTATGAACCCACCGGTAAGTCCTGTCGATAACAAAAGGGAAATATTGTTATAATACCCTATCAGTATCCCGAAAATCAAAAATAGAGTTAGCTTTACCGGGATAAAATCCAATAGCTTCATGGAGTTTATCAGGTTAATTCTACAAGTTATTAAAGTAGTATAGGGTACTGAATGTTAAGTTCAGTTAACAAGATTAAATTGAAATGAAAAATTCGGATAAAGCAATCCGATAGAACTACTGGTTTGCAATCATAGAACTCTGGTCGCTTTAACGAAAGCATAGTTCCAGAATCCTTCTTGTAAAGAAGAAACAATGACCCCCCTTGAGGAAGTAGCGTGAATAAATTTGATATCACGTCCGTCTACGTCAACAACCAGTCCGACATGATTGATTTTTTTTCCTCTTTTACTGGTTTTGAAGAACAAAAGGTCACCTTTGGTGACTTTTTTTAATTTAATTTTCTTACCCTCGTCGGCCATTTGAGATGATACCCTGGGCAAAGGAATATCGTTTTCTCCAAAAGAAACATAAAGAAGGCCGGAACAATCCATACCCTTTTTTGTGGTTCCGCCATACTTATATCGAACACCGGAGTAAGCCATAGCGGTATTGATAATCAGATCAGCTTTTTCGAGGACAACGACAGTTACTTTAGAATCAGGAATTTTTTCAGCTTTGGCTAAACTGTCTTTTTCTGATGCCGCAACAGTAATGGTCCGTTCCTTACCATAAGTGGTTTTCTTTTTTACGATACCACATCCGGTTAGGAGTATACTGATAAAAAAAACAAAAATCTTTCTATTCATCCAGGGATATAAATGATCTACTAGGAACTAAAATTAAGCATTTTCTATAATAAGTGCAGCAGCTTTGTCACTTGCACCTTTCCCGCCAAGCTTTTTTTCTAGCTCTTTATAGGCATTTAATTGTGCTTCGCGTGTGGGACCATCCAGGATTTTGGTTAACTCTTGCTTCAGGTTTTTTGTTGTCAAATCTGCCTGAATCAGTTCTTTTACTACTTCCTGGCCCATAATCAAATTAACCAGTGAAATATAATCCAAGGTAATTATTCGTTTGGCAATCTGATAGGAAATCCAGTTGCCTTTATAGCAGACAACCTGCGGGACTTGTAATAATGCCGTTTCAAGGGTAGCGGTACCACTGGTTACCAGAGCAGCATGTGAATGGCTCAACAACTCGTAGGAACTGTTAAAAACAATACTTACAGTATAATTTTTCAAGAATTCTGAATAGAAATCAATATCCAGGCTCGGAGCCCCTGCAATTACAAATTGATAATCTGAAAACGAAGATGTAATTTTTAACATCAGGCCAAGCATTTGTTGAACCTCCTGCTTTCGGCTACCGGGAAGGAGGGCAATGATTGGTTTATTGGGATCCAGATTATGTTCATTTCTAAATTCTTGATCATTACCAATATCTATTTGCCCTATGGCATCAATTAATGGATGCCCTACAAAACTTACCGGGTAGTTGTGTTTCTTTTCATAAAACTCTTTTTCAAATGGCAGAATGACATACATTGCATCAATATCTCTTTTGATATTTTTAATACGCCCTTCCCTTGAAGCCCATATTTGAGGTGAAATATAGTAATTAGTACGGTATTTGTGTTCCTTGGCCCAGCTGGCAATCCTCAAATTAAAACCTGAATAATCAATAAAAATAATGACATCCGGATTATAAGATTTAATATCTTCCTTGCAGAATTTAATACTTTTAAATATGGTGTTTAAGTTGGCAATTACTTCCATAAACCCCATAAAAGCCATCTCCTTATAATGCTTTACAAGAGTACCGCCGGCTTTTCGCATTTGATCGCCGCCCCAACAACGGATTTCGGCATTGGTGTCTTTAGCAAGAATTGCTTTAATAAGATTTGATCCATGCAAATCCCCGGAAGCTTCCCCGGCGATAATATAATACTTCATTCTAGAAAATCTTATAATAGAGAATAACCAAAGCAGTAAGTAAAGTGGCAATTAATACTCCCTTTGCCCTTTGATCCCTTCTTAATTTTAGAAAGCCAAAAAAGGCGAAGAGATTTAAAATTGCGCCTAAGGCTAACAAACTGCCAATATGCCCTTGTTTAACTGCTGCATTGAATGTTTCCATAATCCCAAAATCGGAAAACAAAAGTATGTACAAAAGTGTTCCTGTGATATTGGCGATAATTCCTACCGCGAAACCAATTAATATTTCCTTTTTATTATTCATTTAAAGACCAGCTGTTTATATCCTGTATGACGTGATGTGCTGTTAAATCAAACTGTGTGGGAACTACCGAGATATAGCCGTTACTTAAGGCCCACTCATCGGTGTCTTCTCCTTTATCTAATAATTCAAATTCACCAGTAAGCCAATAGTAATCTTTACCCATTGGATTGGTTCGTTTATCAAATTTTTCCTTCCAGTTAGCCCTTGCCTGTCGGCATACTTTTATTCCTTTTAAGCCTTCACCATTATTGGTTTTAGGGATATTTACATTGAGAACTACCCCTTTAGGGATTCCATTGCATAAAGCTTCTTCTGCAATTTTTTTTACTGCTATTTCAGCAGTTTTAAAATTTGCTTCCCAAGAATAATCACATAAGGAAAACCCAATAGCAGGGATACCTTCAATTCCTGCTTCGATTGCAGCACTCATGGTTCCTGAGTAGATAACATTTATAGAAGAATTAGAACCGTGATTTATGCCACTAACGCAGAGGTCAGGTTTTCTCCCAAGTATCTCCTGAAGTGCTAATTTTACGCAATCGGCAGGAGTTCCGCTACAGCTGTACTCTTCATGGCCTCCATTTTCAAGATCTATGGTAATTTTCTTGGAGTAAAGCGTACTATCCAGTGTAATGGCATGTCCCATTCCCGATTGTGGACTATCTGGCGCAACAACTACAACTTCTCCAATTGCCTTCATATATCGAACCAGTGCTCTTAAGCCCGGGGCCGTTATTCCATCGTCATTGGTAACCAGAATAAGGGGTTTTTGCATACTGTATACTTTCTACGGCAAAAATACGTTTTTAATATGTTATTATGGCGCGTGAATGGAGGGCCTGTTCAAAAACAATAGTTATGGTATGTTCTTGAAAATAGTTTCTCTATACTGAAAAATCGGTACAACTGGTTGATTATTAAAGCTTGTTGGAAACAAATTCTAATGGTGTTTAACAAAAAATTAATGCTGCTGGCTTACAAAGTGGCATGGTTTTTTCATTATCTTAGGGAATTCAATGGCAATGCCATGGATTTTTAAATTATTTAAGTTTGTTATTAAGTGGTTTAACAATAACCATACAAAAAAAAAATACATGAAAAGAAACCTCATGCTTGGATTTTTGGTGATACTTATTGCGGTTGCATCATGCAGTTTTACCAATAAGTCATTTGAAAATGATGATAAGGATAAATTACTCTTAGAT
>Ga0265306_10001271_pt1 | contig 12310 bp, 11 predicted proteins | sample Helome_3_FD_192493 | JGI IMG/M metagenome (GOLD analysis project Ga0265306, IMG submission 192493) | Marine sediment microbial communities from subtidal zone of North Sea - Hel_20160420 (Illumina Assembly) | ecosystem: Environmental > Aquatic > Marine > Subtidal zone > Sediment ...
TGAGTTTGATACATTAATGTCCCAAGGGTTTTTAAATCTCCCTTATTTAAAGCTTCTACTGCATCCAAAACCCTATTGTTCTCTTGCACTACATAAGTGCATCTATCCAAACCCTTATCATCCATTTACTTAATTGAGAACTTTGCTTTTAATCTTAAAATTTTCTGTCGGGGTCAAATGGTGCAATATCCATTGCAGTTTTTTTATTGTCAATAATTTCTGAAACCAATTTCCCGGTAGCCGGTCCAAGACTCCAGCCCATCATAGCATGCCCAGTAGCAAAAGTGAGGTTGCTATAAGCTTTGCTCCTGCCAATATATGGCAAACCGTCCGGACTTACCGGCCGAAGCCCACTTTTGGCGTTTGCCATGTCTTCCTTGCTTATTTCTAATTCCGGGTAATAGCTTTTCGCAGCCTTGGCAATGGCCTCAATGCGCTCTTTTCTGATGGTATCATTAATTCCAGAGAATTCCATAGTTCCGGAAAAACGGGTAAATCCCAGCATAGGTGTTACCGCTGCTTTGGCTTCCAAAAGTACGGCCGGAATGCTAATCCCGGTAGATTTTTTAACATTAATTGAATACCCCTTCCCCGCCTGCAATGGAATTTTAACAGCCAATTGTTTGGATATCTTGCCACTCCAGGAACCGGCCGCCAAAACAACTTCGTCGGCATTATAGGATGTTTTGGAGGTCCTTATTTCTGTGATTTTGCTGCCGGAAGTTGAAATCTCCTGCACTTCTTCATTGGTTTTTAGAATCACCCCGGCATCCTTGAGATGTTTTACCATTTTAGGCATAAATTCAGTTGGGGTTGTATGCCGGTCACATTCATAATGAATGGCCCCTTTTACATCTAATTTTACATTGGGTTCCAGTTTCTTCAATTCTGCCAGGTCCAGGGCTTTTACTTCCAGTCCAAGAAAACGAACTTTCTGTGCCACTTCCAATTCTTCTTCCCCGGCTTTATCTGTTTTGTAAAGCATTAACAGACCTTTTCGTTCCAGTTGAAATTCACCTAAATCACCAGAAGCATGGAGTTCTTCGAATAGGCCACGGCTTAAAATATTAATATCCTTGATCACCGGAATGGCCATTGCCACTTTGGCTTGAGTGGAAGACTTGTGAAAATACCAGGACCATCTGAAAAAATCGGGGTCCCAACGTGGTTTCATATAAAACGGACTTGCCGAATTAAACATCCATTTAATACCTTTAGTAATCATCCCCGGAGAAGCCAATGGAATAATATGGCTGGGTATAATATAACCAGCGTTCACAAAAGAAGCCCCGGCAGTTATGTCTGATTTATCTATAACGGTCACCTGATGACCTGCCTTATTTAGATAATATGCAGAACTCAAACCGACAATCCCACCGCCAATAATAACTATTTGCTTACTCATATTAAATTACCTGAAACCCCTCTGAAAAAGGGTCGTCATCGTCAATGTTTATTTTATTGTACCCATAGACCCTTGCCCATCCTTTAATGCTGGGGATAATGGCCGTTTTGTTCCCTAAAGTAGTAACTCCTTCAATACATCCTATAAACTGAGACCCGATAAAACTCTCGTGGATAAAATCTTCACCCAGTTTCAAGAGGCCTTTTGCATGCCATTGAGCCATGCGGGCTGAGGTGCCTGTGCCACATGGCGAACGATCAATAGCATTATCCCCATAAAAAACGGCATTCCGTGCCGAGGCATTTGACGCTATGGTCTTACCGGTCCACAGAATATGACTCACATCTCTGATAGTCTTATTTTCCGGATGTATAAATTCATCGGGGTATTTTGTATTGATAGCCTCACGTATTTCCCGGCTAAAATGGATGAGCTCAGCGGCATTATAATCTTGTATCCCACCAAAGTTTTCCTGAGTATCTATGATGGCGTAAAAATTTCCTCCGTAAGAAACATCAAAAACTAAAGTGCCTAAATGAGTGCTTTCAATACTTAAATCACCGGCTGCAAGAAACGATTTTACGTTGTTGAATTTTACCCAATCTACTTTTTTATCCGTTTGCTGATATTCAACTTCCACCAAACCTGCAGGCGTTTCCAAACGTATTTTTCCCGGGATTTTTGGGTGTATTAATCCTTCTTCAATACCAATAGTGATAGAACCTATTGTACCATGTCCGCACATAGGTAAACAGCCACTGGTTTCAATAAATAAAATCCCCAGGTCGTTTGCAGGATCTGCCGGGGGGTAAAAAATACTACCGCTCATCATGTCATGGCCACGAGGCTCATACATAAGACCTTTGCGAATCCAGTCATAGGACTCCAAAAAATGCTGCCTCTTTTCACTCATGTTGCGGCCATTCAAATCGGGGCCACCCTGAACAACAACCCGTACCGGATTGCCGCAAGTATGAGCATCAATACACTTAAAGGTAGTTATAGCCATTGGCCTGTGGTCTGTTAAATCGCAGCATTCGTGTAAACTCCATTTACCAATCGTAAAATTTGAAGGGGATTCTCATCTTTAAGGGCATCAGGCAGAAAATCCTGGGGCCAGCTCTGAAAGGCCACTGGCCTTACCCAACGTTTTATAGCATAAGGGCCCACTGCTGAAAACCTGCTATCTGTAGAAGCGGGAAAAGGTCCGCCATGCACCATTGAAGGGCAAACTTCCACCCCGGTAGGAACGCCGTTAAAAATAATCCGGCCCACCCGACTTCCAAGGGCAGCGACTATATTTGCATGTTCACCTACTTCTTGCTCGCTTCCTAAAATGGTGCCGGTAAGCTGACCTTCCAAATGATCGAGTATTGTAATAAGCTCAAGGGCATCCTCACATTCAACAACAATAGAAAAGGGGCCAAATACTTCCTGGTGTAGTTTTGGGTTCTCCAGAAAATTTTTCCCTTCAGTAGTAAGCACAAGTTGTTGGGCAAAATAGGGTTGTGGTTCTGTTTCAAAACTTGTTATTGGACTGGTACCGGCTTGGGCAGCAGCTGTTTGCTTACCTTTTTCGTAATTTCCGTAAATATTGGGATGCAACATACAGCTGGGTTCCAGCTTCGCAATTTCTTTTCCCAGGGAACTGATAAAAGTGTCTAAAGCTTCGCTTTTCAGGCCTAAAATAAGTCCGGGATTAGTACAAAATTGCCCTGCGCCCAGCATAATGGATCCCGCGTATTGTTCTGACCAATAATTTCCCTTTTCTTCGAGGGCAGAAGGCAATACCACCACGGGGTTAATGCTTCCCATTTCTGCGAAAACTGGAATTGGTTCTGTACGTTCATTGGCTAATTTGTACAAGGCAGTTCCACCCCCGATACTTCCGGTAAATCCAACCGCTTTCATCACCGGATGTTTAACAAGTTGCTGACCCACTTCTATTCCGCTGCTATTCAAATTAGAAAAGACCCCATTGGGCATATCTGCTTTTTTTACTGCTTTTAGAATTGCTGAGGCTACCAGTTCCCCGGTTCCTGCATGCATAGGATGGCTCTTTACAATAACCGGACAGCCGGCTGCAAGTGCACTGGCAGTATCACCACCTGCGGTGGAATAGGCTAGCGGAAAATTACTGGAGCCGAATACCGCAACAGGCCCCATAGGGAAAAGCATCTTTCTTATATCCGGTTTTGGAACAGGAGCTCTGTCTGGCAAGGCAGTATCAATACTGGCCTCTACCCAGGAACCATCTTCCAAAGTGCCGGCAAACGTTCTTAACTGACCGACGGTGCGTCCCCGTTCCCCTTTCGCCCTGCCTTCGGGCAAACCGCTTTCCATGCAATAGGTTTCGATAAGCAAATCACCCAGGGCTTCTATCTCATCAGCAATAACTCTTAAAAAGCCAGCTTTGCGTTCAGCTGTGAAATTTCTATAACTTTCAAAAGCTTCTGAGGCCAATTTTGTTGCTTCATTAAGTTCCTCTTCTGTAGCTTCATAAAAAGTCCATTCGTTCTCCAGATTTAATTTGGGATTAAAAGTTTTATAGGTCTTGCTACCATTGGCAGAGAGTTTATTTCCAATATAATTTTTTCCTGTGATCATAGTTTTGTTTGTTATGCAGAATGATAAGATGTTTTGCTCAAGGCCTTATAATCAGGTAATGTTGGTCTGGATTTCATTCCTTCTTCGATAATCTTTAAAACCCTTTTTCGTTCGTCTCCATGCAGTGTCAGTCTGGGAGCCCTCACATTTTCTGTACCTATTCCTGTGGCAACTTCAGCCAATTTAATATTCTGAACCAGCTGTGGGCTAATATCCAGTTCCAATAGCGGTAAAAACCAGCGGTAAATTTGCAGAGCCTCGGCAGTTCTGCCAGTTTTAGCCAGTTCGTAAATGGCAACGGTTTCCTGTGGAAAAGCACAGACCAGACCGGCCACCCAGCCATCGGCCCCCATTAATATACTTTCAAGTCCAAGGGTATCTACGCCAGTAAGTACTTTTAACCGACCTCCAAATCTGTTTCTTATCCGGGTGATATTAGAAATATCACGGGTAGATTCTTTTACGGCTTGTATGTTATCGCATTGCAACATTTCCTCAAACATATCTAAAGTAACTTCAATTCCATAGTCTACCGGATTATTGTAGATCATGATAGGCAGGTCTGTACTTTGAGCAATAGCCTTAAAATAGGTAACCGTTTCAAAATCATTTGCTTTATAGCGCATTGGGGGTAGCATCATAAGTCCGCTAGCACCGTACTTCGCAGCATTATTTACAGCCTTAATAGCCCCTTTGGTGGATTGTTCTGCAATGTTTATGATAACAGGAATTTTCCCATCTACAATGCCAACAGTGGTCTCGATCAGGATTCTTTTTTCATCATCAGAAAGCGTACTGGCTTCACCCAGAGTGCCTCCCAGAATAATTCCGCTAACTCCTGCCTGGAGCTGTGCATTAATATTTACCTCAAACATCTTTAAATCCAAAGTATCGGACTCTGTGAATTTCGTTGTTACAGCGGGCATAACGCCCTTCCATTGTACTTGCATAATTATCAGGCTTTAGTTGTAAAATATAAAATTACTTATTTTACCACATCGAATTTATAAATAGTTGTGGATTTGTATTTATCTCCCGGTTCTAATAAGGTACTCGGGAAGTTTGACTGGTTTGGAGAATCTGGATAATGTTGTGTTTCCAGGCAAAAAGCGTTTCTTTTCATATAAGGATTTCCACTTTTACCAATACTGCTCCCATTTAAAAAATTACCACCGTAAAGTTGAACACCCGGTTCGGAGGTATATACTTCCATTATTCTGCCACTTTTTGGTTCTGTAACCCTGGCCGCCAGGACAAGTCCTTCACTATTTTTAGGAGATTCATTCAGTACAAAATTATGATCATAACCTCCTGCTATAACCATTTGAGCATTATTACTATCCAGGTCTGTAAGAATTGTTTTCGGGGTGGTAAAATCAAAGGGTGTGCCTTCAACACTCTCAAGGGTGCCGATAGGGATAAGTCCGGCATCTACCGGGGTATACGCAGAGGCGTTGATCATCATTACATGATCATTAACATCCCCCTTGCCTTCACCTTTAAGGTTAAAATAGGAATGGTTGGTTAAATTAATAATAGTGGTTTTATCTGTGGTGGCCTCGTAGCTGATTTTTAATTCATTGTCATCAGAAAGAATATAGGTAACCTTTACTTCCAGGTTACCCGGATAGCCTTCCTCCATATGAGGTGAAACTCGCGTAAATTCAATTTGGTTTGATGCGGTTTGTCTTGCTTTCCAGATCACTGCATCAAAACCATTGGTTCCTCCGTGCAAATGGTTATCACCATTGTTTTTTGCCAGTTTATACTTTGTTTTTTTAATAGAAAATTTACCTTTAGCAATTCGGTTTCCATACCTGCCAATTACAGCTCCAAAGTTATTTTTAGGGCCATTCATATAATCGTCCAGTGTGGAAAGCCCCAGAACAACATCGCCCATTTTTCCATTTTTATCCGGGACATGTAAAGCTATTAATCGCTGCCCGTAATTTGTGAAGTCTGCTCTTAATCCGTTTTTATTAGTCAGAGTATATAGGTTAATACTATCACCATCAATAACTGCCTTAAAATCATCCGGATTTATTGTATTGACATAGGAAATCTTCTGTTCTTGCATTCCGGGTTTTTTATTGCTATTATTATCCTTACAGCATAAAAATACCAGGGAAATAAGAATAAAAGAAATTAAGGAACTGATCTTCATAATGAACTACTTTTTGGACCATTAAAAGTAGGGAAAAGTAAGCAGGAAAAAGAGACAGAAGAAATATTATTGCTGCATAATGGTAATTATTTCAGGAGAACAATATGTATTTGGCAAAAGGCACATTGTATTAAATAAAATATTTATATTTTAGGCTAATGAGACCAGTTTTCTCCGGAATTTTTGTGTTGTTATTTTTTGTCCAATTTTCTGTACAAGGGCAAGTTGAGGAAGACAAGGCCCTGCATTTTGCTGCCGGCGCAGTTTCGGGGGCAGCCGGGGGATTAATAGCTTCAAAAATAAGTAAAAGAAATCGTTTTTGGACAGTTACCGGCTCTGTTGCGGCCAGCCTAATAGCGGGCCTAACCAAGGAGGCTATTGACAAGGGTAATGGAGGTAAATGGGATAATGGCGATTTGGCAGCAACAGTCTTAGGAGGGGTAACCGTTGGAGTTAGTATAGAATTGTTTTCCAAAAAAAGTGGGAAGTATTATGTTCGAAGGGACAAATCCTCGAAGAAGAAGAAAAAGAAGATAAATAGCGCAGATCCAGTTGACGATGAAAATTAATGGCATAATAATATAAGTGAGTTTAACCGAATTAAAAACTACAAATCTATCTTGGATACCAACAAAAAACTAAAGCAAAAATATGAGGCACTGGGTGAAAATCCGGAGACTTACCTGAAAGGCTTGCTTCACGCCAAACCCATTACTTATTGGGATTATGTAGAAACTGACACCTTATTGTCATTACAAAAACCACGTACTCATTTTAAGGATGAAACCATCTTTATCATGTATCATCAGGTTACCGAATTAATACTGAAGATGATGAGACATGAATTGGAACAGATTTCGGAAGAGGAGTTTATTACTGAAACTTTTTTAATCACCAAAATCAATAGGCTAAACAGGTACACTACTATGCTTATTACCTCTTTTGATATCATGAAGGACGGCATGGATCATGCCGACTACAATGAATTTCGTACCACACTGACTCCGGCTAGTGGGTTTCAAAGCGCTCAGTTCAGATATATTGAATTATACTGTACCCGGCTGGAGAACTTAGTTAATGATAAAGGGCGAGATCGTCTATCTGCCAATCCTACCGCAGAGGAATATTTTGAAAACATTTATTGGAAGGATGCAGGATTAAACCGTAAAACGGGTGCAAAAACCCTGACATTGCAACAGTTTGAGGAAAAATACCTGGATAGTTTTATTGCTCTCGCCAAAAAATTACAGGGATATACTCTTGAGGATAAAATTCTCAAAATAAAAAATCCTTCAGGACAATTGAATGAGAAGCTAAAGGAATTTGATCACCTTTATAATGTAGAATGGCCTTTGGTACACCTTCGAACAGCAGATTATTATTTAAATGTGAAGGGTGAGAACAAGATAGCAACGGGGGGTTCTGAATGGAAGAAGTATCTACATCCGCAACATCAGCAGCGCAAATTTTTCCCAACTTTATGGACTGAAGATGAAAAGAAGAACTGGGGCCTTCCAGAAGAATAATCAATTTTTGGATTAAAAAAGCCTAGAATGATAATTCAATAATTTGGGCATAGAGAAATAATCTCGCATTTGGTTTTACGCCTTAAATTAAGAGAGAGACTTTCTCTTTAATACTAGAATTGCCCTGAGGTTGGTCCTGCAAAGCCTCTATAGAAGAGTAAAGTAATATAAAGTGGAGTTGTTATATTGATGAACATTTTTTATTAGCATCAGTAGTTTAAAGCCACTCTCTGCGTTTAAAGTAGTAGAGCATACCTAAAAATACTACAACCATAACTCCCAATAGCACAAAATACCCGTATTGAAATTTAAGTTCTGGAATATTTTCGAAATTCATTCCATAGACCCCGGCAATAAAAGTAAGTGGGATAAATATGGTAGCCATAATGGTTAGCACTTTCATTACTTCATTCATCCGGTTACTAATGTTAGTCATGTACATATCCATCAGACTCCAGATCAATTCTCTCTGAATATCTATGCTTTCTGAGACCTGAATAACGTGGTCATACAAATCTCTTAAGTACAATTGGGTTTTTTCAGTAATAAGTGAGGGCTCAACTTTATCCATTCGGTTTACGACCTCTCTAAGTGGATAAACAGCACGACGTATTTTTAGTATTTCTCTTTTAAGACTGTGAATTTCCTGAATCAGATCATTATTTGGTTTTTCTTCAAATAAATTTTCCTCCAATTCTTCTATTTTTTCACCCATTACTTCCATGAGATTAAAATAATTATCCACTATGGCATCCATGAGTGTATAAAGAAGGTAGTCTACACCCTGGCTCCTAACCCTGCCTTTGCTATTGCGCAATCGCTCCCTGACCGAATCAAAAACATCACCATCCGATTCCTGAAAAGACAATAGATAATTAGAGCCCTGAACGAAACTTATATTTTCAAATTTTAGATTCTGTTCCTTATCATAATAAAGCATTTTTAGGACTACGAAGATATATTCATCATGTTCATCCAATTTGGGTCTTTGTTTGGTATTTGCGATGTCTTCGATTATTAGTGGATGCAGTTCAAAGTCTTTTCCCAATTTTTCAATTTCATTAACATGATTAAGCCCATTGACATTGATCCAGGTTGTAGTCTCCTTATTTTCATAGGTAAAAGCTTCTTCTATATTTTTAAGTTGTTTTTCATCGAGACTATCCTTGTTGTAATCAAAGACATCTATAAACAAATCTTTTTTGGCTTTGTTCCCAACATAAATGATAGTACCGGGAGCTAATCCTGTTTTTATTGCGGCTTGTGAAGAGCTGGCTTTTTTCATGTTTTAAGCTTATAATATTATAATGTAAGTTATTTAAAAAAGTTTTACAACTGAATGTTTGATCCCCCATGCATGAGTCAGCATCTACAATTCAACCACAAGTTTCCCTTTGGCTGAATTACTTTCCATATAGGCGTGGGCTTCAACGATTTGGTCGAGACGAAAAACCTTGTCTATATTAAGGGTAATCTCCCCATCGGTAACCGCATCAATAAAATCTTGAAGCAAGTCTTTCTTTAAATTAGCAGCATCTCCCATATATACCGTCAATCTTCCCAAAGAAGGTATATCACCCATAGGCGTAAATTCCCTGAGTGTCCATTCACCACCCAATATTCCTGTCATACATACAATCCCCCTGCGTTTTATACATTTTAAAGAATCCTTTAATGTTTTTATACCAATTAATTCCAACACCTTGTTTACACCTTCGGGAAACAATTCATTAAGTTCCTCAGCAACTGTTCCATTATCAATAAGTACATAGTCTGCCCCATTTTCTATTAAGAACTTCTTTTTCGACTTGTTCCTGGTAGTAGATATAACTGTTAATCCCAAGTGCTTTGCTAACTGGCAGGAGAGCATTCCTATAGAAGATGTTCCACCTCTGATAAGTAAGGTCTCTCCATTTCTGACTTCCAACGCCTGGGTTAAAGATCCTGAAACAGTTTGAAACATTTCCGGGATGGCTCCAAGGGTACTCCATGGCAAATTGCTTTTAAAAGGAAATACTATTTTTAAAGGCACCAGAGTATACTCCGCATAGCCTCCATCAAAATCCCTACCCATACCACCCATAATAGCAGCAACTTTCTGGCCTATACGGTATGTGCCGGACGGGTCTTCCTCTATGGTACCTACACATTCTATTCCCTGGATTCTGGGAAAAACAACATTCGGGGAATGACCTTGGCGAGTAAATAATTCAGATCTGTTTAATCCAAAAGCTTTTATTTTAATTAATACCCACCCCTCTTTTATCTCGGGGATAGATCTTTCTTGTATCTCAATTACTTCAGGTACTCCCGATTGTAAAGTTATCGCTGCTTTCATACGTTTCTTTTAATAAACTTAATGATATTATCTGATTTGAAACTCAATAAACAGTTAAAGAAAAGGAACACATATCCGTTAAGCCTTGGGAATATAATCGTTGAAGATGCGTTCGTTGAATTTTATCATGCAAATGGAACGCTTGTTAGTAAAGGAAATTCTCTATTTGTATGGAAAAAAGAGGAGGATGAGTGGAGAATTTTCCGGGATGTATATATGCCAATTAAATAATAGAAAGAATCCGATTTACACAAATAAAAAGGAATTTAAAGAACAGCTTACAACAATGGCTCCTATGAAAAGCCCTAGTCCAGTTCTTTAAAGTTAATCAATAATTTCATTTTTCCTTAAATCACCTTTTTATATTTTAATATAACTTGAATGCTAAGAACAGTAAGCAAGGTATCATTGTTTAAAACCCTGCTCGTAAAGATCAACCCAGAAGATTTCGGGTGTCGCTTAATAGTTTTTTTGTTTTTAAAAAATTAGAAAATGGTGCGGCTACTTCAATACACTTTTCGTGCATCTTTGTTTTCCAGTCTTCTTTAATTGCTTTGATAACTGCATCTGCCAGATTTTTACTAAAGATATGTATGTCATCACTTTCAGGTACTAAATAACCCACTTCTTCAGTCATAAAATCCCTTGGTCCACCAGAATCAGCACCAATTACAGGAACACCGCATGCCAAAGCCTCTATTAACACCATTCCAAACGGTTCTGCTTTAGATGGAAAAGTGCAAACACTTGCAGCAGCGAATAATTTAGCCAATTCTGGCTGCATCAACGGTCCTACAAAAAAGGTATTCTTGTTTCCGAGGCTATCATTTAAATTCTGCAATTCAATATTGTATTCCTTTTTTTGTTTTCCAATAATCAAGGTAAGAAGTTCGTCACCAAATTCCTCCTCCCAGATACTGGCAGCACGTAATACAGCATCAATTCGTTTCCATCCTACAAATTGTCCCACAAAAACAATCATGTGTTTGTAATCTGTTCTAATATCAAAGGTATTTTCTTTGGTCAAACCAAGGTGCTTTAGCTTTGCTTCTTTTAAAACATCTTCCAATTTAACATGGGGACGGGGAATAAAACAAATATTAAAACCTGGATTTGCCAAAATGAACTTTTTCTTGTCAAACTGTGGAAATAAATTGGAAAATACGTCCATATTCTCTTCCGAAATGGCATAGGCAAGATTTGCATTACCAGGTTTGTTACAATCCTCAAACACCTTCAAATCGGTGAGTTGTTTATGGAATGAGGATGGCCATTTCCTGTTGGAAGGTTCCAGTTGGCCAGAACTAATGAGCGAGGTTTCCCGCAATTCGTTTACCATCATTATCATAGCGGTGCCATGTAAAAAGATGACAATCGGAGGAACAGAATAGCCGTTTTCAGCTCTCTTTTCCATTACCTTTTTCGCGATAATACTGTTAATGCAGATGTGATGAGCTACAAAGAGTTGGATCTCAGAACCTGCTTCAAAGTTGTTTTCAATTTCCAACATGTAATCATAAACGAGTTTTACATTATCAGAAATAAATTTATTTACATAGTCATCACTTACGCCGCCCCAACGGTGCCCATCGGGATGGCTATATTCGGGAACTTCAGAATCCATTTCGTAGATCCTGACATCATTCCGGTTCAGGTCTTTGTTTTTTTGGCGGGCAAAACCAGAAGGAAATATTGAATAACTGGCCACACCATCCATGGTATTAAAAACTTCGTGTTGAGCCTCGTGCAATATTCCGGATCCCGAGGTTGCTTCCTCCGGAGATTGCCAGGGATAGGAACCCAACTGAAAGATCACATAATTTTTGGAGGAGTCGGTTTTACCTTGTACTTTGGATTCTTCATTCATAAATGCAGTTTGAATATTATTTTATAAAATATGTTTACATGGTGAAATTTGAATTGTTAAGAAGATGTTGTTCTATAGTTTTATGTTCTTTGCCCTCTTTTAAATAATCACCAGTCCTAAACCATTAACTATTAATTCTGCCAAAAAGTAATCAAAATAAATTTTTGGAGCCTATAAATTTTTGAAAAAAACTAATTTATGCGAATCGAGAGCTAAAAAATTAGCGCTGTAAAGACTGCCGCCCACCTTATTTAAGGGGATAGAGTCAAGCCATTCGCCAATTGCATTGGCAGGATGCTTTCTCTCCACTTCCGTTATAACTTCAGTGGATCAAAAGCGGCCTGAGGGCCGACCATACAAATCAACCGCCCTTTGCAAACTGCGTTGGCTGATCGATTGATTT